>Ga0207426_1000492_pt1 | contig 59345 bp, 51 predicted proteins | sample AraplaMF_Cvi_mMS_FD_184265 | JGI IMG/M metagenome (GOLD analysis project Ga0207426, IMG submission 184265) | Arabidopsis root microbial communities from the University of North Carolina, USA - plate scrape MF_Cvi_mMS (SPAdes) (version 2) | ecosystem: Host-associated > Plants > Roots > Endosphere...
GCGGGCTTTCCTGAACATGCCGAGGGCCGGCGCGGGCGTGGAGCTGAGCGTCCCCGTGCCCGTAGTGCGCGGGGACGCCGCGTCCGGCATCCAGCCACCGCCAGGATGCCGGGCGGGCGCCCCGACGCCCTCGTACGGGCCGCGGACGGCGGCACCGAGCTCCGGTACCCGGACGACTCACCTGCCGCGGCGACTGCTTAGGCCAGCTGGCCGCAACCGACGACAGGGTTCACGGAGTCACGAGTCCGCCGTGCTTCCATCGCGTCATGGAGGTACTCACGTGATGGCTGGAGACCGACAGCAGGACACCCACCCGCATGCGGGAGCGCCCCGGCGACGTGTGCTGGCCGCGGCAGCCCTGGCGCCGATGCTGGCGGGGGCGCCGACTCCCGCTCGTGCCCTGTCCGACGGGGGGACGGAGCCGGGAAAGAACGGGCTGCTCAAGCCGGTGAACACCGCACTGCCGGACTGGACGAGCGTGTCCGAGAAGCTCGGCGGAACCGGCGACATGAAGCGAAAGGTGATGTTCCATACGGGACTGCCGCGCCGGGACCTCCGGGTGCGCTCCCGGAAGATCGACGTCCATCCGGCACTCGCCCTGGGCTCGCACGTGTCCTTCGTCCGCTACGGCGACGGCAGCACACTGGCGATGGGCGACGTGGTGGTTACCGAGGACGAACTGCAGCAGTTCATCGATGTCCTGCACAAGCACCGGATCGAGCAGACCGCGATCCACAAGCATCTGCTCTCCCAGGCCCCCGATCTCTGGTGGGTCCACGTCCACGCACACGGCCACGACCCGGGAGCCATTGCCCACGGCCTGCGCGCGGCGTTCGACCGCACCGGCACCCCGCGGCCTCGACCGACCGCCGCACCGGGGCGCGTCGACCTCGACACCGCCGGCATCGATGCCGCCCTGGGCGCCAAGGGTTCCGTCGACGACGGCATCTACAAGTGCATCTTCGTGCGCCGCGAGACCATCACCGACGGGCGCCTGGTGCTGCCGCCCGGACTGGGGTCGACCAGCGCGTTCAACTTCCAGCCGCTGGGCCGCGGCCGGGCCGCCATCAGCGGCGACTGCGTCATGATCGCCGGGGAGGTCCAGGACGTCCTGGTGGCCCTGCGGCGTGCCGGAGCCGAGCTCGTCGAGCTGCACAACCACGGCTTGCGGGACGAACCCCGCCTGTTCTTCACCCACTTCTGGGCCGTCGGCGACGGCGTCAGACTCGCCCGGGCCCTGCGCCCGGCGGTGGAGGCCACCAACGTCGTACCGGCCGGCTGACCAGCGGGGCGGGCAGCGTGCCCGCCCCGCCAACCGGTGCGCCTGACCCGCCTCGTCTGCTGTCTGCTCCGCCTCGCGCCGCGCGGGGATCCACTGCCGCGGAGCGGGCGAACAGGCCGGCCAACCTCCCCCCACGCTCGACCGGAGCCGGAGCCCGGACCAGCCGGAACCAGAGCCGGTACTGGAACCGGATCCGACCGTCGTCGGAAAAAGTCGTGGGGGTGCTGACTGATCGGCCTCCCATCGGGCACGCGCTGAACCACGCGAGATGCGCGTGCGGGTTCCGAGCCCGCGGAAGTCACCACTGAGGAGGCGTAGTCATGAGCACGGTGAAGGAGACGGTGGACGTCGAGGTCCCGGTCCACACCGCCTACAACCAGTGGACGCAGTTCGAGGAGTTCCCGAAGTTCATGGAGGGCGTCGAGCGGATCACCCAGCTCGATGACCGGCGCAACCGCTGGACGACCAAGATCGGCGGCGTACGGCGCGAGTTCGACACCGAAATCGTCGACCAGCTTCCGGACGGCCGGATCGCCTGGCGTACCACCAGCGGCGACACCCATCAGAAGGGCCTGGTCAGCTTCCAACGGCTGGACGAGACGCACACCCGGGTCGAGCTCGTGATGGATGTCGACCCCAGCGGCCCGGCGGAGAAGACCGCCGACATGACGGGAACCATCTCCCGACGCGTCAAGGGCGACATGCGGCGCTTCAAGGACTACATCGAGCACCGCGGCGCCGAAACCGGAGCCTGGCGCGGCCGCATCACACCCGGCTGACCCGCCGACTGCCCGTCCGGGCGGCTGCCACGAACACCGGCAGCCGCCCAGCGGTCTGCACGGCCAACGGCCGTTTCAGCAGAAGCCGTTGTGCCGGCGACTCAGCGCTCCGTCTCTGCCGATGCCCACTGACGTCCCGCACCGGCCCCGTACCGTGAGCACGAGATCGTTTGCGTGTACGGGGGAGAGATGCGGGTCGCGGATCAGGCCGCCTGGGACCGGGACTTCCCGGTCAGACACCTGCTGGTCCGGGAGGACGAGGACGGCGAGACGGAGTACTGGGGGCGGTGCGCAGGCGTCGAGGGCCTGTTCCTGGACAAGGTGCCGCCGCCGCGCGAGGTGCTGACGCTGCACGGGTGCACTCCCACAGGTGCGTTGCGCGACGCCCTGTCCCCTGCCGGGGAGAGAACGGGCCTGCTCGGCGACGTCTGTGTCGAGGTGTGGGACGAGCAGCAGCCGCTCCAGTGGTGGACGCTGATCGACACCGTCGTCCTCGCCTGCCGGCCGAACCGCGGCGATCCGGCCCTGGTGGATGTGGTCGTGGGCGCAGGGGTCGAAGAAGAGCACGCATGGCAGCACACTCTGCCGGCGTCGGCGCAGTACAGGCTGCTCGCACGGACCAGCGTGGGCGTGCGTCCCGTCGGTCATTGCACCACGGCGAGCAAGGGCTCGGCGGCCTGGCCGAGGCCCTGGTGGGACCCGGCGGCTACTTCGGCCGGGAGTGGAACGCGTTCAAGGACTGCCTGGGCGGTGGTTTCGGAGTGGCCCCGCCCTTCCCCGTGATCTGGCACGACGCCGAGGTGGCGCGCCGGGCCCTGGCCGGCACCCTCTCGGACCCCGACGGGAAGCTCAGTTGTTTCGAGGACATCGTCCGACTGCTGGAACGATGTGGCGTCACGGCCGTTCTGCAGTAGCGAGTAGCGAGTAGCGAGTAGCGAGTAGCGAGTAGCGAAGTCGTTCTGCGGCGCCGAAGGCGCACGGGCGGACCGACGAGGAGAGTCCCTCTGTCGTGCCGGACCAGGCTGCCTGGTCGGCGGCCATGGTGGGCGGGCCCTGTGTCATGAGTTGTGACGCCATGGTCTCGGGCGTCTACCGTTCTCGCATGACGATGCACAGGACCGTCCCGGTGAGTGTCGACGCGATGATCGAGGATCTCAGGACACTCGTCGAGATCGAGTCTCCCTCGCGTGATCTCGCTGCCTTGACGGAGTCGGCCAAGGTGGTCGCGGAGGTGATCGAGAGCCGTCTCGGTGGACAGGCGGTCCTCGTGGAGAGCGAAGCCGGGCCGCACGTCCACTGGTCGGGTGGCGGCGAACCCGCAGTACTGATCCTCGGTCACCATGACACGGTGTTTCCGCTCGGCACCCTGCAACGCCGCCCGTTCATGGTCCACGACGGGCACGCCACCGGTCCCGGCGTCTTCGACATGCTGGGCGGTCTCGTACAGGCCATCCACGGTCTGGCGACGCTCGACGACCGGTCGGGCGTCGAGCTCCTGGTGACCGCCGACGAAGAGGTGGGCTCCCGCTCCTCCCGCGCTCTCATCGAGGCACGGGCACTGGCGTGCGGCGCCGTGCTCGTGGTCGAAGGTGCCGCGGAGGGCGGAGCCCTGAAGACCGGCCGCAAGGGCTGCGGCACGTTCCAGGTCTCGGTCACGGGCCGGGCGTCGCACGCGGGCCTTGAGCCCGCCGCCGGGGTCAACGCCCTGATCGAGGCCTCGCACCAGGTACTGGACATCGCGGCGCTCGGCCGACCCGACAGCGGCACGACGGTCACCCCGACCGTCGCGTCCGCAGGAACCCTGGACAACGTCGTACCGGCGGCGGCGACCGTCGTCGTCGACGTCCGGGTCGAGTCGGCCGACGAGAAGGAACGCATCGAATCCGCCTTTGCCGGGCTGGCTCCGCATCTCGACGAAGCTCGGATCGAGGTCACGGGAGCCGTCAGCCGGCCCCCGATGCCCGAGTCGGCGTCGGCCGAGCTCTTCGCGGTGGCCGAGAAGCTGCTCCCTGGCATCGCCGGCACGGCCGTCGGGGGCGGGAGCGACGGCAACTTCACGGCCGCACTGGGGGTGCCCACCCTCGACGGCCTGGGGGCGGTCGGTGGCGGCGCCCACGCCGACCACGAGTACCTGGTGGTCGACGCCATGGCCGAGCGGGCGGACCTCGTTGCGGGCCTGGTGAGGGCGCGGCAGGGCGGTCGGCGAAACGCGAACGAGAAGGAGTGAGAGGCGTGGGGCAGACGCTGCGGCCTGCGACGGTCCGCCACGGCAGCACAGAACTCGCTGTGTCGCCCCTGCCACTGAACGTGCCGCCGCTGGTGGCGACACTCCTGGCGGCATGAGGGATGCCCGGGACGGGGATCCCGGGCATCCCTCAGCAGGCTTGAGCCGTCATGGGGTGACGGGCTCAGTAGTAGCCGGGGAAGCCGCCCAAGCCGTAGTAGCCGCCGTAGCCGCCCACGGGCACGAGGACGACGAGGCCGTAGTAGTCGCCGTACCCACGGTCATGGTCGTGGTGGCCCCAGCCGTAGCCGCCGTCGTCGTGAGCGGAGTAGCTGGTCGGTGCGTGAGTCGGCTCGGCGGCGGTCGCCGTGCCGGCCGTGGCGACGGCGGCACCACCGGCCAGCAGGAGTCCTCCTGCGGTCAGAGCGATGGCTCGTGTCAAGCGATTGGTGGACATAGGTCCACACCTTCTTCGTCCTAGGGATCTGGCGGCTCGCCACCCGATGCGGAGTCCCCTGACGAGACCCCGCAGTGGGCGGGGACGGGAGACTCGGGTGCTGCCCCGGGGCGAACCGCCTCCTGGTGGTCGCCTCACAGGCAGACAGGTCGGATATGCCGCATATGTTCCTCTTATTTGGAGCTTACACCCGCGCCGATCCCGCCTTGAATGGCGCATAAGCGGCAGTCACATCATTTTGCGAGAAATTGCAGAAAGCGCCGCGCGTCGCACCAAACCGTGCCGCCTCCGGTCGGCGGCCGTCCGAGCCCCCGGCCGGTGAGGCCCTCGGTCGGGGCGTCGTGGCGTCGTGGGTCAGGGCGTTGGAGGCGTGAGCTGTCGGCAGATCAGCTCGTGGGCGAGCTGTGCCGTCGCCAGCAGATCCTCGTGCGCCGTACCGAGGTTGGCTTGCACGGACAGTCCGTGTACGACGGATTGGACGAGTCCGGTGAGGGTTGCCGCGTCGGTCCCGGTGACGAGTTCCCCGTCCCGGACCGCGCGCTCGATGCGTGCGAGGAGGGCCCGCTCGTTCCATGCGTGCAGTTCGGCGTAGTGGGCGCTGGTGTCGAGCGTGCTGGTGCTGTCGGTCATCGCGGCGCTGCTGAGAAGGCAGCCTGGATGGGCGTCACTTGGCCGGGTGAACTCGTGGACCGAGCCGACGAGGATCCGGTCGATGACGGTCCGGAGGTCCTTTTCGGTGACGGCCTGCCGGTAGATCTCCCGGTAGGGCTCGGCGTAGGTCCGCACCGCTTCCTCGAACAGCCCGGCCTTGCTGCCGAAGGCGGCGTAGAGGCTGGAGGTCGAGAGTCCGAGGGCCGCGGTGAGGTCGCGGGTCGACGTCCCGGAGTAGCCGCGGCGCCAGAAGAGGCGGGCGGCATCGAGGATCGCTCGGTCGCGGTCGAAGGCTCGTGGTCGTCCACGGGTGGGTCGGGGCACTCTTGAATTGTAGAGCGTTTGCTTCATAATGAATTTATGGAGCAAACGATTCAGAAAAGACTGACGGTCGGCGGAGGCAGTTGGGTCACGGTCGATGTGTACGGGGAGCCGGATGCTCCGGGTCTCGTCGTCGTCCCGGGCGCGATGAGCGACGCTCGCGGGTGGCGTCACGTCGCGACCGCCCTCGATGCCTGGCCGTCGGTGACGGTCGTCAACCGCCGGGGCCGTACTCCCTCGGGGCCGTTGACCAGCACCTACTCGCTGCAGGCGGAGGTCGAGGACCTCGGCGTGGTCCTCGACGAGTGCAAAGGTGCGCGGGCGCTCTTCGGCTGGAGCTATGGCGGCTTGATCGCGTTGCTGGCCGCCAACGAGCGTCCACTGCGCCAGGTGATGGCCTACGAGCCGGTGATGCGGCCGTTCGGCCGTCATGTGCTGACGGATCTGCGGGCCGCTGAAGAGACGGCGGACTGGGACGCCACCGTCGAGATCGTGAACCGGCGGATCGCCGGCCTCGACACGGCGCATGTCGAGGCGCTACGGGCCGACCGGCAAGGGTGGGCGGCCTTGCGGGACTTGAGCAGGCCGGCGCACGCCGAGCTCGCCGCGCTCAACTCGGCGCCGCCGGAAGAGGAGTTGGCACGACGGGCGGCCCGTGTCGACCTGATCGTCGGCCAGCGCAACCACGGAACGGGCCCCTACGGAACGTCGTTCGACGACGTCCGGCAGCGCGTCACCCGTGCCGACGTCCACGTGCTCCCCGGTCAGGGGCACATGGCCCACATCGAGGCGCCGGCAGAGCTCGGTCACCTGCTCAACGGCCTGGCCGTTGTCCGATGACCAACCACGTCTCAACAGGATCCCCCGGTGCTGCCCGAGCACGTCGAAGTCGCCCGATGGAAGCTCGAACGACAGCAGCCCCAGCGCTGAACCGATCGGCGCTCAGGATGCCGACCGCAAGTTCGTCAGCGGCGACCGCCGGGCCCGAACCGGGGCTGACCGGCGCGTGCCCTGCATCACCCCGGTGACCAGTCGTTGGGTACGATCAATCTGAATTGTGAATTCGACGTCAGATGTGCTCTTCCGAAGACTGGAGATTCCGTGGCCAAGGGCTACTGGGTCAGTGTCTACCGCACCATTTCAGACCCTGAGAAGCTGGCTGCCTACAACAAGCTGGCCGGTCCGGCCGTCCGGGCCGGGGGCGGGCGGCTCCTCGCCCGTGACGGTCGGGTCGTCGCCCACGACGCTGGAATCGCCGAGCGCACCGTCCTGATCGAGTTCGACAGCTTTGAACAGGCCCTCGCGGCACGCGAGAGTGAGGCCTACCAGGAGGCGCTGGTCGCTCTCTCCGACGGCGTCGAGCGCGACTTCCGCATCATCGAAGGCATCGACTGACCCGGGGGCCCAGTCGGTGACCTGCCCGGCGTCCAGCAGGAACGACGGCCGCTGCGCGCCCGTGACCTGTGCCTGGCGCTCGATCTCCCGGTGCTGCAGAAGACGGCGTGCCAGACTCCTGATGCGACCGGGAGTGCGCCGTCGGCCGTAGTCCGCGGCGCTGGGGCTTCTCCGGTGTCCGTGTCTGCGAGGTCGGTGGCTCTGGTGTGGGTGTCTCCGGGGCCGGGGCCGGTGTCGCCGGGACCTGCGGTGTTGGTGCCCGTCACCGGCGCCGCGGCGCACCGCTGGTCAGGCCGCTGCGGCTGCCGCGGCGCGCGCTTCGCCCTTGCGTCGCGCCCGCTTTCCGTACGTGGCCGTCCACACGGCGAGGGCACCGAGGACGGCGTAGACCAGGACCGGGCTCAGGACCACCATGGTGTCCGTGCTCAGGGCGGACGTCAGCGCGACCCGGGCCAGGGCCTCCAGGCAGTAGGCCGCGCCCCAGACCGCCGTCATGGTGCGCAGCGTGGTGCGGAATCCCTCGAACTGCCACAGACCGTTCCACCAGGCGGTGCTCTCCGCGGTGCCGTCGGTCGCGAACTTGCGGCCGAAGTAGAACATCAGCGGGCGCGGCGCCAGCAGCGTCGCCAGGCACAGCAGCCCGAACAGCCCGGTGACGGCCGAGTCCTTGAGCAGCAGAGCGCGGGCCGAGTGCGCGCCCACGAGCGACACCACGGCCGTGAGCACCAGGAACGCCAGTGTGACCACGGCGAATTCGTCGATCCGGCGGCGCCACACGAGGTGGACGACGCTCTCCAGTACGGGCCAGGCGCTGCCCCCCAGAAGCGCGGCGGACTCGCTCCAGCCCTGATCGCGGAGCACGTTGTAGGTGATGATCGGCGCAACGATGTTGAGGCCGATGGTGAGCAGCCAGCCGAGGGCGGCCGCGCCCTTGGACCGGGCCGGTGGCGCCGGGCGGTCGAGGGCCGGAGCTGTGTGCGTCTCCGGGGTGGCCGGAGCGTTCTGCAGGTGCGTGGTGTTCCGAGCGGGCACGGTTCCCCCTGAAGTGCCTGGTGAAGTGCGGTAAGGCGAACGTAGAGCAGGCCCGGGGCGGGAAACAGGGGCCGCACGCCAAATGATCACCAAATCTGGCCGGAGCGATTGATTCCGATGATTTCGAGTGTGGTGCGCGTGGCGGAGGGCGGCTGCTGTCTGGGGACATCGAGATGACAGGCACGCCGTAGACACTGTCTACTCTCTCTGGTAGACAGTGTCTATGCATGATCAAGATGCGGGCCTGCGGGAGCGATTGGTCCAGGTAGGTGTTGATCTGGTGGCCCAGGAAGGGACCCAGGCGCTGTCGCTGCGGGAGATCGCCCGCCGGGCCGGGGTCTCGCACGGGGCTCCGCGGCGCTACTTCCCGACCCATCTGGCGTTGCTGTCCGCCATCGCGGGGGAGGGATTCGCCGACCTGGCGCGCAAGATCGCCGAGGAGGCCGGCGACCACCGGGCCGGCCCTCGTGACCGGCTGATGGTGCTCGGCCGCAGCTACCTCGACTTCGCGCGGAACCACCGCGGCATGTTCGAGCTGATGTTCCGTCACGACCTGTTGGAGAGCAACCAGCTCGGGCTGCGGGAGACCAGCCTGCCGCTCTTCCGCTTTCTCGTCGATCTTGTTGCCAGGGCGCTGCCCGAGCCCGGCGCCGAGCCGGCGGTCGTCGCGGGCGCCCTGTGGGCGAATCTGCACGGCATCGCCCAGTTGTGGGGCTGGGGCAGCCTCCAACTCGCCACCGGGGTCGACGATGTCGAGCCACTGCTCCGGTCCGCGCTGGCCGCCCACCTCGGGCCGGTGGACCGGTGAGCGTACGACTCCGCCGGCTCCTCACCCTCGCCGGCAGCATCACCGGGGCCGTCCTTGTCGCCCTGGACGGCACCGTGCTGACCGTGGCTCAGCCCACCCTCCAACGGGATCTGCACGCCTCGTTCGTCCAGGTCCAATGGACCAGCACCGGCTACCTCATCGCCGTGGCCGGCCTGCTCGTCTTCGCCGGCCGCCTCGGCGACCGGTACGGCCACCAACGGCTCTTCGCCCTCGGCATCCTGGGCTTCGCCCTCACCTCGGCGGGGATCGGCCTGGCGCCCGGCATCGGCTGGGCCATCGGCCTGCGGGTGGCCCAGGGTGTCTGCGGCGCGCTCCTGCAACCGGCCACCTTGGGGATGCTGCGCGCCACCTATCCCCGCGACCAACTCGGCATGCCGATCGCCCTGCGCACCAGCGCCATCGGACTGTCGGCCGCCGCCGGCCCCGTCATCGGCGGGGCGCTGGTCGCCCACCTGGGCTGGCGAGCCGTCTTCTTCCTCACGGTGCTGCCCGCGTTCGTGACCGGCGTAGTGGCGCTGGCCGTACGGGTGCCGGTGGGTACTTCGGACGCCATGGGCGCCCCGGATGCCCGGGACGGCTCGGACGGCCCGGGCGCCTCGGATTCCTCCGACTCCTCGGGTGTCCCGGGCTCCTCGGTGACCCCGGCGCCCCCGCGGTCCCTCCCGGCCGGTACGACGGGCACCTCCCTCGCCGCCCGCCTCGACCTCCCCGGCGCCGGGCTGCTCGCGGTGACGCTGCTGAGTCTGGTGCACACCCTCGTCACCTTGCCGGATACGGGTTGGACCGTGGTCACGGTGACGGGCGCCGTCATCGCCGCGGCCGCCTGCGCCGCGTTCCTCCGGCAGGAACGCCGTACCGCGCATCCCCTGGTGCCGCTCGGTTTCCTGGGCTCGCCGCCCGTTGCCGCGGCCCTGGCCGTCCTGCTCTCCGCGTCGGCCGCCATGTTCGGCGCACTGTTCGTCGGCACCTACTTCCTGCAGGACGTCCTCGCGTTGGATCCGCTGCAGAGCGCTCTTCGGGCCCTGCCGCTGGCCGTGATGATGGTGCTGGGCGCGCCGGTCGCTGCGGTGCTCCAGCGCCGGCACGGTGCCCGCCGGACGACCATGGTGGCCATGACCCTCGTCGTCGTGGGCATCCTGGTGCTGTCCTCACTCGACCGGGCGGCTTCGGCACCGGTCATCTGCGGTGGATTCCTCCTGCTCGGCGCCGGGTTCGGCACCGTGATGGTCACCGCGACGGCCGTCATCGTGCGTCAGGCGCCGGTGGAACACGCGGGGGTGGCCGGCGGCCTCCAGCAGACCGCGATGAACATCGGTCCGATGCTGGGTGTCGCCCTGGCAACCATGCTGATGACCCTCACGGCGCCGGCCTCGGCCGGCACGGAGCCGGCCGTGGGCGGACCGCACCGGACCGCCGAGGCCTTCACCTCGGCCATGGGCATCACCCTGCCGGCCCTCGCGTCCCTCGCCGTGCTCGGAGCCCTGGCCGCCGCCGCACTGCCGCGCCGTTCGCGGCGTGCCGGTGCATCCCCGCCGTCGACGCGCACGGCCCGGGACGGCCTGGAACGGACCGGCACAACCACCCGGACGGCGGGTGCGGGTGAGTGAAGGTCGCTGCCGTGCCGGGGCACAACGCGCCGGGCTCGCGCGCCCGGTGGCGGCAGGCTCCCGGCGGTCAACCAACGGGGGCCCGGAACACCGGCCACCCCCGCGACCCGGCCACCCGGTCCTCAGCCACCCGGCCACCCCGGTTTCGACCACTCGGGCACCAGGCCACCCGGTCCTCGACCACCCGTCATCCAGCCTTCTGAACCCAGTCCTGGTAGTGCGTGGATGCCAGGTGTGCGTGCGGTCCCGGGAGGAGTGCGTCGCCGGTGATGGCCCCGAACAAGCCGGCCTGTGCGTCGGTGACGACGGTCCGGGCGTCCTTCTGCGCCGCCAGGGTGACCCTCCCGAGTTCGTCGAGAGGGAAGACGTCCGGGCCGGCCACCTCGTGGATGCCCTGGAGCGGAGCGCCGGTCGCGACCTCGACGACCGCGTCGACCACATCCGCGGAGGCGATCGGCTGGATGGGGGTGGCGGGCAGACGGACCGTGTCGTCGTCGGAGGTCCACGACAACACGGCGTCCATGAACTCGAAGAACTGGGTGGCGCGCACGATGGAGTACGGCGTGGGCCCCTGCCGGAGCAGGTCCTCCTGCAGGGTCTTGGCCCGGTAGTAGTCCAGTTGGGGCACCTGGTCCACGCCGACGATCGAGAGGATGACCTGATGCCGGACGCCGGCGCGCTGGCCGGCGGCGAGCAGGTTGTGCATGGAGGCGCGGAAGAACTCCAGGGACGCCTCGTCGAAGGTCGGCGAGTTGGCCAGATTGATCACTACCTCGGCGCCGTCCAGGGCCTGCTCCAGGCCCTCGCCCGTGATGAGGTCGACGCCGGTGGACGGCGCCGCGGGGGCGGCCTGATGGCCGGCCGTGGTCAGCTTCTGGACCACCTGCGAGCCGATCAGCCCGGTACCGCCGATCACTGTGAACTTCATGGCGGAAACCTTTCTCGGCGTGCACGGGGCAGGCCAGGGGGTCATGGAGGAGACGTGCCCTCCGCTCGGAGACGTATTGTCCGAGGGGGCCCGCTTGGTCCGGTACGCGACACCCCGAGGGGCGGCCCGGCCACCAGGAGCGGTCAGCGTGACCGTGAGAGGGCGACGAACCCCGTCGTCCGTGCCGGTCTGAGCCATCATCAGCTCACGCGGAGCAGCGCCGTCCGCGCTGCTCCGCCGACCTCGCCCGACCGGAATGGCACCGGCGGCGTACCGTGGGGAAGGGGCGTCGGCGGCAGCAGCCGGGGAGGCGGGCGGCTAGCATCGGCAGGTCGGCGCGCAAGGGAACAGCGGCGTCAAGGGGAGGGGCATGTCGCAGAGTTCACCGCTCCCGCGGGAGCGGATCTGCCCGGGCGGGACGACCCGTCCGGGGTGGGGGAGGGGCAGGCGTCGGCCGTGGGTCTGACCTCCAGGGCTCACGAGCGGCCCCGCGCGGCCGGGCCTCACCGGCAGCCACGCAAGAAGGACCTCAAGCACCTGCGACGGGTGTCGGATGCGGCACTGGCCCGTCTGGACCTGCCCGACGGATGCGGTATCGCCACGCTGATGGAGCACCTCAGCGCGGACCGGGGCCGCCCGATCCGACTCGTACCGCTGTCCCTGGGAGTGAAAACGCCCTGCGGTATGTGGCTGGCGACGGACACCTTCGACGTCATCATCGTCGAGGCCGAGACCAGCCGACTGCACCAGGACCACATCATCGCCCATGAACTCGCGCACATGCTGTGCCACCACCGCGACTCCGCGGGGTTCGACACGGCGACGATGCGCGAGCTGATGCCACATCTGGACCCGGGCCGAGTACGGGAGATGATGGGGCGCACCAGCTACTCCACCACGGAGGAGCAGGAGGCGGAGATCGTCGCCTCCCTGATTCTCGAACGGGTCACCCGGCCACCGGTGGAGTCGGTGTGGCGCGTTCCGTCCGCCGACGCCGAGACGGTCGCGCGCATCGAGAACTCGCTCAACCCGAACGCGGGGCCCCATGCCCAGTAGCTGCTCAGCGGACCGTCGCCCCACGGGCCGACGGGCGGCCTCCACGCCGACGTGAAGTCCGTCGTCTTCCCCGCCTGCGCCGTGCTCTGCGCACTCGCGCTGCTCTACCGACTGCGCGACCTGCGCCGGCAGAGGAACGACCCCGCGGTGCGCGCGCTGCTCCTCGCGTTCTTCTGCAAGGGGATCTCCTTCACGCTCTCCACGCCGTCCGTCTCCGAGGCCGTGGACGCGCGCCTGGGGGTGGCCGATCTCGGGGCGCTCGGCATCCATCTCCTGGGCGGCGTCGCGTCCAGTGCCGCCTTCCTCGCGGCGATCGTCTACTGGGTGTATCCGCCCGAGACCGCCCGCCGGCACGCCGCCGTCCGGCTGCTGGTCGCCGCCGTCTGTGCGGTCGCCATGCTCACTCTGTGGGCGGCGGCGGGTACCGGCGCACAACAGCGCAGCGCGCACTATCTGCTGCAGAACGCGCACCGCCCATTGGTCGCCGCCTATCTGCTGCTCTACGTCGGCGCATTCGGCGCCGGGATGATCGAGATCATCCGGCTGTGCCGGCGCTATGGGCGGGTGGCCGGCCGGCAGTGGCTGCGAAGGGGCCTGTACTGCACGGCGATCGGCGCGAGCGCGTGCCTCGTCTACTGCCTCAACCGACTGCTCTCGCTGGTCGCGGTGCAGTGCGGACTGGACCCGCTGGAATGGGAACTGCTGACACCGGTGGCCAACGGGACCGGCATTCTCTTCCTGGTCGCCGGGCTCACCATGCCCTCCTGGGGACCGACCGTCTCCGAGTGGCGGCGCCTGGTCCGCAACTACGTCACCTACCAGCGACTGCACCCCCTGTGGCGCGACCTGTACGCGGCCGTACCGGACATCGCGCTCAACCCGCACCACGCCGGCCGCCTCGCCCGCTTCCTGCCCGGCGACATCAGCTACCGCCTCTACCGCAGGGTCATCGAGATCCAGGACGGTCTGCTCGCACTCCGCCGGTACACGGACCCGGCGGTGGCTGCCGACACCCGGCAGCCGGCCGAGGAGGCATCGCCGTCGAGCGACCGGCCGTACGCCATGGCGCAGGCCAGATCGCTGGCCTCGGCGCTGCGCGCGAAGCGGGACGACCGTCCACCGGTGCCGACCCCGGCGGCGCTCGGCCCGGAGGCCGCCAAGGGCGGGGGCTATACCGAAGAAGTCGCGTGGCTGGTGCACCTCGCCCGCGCCTACACCGCTGTCCGGTCCACTGAGAGGGAGACTCGATGAAGTACCGCAAGCTGGGCGACAACGGCCCCGAGGTGTCCGCGATCGGCCTGGGCTGCATGGGCATGTCGATCGCCTACGGCGTCCCGGACGAGGAGGAGTCCCAGCACACGCTGGATCGCGCCCACGAGATGGGCCTCACCTTCCTGGACACCGCCGACGCCTACGGGCAGGGCGCCAACGAGGAGTTGCTCGGCCGCTGGCTGCACCGGCACGCCCGCGAGCGGGACCGGATGGTCGTGGCGACCAAGTTCGGGCTCCGCCACGACGCGTCGACGGGCCGGGTCGGCGACGTCGACACCTCCGCCGACTACGTTCCCCTCGCCTGCCGGGCGTCCCTGCGCCGCTTGGGAGTTGAGCACATCGACCTCTACTACGCACATCGCAGAGACCCCGCCACGCCCGTCGAGGAGACGGTCGGCGCCATGTCCCGGTTGGTGGAGGCCGGACTGGTACGCCACATCGGACTGAGCGAGGTCAGCGCCGCGACATTGCGCAAGGCCCATGCCGTCCACCCGATCAGCGCGGTCCAGGTGGAGTACTCCCTCTTCACCCGCAGCGTGGTGGAGGGCGAACTCCTCGCCACCTGCCGCGACTTGGGCATCGCCGTCGTCGCCTACTCCCCGCTCGGGCGCGGGATGCTCACCGGGGCCGTCTCCTCCCGCGGCGACCTGGGCCCGGAGGACAACCGGCGGCGCTGGCCCCGGTTCGCCGACGAGAACATCCAGCGCAACCTGGCGCTCGTCCAGGCGGTACGGGAGGTCGCCGAACGGATCGGCTGCTCGCCCGCCCAGGCCGCGCTGGCCTGGCTGCTGGCCCAGGGCGACGACATCGTCCCCATCCCCGGTACCAAGCGCCGCCGTTACCTGGAGGAGAACGCCGCCGCCGTGGCACTGCTCCTCACCGAGGCCGACCGCGACCTGCTGCGCGGAGCGGTACCCGAGGAGGCGGTGGCCGGCGAGCGCTACCCGGAGACGGCCCTGAAGCGGCTGGGGCACTGAGGGGGCGGAATGCCCTGGCTCGCGGGCGCAGGCTCGTGGGCGGCGGTCCGTGGGCGGCGGTCCGTGAGCGATCGGTTCCCGAGCGGTCGGTTCGTGAGCGGTCGGTGGGCGCGGAGAGCCTGGGCGTGACGGTGGGCCGAATCGAGCTGGGGCCGGGGTTGGACTGGGGGTTGGGCCGGGGCGAGGGGAGCGGTGCGGGCGGGGCGGAGCGTGGGGCCGGCGCCGGACATCCGGTACGTGTCAGGTGAAACCCGGCGGGGTGAAAGGCCGTCATGCCCTGTGTACGGACAGTGTCCACCGGCCGGCCAGCGCCCACCGCCTCTCAGGAGCCCCGCATGCCCACCACCGCGACCGCACCCGCCACCGCGACCACCCGCGCCACCGCCCGCTCCTCCAACACCCGGGCCTCCGCAGGGATATCCACCCCGACCGCCCGCTCCACGCCCTCGTCCGTGATGCCCCGCCGCCGCCATCGGATCACCGTGGCCGCCGCCGGCACCCTGCTCGCGGCCGTCACCCCGATCCCCGCGACGGCCGCGCCCAAAGCCCCGGCCGACAAGGTGTCCACCGTCACCTACACCGCCGCCGAGCGTCGAGAGGCCCTCGCCTACTGGACGCCCGCCCGCATCAAGGCCGTGGGAAAATCCGTGGACCTCGGCCCGACCGGCCCGAAGTCCCAGCCGTGGCGGGGCGCCACCATGAAGACCGTCGGCCGGCTCTTCTTCGTCAACGCCGACGGTGCCGACAGCTGGTGCACGGCCACCGCCGTGCGGAGCGCCAACCGTTCCGTGGTGATGACCGCCGGACACTGCGTACGCCGCCCGGCCTCGCCCTTCAACACCCATGTCGACCTCGTCTTCGTCCCCGGCTACCACAAGGGCGCTCAGCCGTACGGCGCCTTCCCGGTGCGCGCCGCGCTGGCCCCGCGCACCTGGGCGGAGGACGGCGTCAATGATGTGGCCGCGTTGGCGGTCGACGCCGACGCCAAGGGCCGCAGGCTCACCGACGTGGTCGGCGGCCAGGCCGTCGCCTTCCGCCGCCCCGTCGGCGGGCGGACCGTGGCCTTCGGCTACCCCGCCACCCGCCCGCAGCGCGGCGAGGAGCTGCTGCAGTGCACCGGTACGACCGTGCGGGCCCCAGGCGACGAGCAGTCCGTGCCGTGCGACCTGGGTGGCGGCGCCAGCGGCGGCCCCTGGCTGACCGACCTCGACGCCGCGACCGGCCAGGGCGTGCTGGTCTCCGTCAACAGCCACGGCAACGGGCTGTCGGACAGCACGCACATGTACGGCCCGATGCTCGGGGACGTCGCCGAGCAGGTCTACAAGCGCGCGGAGCGCGGCTGACCGGCGGGCCGGAGGCGTAGGCGGGGCGGGCCGCCGGGGTCGGGGCCGGGGTGTGTTCTCCGGCCCTGCGGCCGAGCCGCGGACGGGCCGAGCCGCGAAGGAGCCGACTCAAGCGCGCGAAGGAGCATCCCCGCACCAGCAACGACAAAGGCAAGGAGCGCTACCCACTCCTTGCCACTCTCAACGTATAGCGCACTGGGGGGCTTGCGGCAAGGCCCCGGTCCTGGGGCAGAATCGCGGGCCGACGTCAGTACCTGCGGAAATGGGGGATTCACGAAGTGCGTATGCGTTTGTCGAGTCATGGGGTATGCGGTGCAGGCGTGTGCGAGCCGGTGGCGGGGCACGCGCCGCGTGCGCACGGACTCGGCGCCGGGGCGCTGGGGTGCGCGCCGGCGGCCGTAGCGGCGGCGACCCCGGACCGGAGCTGATGCCATGAACCCCCTGACCACCAGTGCGTTCGACCTTCCCGACCGCCTCGCCGCCAAGGCCGACCCGGCACTGATCGGCGGCGACGAGAAACACTTCGCGGCCATCTCGGAGAGCCTCGACCAGTCGATCGCCGAACTGGCCGACCGCCTCGACGCCGAACGCAAGGCACCCGGCGGCATAGGCCGGGGAGCGATGGACCGGGACGCGGAGATCCACCGGCTGACCGGCCGCCTGCGCGCCCTGCGCCGCTTCGGCCTGGACCTCTGCCTGGGGCACTTCGTCCGCACGGACCACCCCGAGCCCGTCTACATCGGACGTCTCGGCCTCACCGACAGCGCGGGGCGCCGGCTGCTGTACGACTGGCGCTCCGCCGTTGCCGAGCCGTTCTTCGCGGCGACCCATGCCGACCCGATGGGTCTGGTGAGCCGCCGCAGGTACCGCTGGACCCGCGGCCGGATCAGCGACTACTGGGACGAAGTGTTCACCGCCGACGGGCTCGAGGGGCACGCCGCGCTCGACGACCATTCCGCGTTCATCGCCAGCCTGGGCGGCAACCGGTCGGCTCGGATGCGCGATGTGCTCTCCACCATCCAGGCCGACCAGGACGCCGTCATCCGGGCGGGATCCCGCGGGGCGCTGGTCGTCGACGGCGGTCCGGGGACGGGCAAGACCGTCGTCGCGCTGCACCGTGCCGCCCACCTCCTCTACTCCGACCCGCGCCTGGGCAACCGTCGCGGCGGTGTGCTGTTCGTCGGTCCGCACCAGCCCTACCTGGCCTATGTCGCCGATGTCCTGCCCAGCCTCGGCGAGGAGGGCGTCCGGACCTGCACTCTGCGCGACCTGGTCGCGCAGGGAGCCGGAGCGACGGTCGAGACCGATCCGGGGGTGGCCCTGCTGAAGTCGTCCGCGGAGCTGGTGAAGGCGATCGAACCGGCCGTCGCGCTCTACGAGGAGGCGCCCACCGAGGGGATGACGGTCTCGACCCACTGGTCCGACCTCTGGCTGAGCGCCGACGACTGGGCGGCGGCCTTCGCCGCAGTCGAACCGGGCACTCCGCACAACGAGGCACGCGATCAGATCCAGGAGGAGCTGCTCACGATCCTCATCGACAAGGACGACAGCGATGCCCCGCCCGACCTGCTCCGGAGGTCGCTGCTGCAGGACCGGGAGCTGATCCGGACCCTCCACCGGGCCTGGCCGATGCTCGAGGCGAGCGACCTCGTCGGAGACCTGTGGTCGGTGCCCGCCTACCTGCGCAGGTGCGCTCCCTGGCTCGGCCCCGACGACGTGCGCGCGCTGCAGCGCACGGACGCGCAGGCCTGGACGGTGTCCGACCTGCCGCTCCTGGACGCGGCACGGCAGCGGCTCGGCGACCCGGAGGCGTCCGTTCGCAGGCGTCGGCACGAGGCCTCCGTCGCCGCCGAACGCGCGCGCCGGGCCGACGTCATCGACAGCCTGCTGCAGAACGTCGTCATCGACGAGAGCGAAGGCGCGATGGGGATGCTGCACGGACGGGACCTGCAGGACAGCCTGCTCGACGAGGGCGCCCTGCCCGGCACCGACCCGGAACCCCTCACCGGCCCGTTCGCCCACATCATCGTGGACGAGGCCCAGGAACTGACCGACGCCGAGTGGCAGATGCTGCTGCACCGCTGCCCGTCCCGGAGCTTCACCATCGTCGGTGACCGAGCCCAGGCCAGGCACGGTTTCACGGAGTCGTGGCAGGAACGGCTGGCGCGGGTCGGGCTCGACCGGATCACGGTGGCCTCACTGGGCATCAACTACCGGACGCCGGAAGAGGTCATGGCGGAGGCCGAGACGGTCATCCGCGAGGCGCTCCCGGAAGCCAATGTGCCGACGTCCATCCGCAGCAGCGGCATCCCCGTCACCCATGGATCCGTTGCGGACCTGGGCCCGGTCCTCGACACCTGGCTCGCCGCACATGACGACGGAATCGCCTGCGTCATCGGCGATCCCACGTTCCGGGCGAAGCCCCGCGTCCGGTCGCTGACGCCGGAACTGTCGAAGGGGCTGGAGTTCGATCTGGTCGTCCTCATCGACCCGGAGACCTTCGGCGAGGGCATCGAAGGAGCCGTCGACCGCTATGTCGCCATGACCCGCGCGACCCGGCAGCTCGTCATCCTCACCAGCACCTGACGACGGTCGTGCGCAGCCGGCGCACGACCGTCGTCAGACGTGACATGACAGGTTCAGGCGTCCACCGGGTGCGGGCGTCCACCGGCTTGAGATGTCCGCCGGGCTCAGAGATGCCCGCCGGTTCAGGCGTCCATCAACGGCAGACCGGGCAGCACCTTCTCGATCGTGATGGGGAAGTCGCGTACGCGCACCCCGGTGGCGTTGAACACGGCGTTCGCGACGGACGCGCCGGACCCGCAGATGCCCAACTCGCCGACGCCCTTCGCGCCGAGGTCGTTGGCCTTGTCGTCGTATCCGTCGAGGACGACGACCTCGACGGCGGGGATGTCGGCATGGACCGGGACCAGGTACTGCGCGAGGTCGTGGTTGACGAAGGCGCCGGACCGGGGGTCGACGACGGCCTCTTCTTCGAGGGCCGCGCCGGCCCCCCAGATCATGCCGCCCATCAGCTGTGAGCGGGCCGTCTTCGCATTGAGCACGCGGCCCACCGAGAACACGCCCAGCATCCGGCGCAGACGGATCTCGGCCGTGTCCACGTCGACCCCCACTTCGGCGAAGTGGGCACCGTAGGTGTGGATGGAGTAGGCCGAGTAGTTCGGGTCATCGCCCATGAAGAGCGTCCGGCCCTCCGCCTCCCGGCCCTCCGCGGGGAGGCGGGCGGTGATCTCGCTCAGCGCCTCGGAGGCGTCACCGATGCGCACGCTGCCGTCGGCGAACACGGCATCCGCCGGGTTGCGGCCGTGCAGCGGGGAACGGGCGTCGCCGCTCGCCGCGGCCAGCAGCTTCTCGCGCAGGGTCATGCACGCCCGGTGCGCCGCGGTGGTCGAGTTGGCGGCGCCCCACGAGCCGCCGGACCCCCAGCTGGTGGGAAAGTCGGAACGCCCGAGTTCGATCCGCACCCGGTCGGCCGGCAGTCCGAGCCCGTCGGCCGCCACCTGGGTCAGGACGGTGTAGGTGCCCGTGCCGATGTCGGTCATGTCCGTCTGGACGACGGCGGTGCCGTCCGCCGTCAACCGCACCCGCACCGCCGCCGGCCCCTGGAAATGCCCGCGGATGGCGGCGGACATGCCGTAGCCGACCCACCACCGTCCCTCGCGCCGGCTCGCCGGGGCGACGGAGCGGCGGTCCCAGCCGAACCGCCGTGCGCCTTCGTGCAGGCAGTCGACCAGGTGCCGGTCGCTGTACGGCACGTCCCGCTCGGGATCGACGGTGGGCTCGTTGAGGATCCGCAGTTCGACCGGGTCCATTTCCAGCGCATGGGCCAGCTCGTCCATCGCCGACTCCACCGCGAGCATGCCCGGCGCCTCGCCCGGCGCGCGGACGTCCGTCCCGGGCGGCAGATCGAGCGGGGTGAGCCGGTGGCTGGTCAACCGGTGGGGCGCGGCGTAGAGGCTGCGGGTCGTGGCGGCGGTCTGCTCGGCGTACTCCAGGTCGGGGTTGGTGTGCATGGTGACGTCATGGGCGAGTGCCGTCAGCCGCCCGTCGCGCGCGGCTCCCAGCCGGACCCGCTGGCGCGAGGTGGGACGCATGCCGATGAGCTGGAAGATCTGCTGCCGGGTCATGGCGACCTTGACCGGCCGGCGCAGGTCGCGGGCGGCGAGCGCGGCCAGGATCGTTTCGGAGTGGATGCCCAGCTTGGAGCCGAAGCCTCCGCCGACGAAGGGGGTGACGACATGTACCTGCGACGGGTCGATCCGTAGCGTGCCGGCGATCGAGGCCTGTGCCGCGTCGACGATCTGGCAGCTGACATAGACGATCAGGTCGTCGCCGCGCGGCTCCACCAGGCACGCGTGCGGCTCCATCGGCATCGAGAACTCGTACGGCGTCGTGTAGCGCTCATCGACCCGCACGGAGGCGCTGCCGAACCCGGCGTCAAAATCGCCCACCGCGGTGTCGGTGGGGAGGCCGGCATTGGTCTCCTTCGGCGCGTACGCCTCGCCCTCGTGCTCGTCGAAGTCGAAACGCCCGCGCCCGAGGCGGTACTCCACCTCGACGAGATCGGCCGCGGCGCGGGCCTGTTCGAAGGTAGCGGCGACGACGAGGGCCACCGGCTCGCCATAGTGGTGGATGTCCGGGCCGGTCAGCACCGGCTGGGCGCGCCAGTATTCGAGGGGGATGGACTCGTCGCGCGGACCCTGCTCGGGTGCATTGTGATGGGTCATCACCATCAGTACGCCCGGGGCGCGTTCGGCGCTCTCGGTGTCGATGCCGATGATGCGGCCCTTGCCGATGGTCGCGCCGACGATGGAACCGTAGAGCGGTTGGCCGGCCTCCCAGTACTCGTAGGCGTAGGTGGCCCGGCCGGTGACCTTCAACGGGCCGTCCACGCGGTTCACAGCTTGGCCGATCATCTCGCTCCTCAACTCGACCGGGCCGCCTGTGCCAGCGTGCGGCACAGCGTGCGCTTGGCCAGCTCGATCTTGAAGTCGTTGCCGCCCTGTCCCACGGCGTCGCGCAGCGCGGCCTCGGCGGCGTCGCGATAGGTGGCCATCGTGGCGGGACGGCCTGTCAATGCGGCCTCCGCCTCCGGGGACCGCCACGGCTTGTGCGCCACACCGCCGAACGCCACCCGGGCCGCATCGATCGTCCCCTGGCCGACCGAGACCACGGCCGCCACGGATACCAGGGCGAATTCGTAGGAGGCCCGGTCGCGCACCTTGCGGTAGAGCTGCCGGCCGGGCGGCGGCGGGGGCAGGAGCACGGCCGTGATCATCTCGCCGGGCCGCAGCACGGTCTCGAGGTGCGGTGTGTCGCCGGGCAGCCGGTAGAAGTCCGTGATGCCGACCCGGCGTACCGATTCATCGACGTCGAGCAGCTCGATCTCCGCTTCCAGCGCGGTCATCGCGACGGCCATGTCCGAGGGGTGGGTGGCGATGCAGGAGCTGCTGGCGCCGAGGATCGCGTGGATCCGGTTGAACCCGCCGATGGCGGAGCAGCCGGATCCGGGGTCCCTCTTGTTGCAGCCCGCGGCGGTGTCGTAGAAGTACGGGCAGCGCGTGCGCTGCAGCAGATTTCCGCCGGTGGACGCCTTGTTGCGCAACTGGCCCGAGGCACCGGACACCAGCGCCTCCGACAGTACCGGGTAGCGCGTACGGACCCGGGTGTCGGCGGCCACGTCGGAGTTCGCCGCCTGGGCGCCGATGCGCAGCCCGCCGTCCGGGAGCTCTTCGATCTCCCGCAACGGAAGTCGGCTGATGTCGACCAGATGGCTGGGCTTCTCGATGTCGAGCTTCATCAGGTCGAGCAGATTGGTACCGCCGCTGATGAACTTCGCACCGGCTCTGGACACCGCGGCGACGGCGCTCCCCGCGTCCGCCGCCCGCTCGTAGGTGAAGGACCTCATTCCGTGCCTCCCTCCGCGATGCCGCGGATGGCGGCGACGATGTTCGGATAGGCGGCGCACCGGCAGATGTTGCCGCTCATCCGCTCGCGGATCTCCTCATCGGTCAACACGACCTGCGGCGCCGCGACATCGGCCGTGGCGTGACTGGGCCAGCCCGCCTCCGCCTCGGCGAGCATGCCGACCGCCGAGCAGATCTGGCCGGGAGTGCAGTAGCCGCACTGGAAGCCGTCGCAGTCGACGAACGCGCGTTGCATGGGGTGCAGGTCGTCGGGGTCGCCCAGGCCCTCGATCGTCATGATCTCGTCGCCCTCGTGCATCACGGCCAGCGACAGACAGGAGTTGACGCGCCGGCCGTTGACCAGCACCGTGCAGGCGCCGCACTGCCCGTGATCGCACCCCTTCTTCGTCCCGCTCAGCCGCAGATGTTCGCGCAGCGCGTCGAGCAGCGAGGTCCGGGGATCCAGGTCGAGCTGCCGTGCCTGTCCGTTGACGTTCAAGGTGACAGAGAGAAGTCCGGCCGTCTCGTCCTGGTCCGGCCGGCCCTGGTTCGTCTGGTGCTGATTCCGCTCGTCCTGGCTCCGCTCGCTCTGGCTCCGCACCGCGGCGCCGGCATCTGCTCTGCTCATCGCAGCCCGCCTTCCTCCCTGGGCGCGGGTGTCACCCTTGAAACATGCGCCCCGGGGGACACCCTGGACCTGCGCCGCCCTCGGCAGACGCCTGCGTGTCCCGTCACCGCTGGCGGGCGCGCTCCTGCGTGCCCCGTCACCACCGGCGGCACGCTCCCTCCCAGGGTCTCGCACATGCCTGACCGCCGCACTGCGAGGGGCGCTGCCGCAGTATGCGCGCGGGAACGGGACGGGGCGGTGGTGCGTCCGTGCGGGGGGCATGGACCCACGTCTCGTACTCGCTCAAGAAGAGACCGCGGGAGAGGGCTCCATGAGAGTCGGCTCGATGAGAGTCGGCTCCAAGAGAGACGGCTTTCGCCACCGAAGCGTAATTCTTGGCAAAACGGAGACGTGCACTGGTCGGCTCGGCGACAATCCGTGCGCATGGCCATCGATTATCGCAAGCGCCCCAGAATCGACTACCGCAAGCCGGCCAAGATACCGGCCCCGGCCCTCAGCCTGGAGAAGGTTTCCGGCCGTGCACCCGGGCTGGTCGGTCTTTACAAGAACGCTGCGGTCTCGTTGGCCAAGAATCATGTCGGCGGGCGGCGTGCCGCCGTGTATCTGGTTCTGGACCGTTCCGGGAGTATGCGGCGCTACTACCGCGACGGATCGGTGCAGCACTTGGCGGAGCAGGTACTCGCCCTGGCGGCCAACCTCGACGATGACGGGGTGGTGCCGGTCTTCTTCTTCTCCACGGAGATCGACGGCACAGCCGAGATCAGCCTGGACGCCTACCAGGGCAGGATCAATTGGCTGCACGATTCCATGGGCCATATGGGTCGTACCCATTACCACGTCGCGATGCAGGCCGTCATCGATCACTACCAGTCCAGCGGAGCCCGAGATCCGGCCTTCGTCGTCTTTCAGACCGACGGTTCTCCCACCTCCAGGGCCGCCGCGGAACACGTCCTGTGCACGGCCGCGAAGCTTCCGATCTTCTGGCAGTTCATCGGCTTCGGCGACGACGAATTTCGCTTCCTGCACAAGCTCGACGACCTGCCCGTACCGGACCGGCGCGTCGTCGACAACGCAGGGTTCCTTGCCGCCGGACCGGCACCGAAGACACACCCTGACGCCGTCCTCTACGACCAACTGCTGCAGGAGTTCCCGCTGTGGCTGACCGCGGCTCGCGAGGGCGGCATCGTCAAGGGAGCGGACTGAGCCGTTGCTGTGGAGTGAGCCGTTGTGTGGCGACCGCGCAGGAGCGAAAGCGTCGTGAGATCGGCGCAGCCGGCGCACGCGATCGGGCGCCGCTTCACCACCCGATGCCGCCATGCATGAGACGGAGCGGCCCCGTGGTACCACTGTGCCGCGATATGCCGTCGCCTCCATGACTCCTTCGAACCGGCCAGATTTTCCTGGCAAAGAGTCGCCTCAAGGTTCCGGCGAAGCCACCCTCATTCGGTAAATTGAGCATCTCCACGCCTGACCTGGTGAATGCTGCACTCTCGGCGGAGGCGGAGCAGGGGAGTGGCCTTTCCCGACTCGGAACAGCAGCCGCCGACCGGCTCGCATGCCCTGTTCGCGCAGTGCCCCTTTCCTCACCCAAGGATTCGGAGTAGGCCCATGTCCCGACAGCGTGAAAGATCCCTGACCAGCATTGCCCTCGCACTTGTTCTCGGCGCCCTCGGATTCACCGCCCCCGCACAGGCGGCACCGAGCTGCCCCGCAGAAAGCCTCTGTTCGTACAGCGGGTCCGCCCTGTCGGGTCGCCTCACCGTTGTTCCCGCCTCAAGCATCGAGCGGGCCGGAACCCGTGGTGTCCAGCTGCCTGCTTCGGCACGGTCGTTCTTCAACGGGACGCATTTCACCGTTCGTTACGGCCCCGCCCGGCAGGCGACCTGTGTCCGCTTCCCCTGCTATCAGTACGCCACGCTCGGAAAAGTCACCCCCGGAGCCCAGCTTCGCTCCCTCCCCTATGCCGCGAGCGCCGTCACCGTCGGACGGGACTACGGCAACTGATCAAGGCCGGCCACGACGGGGCCCGGCAGTGACCTCGTTACGCTGGCCCGATCACGCCGCGCCGCAACACATCCACCTCGACTTCGCATTCGACGACCTGGACGAGGCCGAGGCGCTGCTGCTGGGCCTGGGCGCGGTCAAACCGGACCACCAACCGGGCGGCGACCGATGGCGGGTCTTCCTCGACCCGGCCGGGCACCCGTTCTGCCTGACCAGGGGCTGACGCCGACACCACCCCCGTCCCCGCCGGCGCGCCGGAACCGTGCGCTCTCACGTCTTTCCGCAAGGTGACAAGCCGAGAACACCACGCCACACACAAGGCCGGGTGGTGTGTCTCTCAGTCCGTGCCGAGCATGGCGCAGGGCCGCCCGGGTACCGGGTCAGGACACCACATACCGACCGAGGAGGTATCCCGACTGATGTCCCGTCGTGACACGTCCAGCGATGACAGCACCCCGGTGCCCCACGACCTTCCGAGTCACCAGGCCGATGTCACCAGTCCGGTCCCTGATCCATGGGACCCCGAACTGTCGGAACACGAAAGCGAGGGGCCGGACGAGACGGTCCCCGACACCGACCAGGCCGGCACCGGGCGCAGCGGCGTACCCAAGGCGCCGGGGGTGCGTTCCGACCAGCCCGTCCCGCACGAGCCGGTCGACTGACGCCGCCGCCCGGGCCCGCTCCAGACGAACTCCACCTGCACCTGCAACGACAGCCAGGTGCCGCCCGGCCCCGGCGCCCGGTGGCGAGGCGGCCCCGACGCGTCGAGCCGGGCCTCTGTCCGCCTAACGCCCCTCGGGAACATCGGAGGGGGGACGACCCGAAGAAGCGAGGAAGGACTCTTCATCGTCCTGCTCGGAGCCCCCGTACGGCTCGCCACCGGAGTATGCGGGCTCCACGAACACCTTCGTGTAGTCGGGCTTGGCCGGGCGGGGGAAGGACGAGTTCATGTGGTCTCCGGGCTCGTGGCTGTGATCAGCCGATGCTTGGGGTGATGGCACGCCACATCCGTTGCCGTAGAACTCAGCTGTGATCTGAGGCGTACGGGCGCGGGAGCGGCGTTGTGGAGTAGGGAACGTGGTGACGAATCCGGCTTCGACATGAACAGCGGCTGGTTGCCACGGCGTCGGGCAACGGCGCTGACGTGGGAAAACCGTCCGACGTCACGACCTACGGGGAAAGTATCCCCCACGCGCAGGACTTCGTCTTCCGCATTCTCGTGGCCGCGCTGTGACATGAGTTCCGCTCTCGCCCGGCGGCTCCGTGCCCTCGGTATCCGCAGGCGTCCGTGGCCGGCGGCCGATCACTCCGATGCGGGTGTTTGTGCGGCGTCGGCAAGGGCAGGCGATCTTGTGTCAAGGAAACACACCAACGCAAGGAGGAGTGCGACCATGACCGCCACCGACAAGATGACGGCCAAGACCAAGCAGGCCAAGGGCGCCGCCAAGGAGACCCTCGGCCGGGCCGTCGGCAATGAGCGGATGACCGCCGAAGGCCGCGCCGAGCGGGCCACGAGCGATCTGCGCCAGGCCGCGGCAAAGGCCGACGAGGCGCTTCGCCGGTGACGACCCCCCACCGTCCCACGGACAGAGGTGGCCCTCCCTTCAGAGACCCAGGCGGTGGCCCGCAGGCTTTCCTGCGGGCCACCGCCTTGTGTTGACGCTCGGTCTGCAGCCTCTGGAATGGACTGCGTTCACCCCGGCCAAGGCGGCCGCGCGGTGTGCCGGTGATGCGTAGGCCATACCACTCTCCGCGGATTGGTCATGCCTTCGAGGGGCACGGCAGGTGCAAGCTCTCGGCCAGTGGCACTCAGGAACCGGCACACGAGAGGCAACCGGCGTGGACGAGAAGACCAGGGATCGTGACGGGCGCGAGCGGCACGGGCGCCAGGAGAAGGACACGGCAGCCGTACCGGCACCGCCTCGCGGGCGCCGGCTGAAGATCGCGCTCATGGATGTGGGCATCGGGCTGCTGGCGGCGGCCGCCGCGCTACGGCGCCTGCGGCCCGACGCCGATCTCGTGCTCTCCTCGGACCCCGATGGGATGCCCTGGGGACCCCGCACCCCGCAGGACGTCACTGCTCGCGCTCTCACCGTCGCCGAAGCCGCCGCCGCTCAGCACCCCGACGCGCTGATCGTCGCCTGCAACACCGCGTCCGTGCACGCCCTGACCGCCCTGCGTGCCCGTCTCGGGCCGGACCTGCCCGTCATCGGTACCGTTCCTGCGATCAAACCGGCCGCGGCGTGCGGCGGACCGATCGCCGTGTGGGCCACTCCCGCGACCACCGGCAGCCCCTATCAACGCGGTCTCATCGAGGAGTTCGCAGGGGGCGTGAGCGTCACCGAGGTGCCGTGCCCGGGGCTCTCCGACGCCGTCGAGTACGCGGACGATGCCGCCATCGGACGAGCGGTCGCCGCCGCGGCGGCGCGTACCCCGGAGGACGTGCGGGCCGTCGTGCTGGGCTGCACCCACTACGAACTCGTCGGCCCGCGCATCCGTGCGGCCCTGCAGCGCCCAGGCCGGCCACCACTCGCTCTCTACGGTTCGGCCGATGCGGTCGCCGCGCAGGCCCTGCGCCGGACCGGTGAGCGGCCCGCCCCCGAGGGGCCTGCGGAAGGCAGCCTGACGGTGCTCCTCAGCGGAAGGCAGGCGGTGCTCCCGGCGGCGGCGCTGATGTACGACGAGGGGCGTCAGCTGCGGGCGGTTGGCCCCGTGCGTCGCGAAGCCGTCCACGAGAGGTGATACCGCGTCCTCCGGGGGCAGTTGGCGTGCTCGGCCGAAGCCCGGGTGACGTCAGTGCCCGATGCTCCGGCACCAACGGACCTCTCCGTCGTGCCAGTCGTCCGTGGGTGTGAGCCCGCAGGCGGCGGCGACGGCGGCGGAGGCCAGGTGAGCGGGGTGGATGTGGGCGTGGGCGGTGTGGACGTGCTGCCCGCCGAGCCAGGTGACGAGCGCCTGAGCGGCCTCGGTGGCGATGCCGCGTCCTTGCCACGCGGTGCCCACCACCCAGGCGATCTCGGCGATGGTCTCGTGGCCCGAAGTGCTGATGGTCGCCTGGACCGTGCCCGTCGGACATGCTCCGTCGCGAAGCCGGATCACCCAGTTGCGCCAGGCGACGGCGGGGTCGGGCGAGTCGGCGACGAGGCGTCGGTAGCGCGCCCGCAGTTCCTGCGCGGTGTCCGGAGCGCCGCCGGTGAAGGTGTGCAGGGCCGGGTCGGACAGCACCGTGGCCATCCCTTCTGCGTGTTCGACGCGCAGCGGCAGGAGATCGAGCCGACGGGTCCGAATGGTTTCGGTGGGGAAGGGGAGGGAGGTCATATCGGCACCGCCTCGGGGTCTGGTGTGCACCGGCGGGGGACGGCGCCCCACCCGCCGTGGGGTGCGCGTGCCGCTTCGGGCGGCTGTGCCATGCAGTGTCCCAGGTACTCGCCTTCGCGGCCGCGCGGTATCAGGGCGGCTTCGTCCCCCAGTGGGCACGTGAACAACCCAGTGGCGACGGTGGACACATCGGGCTCCCGGTTCGGTGGCGGTACCGACACCCTGGAACTGCCGGCGCTGGAGGGGTGTGGCGGGTTTGGCCCCGTTGGTTCGGTTGCACAACAGCTGCAGGAACGGTGGTCGGCCCCGTCGGGGTACGGAGGGGACTCATGGCATCGAAGGACAGGCGTGGGGACAGGGACAGGCGCGGGGAGGACGAGTCGGAGGTCCGGATCGGGGAGGTGAGCCACGGAGCATTCGCCATCGGCGGTCACCACGCCGTGGTGTCGTCGGTGTCCGGAGCCTCCCTGGACGAGGAGACGCATGCGCTCGTCACGGTCGTCCAAGCGCTCCGTGCCGATCTGGCGAGCATCCGATCGACGGACGAAGTGGCCTCCCTCGCGATGGAGTTGGCTGTCGTCCAATTTGAGATCGAGGGAACCGGCTCGGTCACGCCCCGACGGCTCGCCCGGCTGCGCGAGGCGGTCGCGGAGGCGCATGCGGTGCTCGGGCTCCTCGCGTCCGGTGCCGCACTCGTGCACGTCATGGAGCGGCTCGGTGCGTTGACCCAGCGGCCGCCCACAGGGCACACGCCCCCCGGTCCCAGCACCAGTTCGGACGACGACGAGTGGCCGGAGCCGGAGTAATCCATGGGCGATATCGCCAAAGGCGCTCTCGGCGGAGCCTGGACGCTGCTCGTGGGCTGGATCCTGCCCACTGCACTGAACCTGGCGCTGTTCTTCCTCACCGTCGCGCCCAGCCTCCAGGGCCTGGCACCGCTGAACCGCCTGCGACCGGCGACCGGCGGCGGTACCGCGCTGCTGTTCCTGACCGGCTCGTTGCTGCTCGGGCTCGTCGCCAACGCCGGTCAGAATCCGCTGTACCGCCTGCTGGAGGGCTACCTCCTGTGGCCCGCTGTCGCCTACGAGGCGGGATGCCGGCGCAGTCGCCGGGCGAAGGCCGCGCTGGCCGACCGGCTGTCCCTGCTGCGGCTCGAACGCCGGGAGCGGGAGGCGGGAGAACTCTCGCCTCAGGACATTGAACGGCTGGCCCGTCTCCGCGGGCAGCCCCGCACCGAACGTGCCGCGCGCAGGGACCGGCGGCGCACCGCCGCACAACGTGCCCTGGTGCACGAGCGGCTCGCCCGGTACCCCATCGCGGACGACCAGATCGCCCCCACCAGGCTCGGCAACGCCATCCGGCGCTTCGAGGAGTACGGCTACGACCGGTACCGCCTCGACACCCAGGTCCTCTGGAACGAGCTGACCGGGTGCGTGCCCGACCAGGTACGCCGGCAGGTCGAGATCGCCCGTACCAGCGTCGACTTCTTCGTCGCGCTGCTCTACGGACATGCCGTGGTCTGCTTCCTGGCCGTCCTGACGCTGGCCACGGCGCGCCCGGACACCTCGGTGCTGTGGGGCACGATCGTCGTGCTGGCCCTCCTCATTCCGGTCTGGTACCGGTCCGCGGTCACCAGCACCGACGAGTGGGCCGCGGCGGTACGGGCCATGGTCAACATCGGCCGCAAGCCGCTCGCCGACGCGATGGGGCTGGTGCTGCCGGACCACCTGGAGGGCGAGCGGGAGATGTGGACGATGGTGTCCCGGCTGTCCCGGATTCCGTACCACGAGCGGGCGTCGGCCCTGGACCGCTATCGCGCCACGGGGGAGAGCGGGTCGTCGTGACGATGGCCCGCGGTGGGGCCCCGGTAGGTGCGGTGGTGTCGTGGCTCGGATTTCTTCTCACCCGGGCGGGATGGTGGGGCCTGCGTTGCAGCCGGAGGCCGGTTTCGTCCAGAGGCCGGTTCCGCCAGGGGCCGGAATTCCCGCAGGCCGGTTCCGGCAGCTACCGGCTCGGCGGTGAAGGGTTCGCTCTCCGTTCGCCGGCAAGTTCTCTCCCCCTCCGACCCCCGTCGGGTTCGCCGCATTTCCCCGAACCGGTTCGAATAGGCACGAGGCTCTGGAGCGAAGGATCAAATTGCGTCACGCGAGAAATCGCTAGTCACAGAGGGGTGGCGCACGCAAGGATGGGGCTGCCAAGGTCGCGCAAGGGGTGTGAGGGGAGTTCTCCGAGGGGGCCGGGGTGTGAAAGGGATCCTGTTTCGGCCAGTCCTGACGGTTCGCTTGTCATTGAGGAGTTTTGTCTTCGACAATGTTGTAGAAGATGACAGAGTGACGTCTCGTGGGAAGTGGCGCCCGGCTCGCTCCGGCGAGGGGCGGGGAACCGGAAAAGGGGGCTGCCCTATGGGCCGGCGAGGGCAGGGACAACCGCGCCGGGCCGGGTGGTTGCCCGGGCCCGGTGCGATCGGTGGTCACGAAGAGCAGCGGCACTCAGTGGGTGCGTCGGACGGCGAGACGGTGTGTGGTGTGTGGTGAGTGCGTGTGCCGGAGCTCGACTGCGATCCGCCCCCCGCGTGGGGACCGCAGTCACGGCGTCGGCGCCGGGCCGGTTCGGCCTGCGTCGGAAGCCATTGGCGCTGTACGGCCATGGCGCCGGCCTGGAATCGGCTGCGCGAACCCAGCCGGTCCATCAGGTTGTTGGCGACCCGGCGGGCGGTACGGGCCGAGACGCCCAGCCGCTTCGCTATGGCCTCGTCGGTCAGACCCCGGTAGAGGAGATCCAGCACCTCCCGCTCCTGGGTGGTGAGCCCGTTGGGGTCCTGCGCCGGGGCCGCGCCCAGTACGGTGGCCGACGACCAGACGCTCTCGAACAGCGCGCACAGCGCGGCGAGCGTGCCCTGGCCGCGCAGGACGACCGCCCCGTCCTTGGTGCTCTCCGACTTGGTGGGGATGACGGCGCATTCCTCGTCCATGATGATCATCCGCACCGGCAGCGACGGCGCGGTCCGCACCTCACCGCCTTCGCTCGCGAGCCACTCGGCGTACGCCGTGGTGTGCGGGCTGTTGCGCACGCTGTCCAGATAGACGGTCCGCAACTGGACGCCGCGCGCGAGCAATTGCTGGTCGAGGGGCTTGGCGGCCAGCAGGCTCTCCGGTGAGTGCCCGCCGTTCGGTGCGAAGCACATCACGCTGCGGCGCACCGTGCGGCTCAGCACGGCGAGCTTCTCCCGGATCGCGTCGATGCCGACGAGGTAGGTGCCGCTCGGCTCGGCCGTCGAGGGGTGGAGTTCGGCGTACTGGGCAATGAGCTTCGCGGCGGCGGCGCGCGAGGCTTGCACTCTCGATTGCTGAACCGCCAATTCCGCTTGTTGTCTGGCAAGGAGAAATTCCAGGCCCAACTCCGGTGACACGGCTCTGAAGTGCGTTCCGCTTTCTTCCGGGGCGTGCACCAGGGCCAGCCCGCTGAGAGAATCGAGGGTCTCACACACCTCTTGTTCCAATAGGCCGGTCGCCTCGGCGATCGCAGATATCCCGGAGCCGGGACGGGCGAGCATGCACCTATATACCGCCTCCGCACGGCTGTCCAGACCCAGCAATTCCAGCATTGTGTGCCTCCTGAACTGTGGACTCGGGAAGATCATGGCATAAGGCCCGAACAGCGGGTCGAACAATTATCGGCTGGCCGGAACCGGCCATGGGGGGCGGGCTTGTCGGCACACCTGTCCACTCGGGAGGCTTGACGGTATGCATCTGATCCATGCTCATTGGCGCGCGCAGCCCGAGCAGCAAACCCCCGACAGCCTGAAGGCCTGGATGAAGGCCTCGGCTGTGCCCGCCGACGCCCTTGAGCACGTGAGCGTGCACCCGACCGGCCCCGGTCGGCTCACCCTCGGGCTGTTCCACGCCCTGCCACGGCTGCACGACGCCGAACGGGCCGCGCTGCGCCTCTCCCGGCGGGCGTGTGACGACGGACCCCTGCAGGCCTACACGCTGGTCTCGTGCGGCTCCGTCATGGTGCCCTGCTTCCACAACCTGCTCCTCGCGGAGACCCCCGAGCCGGGCGAGGACGGAACGGGACAGGACCGATTCCGGCCAGGGGCGAACGCTTGGGATCCCTCAGGTCCGCAGCAAGACTGACCCCACACCACACCGCTGGTGAAGAACCTTTGCACCGATGCGCCTTCCGGACGACCAACCGGACCGCCGTGACGGCGGAGTGCATCGGCATCTGTGAGCTTCAGGGGGAGAACTATGTGCCGTCGTACCTACCGCGCCGCATGCACCGCCGCGGCCACCGCCGCCGTCGCGCTGTCCTTCGTGTGCGCCCAGAGCGCCGCTGAGCCGGCCCGGTCCCACGTCCGGGTCACCGCCTCGGTCCCGGCACCCGGATCCGTCGTGTGGGACGCGCCCTCCGCCGGCGGCCCCGACAAGTCCCTGGTGTGGGACTGACCCGGACCGCATCCCAGCCGATCGGGCGTCGGCGGCCGGACTCCGACCGGTCGCCGGCCGCCCCCTGCCGCCTTGTCCGCCGAGAGGAACCACACGTGCTTGGTTCGCAGATGAAGCCGGTTGCGAACAGAGAAGGACACAGAGACATCGGGACGCTCATCCGGGGCGCCCGGGCCCGCACCGGCGTGAGCCAGCGGGTGATCGCCGAACGCTCGGGCATCAGCCTGCGCACCCTGCGGGAGATCGAGCAGGGCCGTGTCAGATCCCCACGGGCCAGTTCGCTCAAGAGGCTCGCCGAAGCCCTCAGCGAACCCGAACTGTTCACCCATGTGCCGGGTACCGCGCCGCAGGGCGAGGCCGGCTACACCGACGACGACCCGCTGGCCCTCCGCGTCCTGGGCCGGCTCGCGGTCTCCAGGGGCCCGGTCGAGCTGACCGCGGGGACACCGAAGCAGCAGAGCCTGCTCGGCCTGCTGGCCCTGCGCGTCCACCAGGTGGTCGACCGGGACGAGATCATCGACGTCCTGTGGGGCGACGACATCCCGGACTCCTTCGGCCAGTTGATCCACACCTACGTCTACCGCATACGCCAGCTGCTGGAGACGCACGCCGGCCCCGATGGCGCACAGCCCCGGCTCGTCCGCCGCGCCACCGGCTACGAACTGCAGATGCCCGATGACGAGCGGCTCGACATGCTGCGGTTCCGCCGGCTCGTCCGCGAGAGCGGCCGGGCACGCGCGGTGCACGACCCCGAGGCCGAAGTGCGGCTGCTCGATGCGGCGTTGTCGCTGTGGTGGGGGCCGGTGCTGGAAGGCATGGGCGAGAGCCTGCGGGACCATCCGGTCGCCGTCGAGTCCGCGCAGCAGCGGGTGGCGTCGGCGCTGCGGCTGGCCGACCTCGTACTGCCGCGGGGGCAGTACGAGTCGGTCCTCGACCACCTCGGCCCGATCGCCCGCAGCCACCCCCTGCACGAGGGGGTGCACGCCCGGCTCGGCACCGCGCTGGCCGGTTCCGGCCAACGGGCCGCCGCACTGGAGATGTTCGCTGCCGTCGACCGGCGCCTGCGGCAGGTCAGCGGCATCGGCGCGGGTGAGGAACTGCGCACCGCGCAGCTCGCCATTCTTCGGACGGACGAGGAGCGCGTCCCGGTCCGTGCGGTGCTCCGTGCGCCCGGGGGCGAGCCGGTCCGCCCGTTCCAGCTGCCGCCGGGCATCCGCGACTATGTGGACCGGCCCGAACAGCAGCGGATCCTGCACCACCTGACCGGGCGGGGACCGCAGGTGTCGTTCGGCGCGGCACCGATCGCCGCCCTGTACGGCCCGGCCGGGGTCGGGAAGTCCATCCTCACCGCGCGGGTGGCGACCGCCTCCCGGCCCGCCTTCCGTGACGGCATCCTCCACGGCGAGCTGCGCACCGGCTCCCCGGACGAGGTCCGTGCCCTGCTGGGGCGGTTCCTGATGGCGCTCGGGGTGCCGGCCGAGTCGGTGCCCGACGGCCTGCCGGGGCGCAGCGCCCTGTACCGCGGGCTGCTCACCAAACGTCAGGTGCTGGTCGTCATCGACGACGCGGCGGACGAGCAGGCCGTACGGCCGCTGGTGCCGGGCGGAGTGACCAGCGCCCTGCTCATCAACAGCCGGGTGCCGCTGTCCGGCCTCGAAGGAGCACGGCACTTCCGGGTCTCCCCGTTCGGCGACGATCAGGCCCTCGCGCTGCTCGCACACCTTGCGGGGCAGGCGCGGGTGCGCGGGGAGCGCGGCGCCGCCGTCCGGATCGCCCGGCTGTGCGGACGGCTGCCGCTGGCGGTACGGGTCGCCGGCATGCGGCTGGCGGCCCGGCCGCACTGGACGCTCGCCCGGCTGGCCGACCGTCTCGAGGACGCGGCGCACCGGCTGGACGAGCTGGCGATGGGGGACCTCGACGTACGCGACCGGCTCGGGCGCGGCCGGCCGGTCCTCGAACCGAGGCTCCGCGAGGCGCTGCGCACGCTCGCGGACGCCGAGGAAACCTTCACCATCGCCTCGGCCGCCGAGCTGCTGGGGCACCCGGTCAGGGAGGCCGAGGACGTCCTGGAGGCTCTGGTCGACCAGCAGTTGCTCGAAGGCCCGGCCCGGTCCGGAGGCGAGTACGCCTTCCTTCCCCTCACCCGCATCCACGCCAGGGAGCCGGCCTGACCGGCGCCCGCCGGACACGGACCGGCCGGCCCGGTGCCCGCCCGCGAGGGCCGCACCGGGCCGGCCGTCGTCCTCCCGGCGGCGGGACGCCGGGCCGTGCCCCCGCGCCGCGGTGGCGGGGGACCGGTCCCGGCGGGCGGTGGGCGCGGTCAGCCGCACAGTTCCTTCAGCCGGGCGAGCAGGGCCGCTTCCGTTCCGCCCTCCTCAGGCACCGGCGCGACCTGGAGGTGGGTGACGCCGGCCTCCCGGTAGGCGGCGAGCCGGTCCTTCACATAGCTCTCCGGGCCGCAGATCGTGGTGGCCTCCAGCAGCCCGGCGGGCACCGCCGCCGCGGCTCCCTTCCGGTCGCCCGACCGGAAGAGCCGCTGGATCGCCTCGGCGTCGCGGGCAAAGCCGTAACGGCACACCAGGTCGTAGTAGTAGTTGTGGCCCGGTGCGCCCATCCCCCCGATGAACAGGGCGAGCTGACCACGGGCGCGCTCGCGGTGGCGGGCGGCGTCCGGGCCGATGGCGAGCAGCCCGCCGGCCGAGATGCCCAGCGGTCCGCGACGGGTGTCGCGGGCGGCGGCACCGGCGCGCAGACTCGGTCCCCAGACCTGGTCGCACCACTCGGGGACGAAGAACATCGGCAGCCAACCGTCGGCGGTCTCGGCGGCCATCCGCACGTTCTTCGGGCCCAGGGCCGCCACCCACACCGGCACCTCGGGCCGCACCGGCGCGGTCAGCAGGCGCATGGGGGTCCCGAGTCCGCTGCCGCCGGCGTCGCCCGCGGGCAGCGGAAGCCGCACGGTACGGCCGTCGTACGTCACCGGCGCGTCCCGCCGCCAGAAGCTCCGCATCACCTCGATGGTCTCGCGGGTACGGGCCACGGGGGCGCAGTACGGCACCCCGTGCATCCCTTCGACGACCTGCGGCCCCGAGGTGCCGATGCCCAGATGGGCGCGTCCTCCTGACAGGGCGTCGATCCCGGCCGCGGTCATCGCGAGCAGCGCGGGCGTCCTGGTGAAGACCGACAGGATGCCGGAGCCGATCTCCACCCGGCTGGTGCGGGCGGCGAGGTACCCCATGAAGCTGGGCGCGTCAAAACCGTACGCCTCCGGTACCCAGACGAGGTCGAGCCCGGCGTCTTCGAGGGTGCTCACCTGCCGGGCGGCGGCGACGATGTCGCCGTCGTAGCGCAGCTGCATCGAGATCTTCATATCGCTCCCGGCGAGGAGGTCCGGACGGCGGCGGGCGGTTCGGTGCCGAGCGGGCGGTAGCCGCCCTCGGCGACCGTCTCCCGCACCCGGAACTTCTGGATCTTCCCCGAGGCGGTGAGCGGGAACTGCTCCGCCAGGAACCACCGGGCAGGGATCTTGTGGGGGGACATCCGCTCGCGGCACAGCGCGACCAGCTCCGTGAGGTCGATCCGGGCGCCGGGCGCGGGCCGGAGCACGGCGGCGACGACCTCGCCCCACCGCTCGTCGGGAACGCCGACCACCACCGCCTCCGCGACCGTCCCGGCCGTGCAGAGCACCTCTTCGACGGCGACGGGCGAGATGTTCTCCCCGCCCCGGATGATGATCTCGTTCAGCCGCCCATCGATGCGCAGGGTGCCGGTCGCGTCCATCGAACCGAGGTCGCCGGTGTGCAGCCAGCCGTCGGCGTCGACCTTGCGGGCGGTGGCCTCCGGGTCACCGTGGTAGGCGAGCATCTGCTGGTAGCCGCGGGCGCAGATCTCGCCCTGGACGCCCAGCGGTTGGACCGCTCCGGAGCGCGGATCGACGATCTTGACCTCGGCGTGCGGCAGCGGCCGGCCCACGGTGCTGGTCTTGGACCGCGCGGAGTCGTCGGGGCGGGTGAGGGTGAGCACCGAGGCGAGCTCGGTCTGCCCGTACAGGTTGAAGACGGTGGTCGAGAAGAGCTCCTCGGTCTCGCCGATGAGCCGCGCACGGACCGGGGCGGCGCCGGTGAGGACCGCGGAGAGCACCGGCCGGTCGGTGTCCTCCCCGGCCACCTCGTTCAGGGCGGCGAGCACCGTGGGCACGCTGGTCAGGACGCTGCCGGGGGTCTCCCGCAGCGTGTCGAGCAGCAGCTTGGGGCTGAACCGCTCCAGCAGGGTGAACGTCCCGCCGCTCCACAGCGGCCCGAGGCAGGAGATGACACAGCCCGCGGTGTGGAACATGGGCAGCGGCGAGACGACGTTCGATCCCTCCCGGACCCCGAGCCCCGCGAAGGTGAAACGGGAGACGTTGACCACGGCGCGGTGCGACAGCAGCACGGCCTTGGGCGCCCCGGTCGTGCCCGAGGTGAACTGCATCTGGGCGGGCACACCGGCCGCGGTGATCTCCTCGTCGGACGGCAGGGGAGCCGTCCCCTTGAGGCTCTCCCACGCACCGAGCGACACCACGTGGCGCAGCTCCGGCAGCGCGGCCGTGACCTCGCGCACCACCGCGGCCATGTCGTAGTCCCGGCTGCGGTCGGCGTGCACCAGCATTTCCGGAGCGGAAACGCGCAGGGCATGCGTGAGTTCCTCGGCGCGGAGCGTCGGATTCAGCGTCACCAGGGTCACCCCGGCCAGTGCCGCGGCGTATTCGAATATCGGCCACTCGGGAATGTTGGGTGCCCAGAGGGCAACCCGGCTTCCCAGTGGGACACGGTCGCGAATTCCGGCCGCCACGCGCTCGGCCTCGGCCAGGAGCGCGGTATAGGTCCACAGGCGCCGGGGGCCGCCGTCCTCCGGGACGCCGGCCAGTGCGAGCGCCTCGCCGTGCGCCGCGACGGTGGCTCGCAGCAGGGCGCCGACCGTGAGGTCGCAGAGCGGGACCGAGCGGTCCGGTGGACGCCACGAGGTGCCGAGTCCGGTGGGCATGCGGGCTCCTTGCGATCAGTGAAATCGGGTTCCGGACGATATTTTGCGGGCGCATCATTCCGGTGCGGGCTATTGCCGGAAAGCGGCAGTAATTAATTCAGTTCCTTGCCAGATCCCCCGTCCGGGGCGCCATTAAGGTGTACCCATTGATTCCTGGGGAGTGCTTATGACGGAGATTCCGGCGGACAGCTGGCCGGGCCTGCGGGACATTCGGGTGCTGGACCTGTCGCGGCTGCTGCCCGGTGGGTTCGCCACGGTCCTGATGGCCGACCTCGGCGCCGATGTCATCAAGGTCGAGAGTCCGGGCGACGGCGACTACGGCAGGCTCGTCGACCCCGAGGCCTTCGCCGCGCTGAACCGCAACAAGCGCTCGCTGGTGCTCGATCTGCGCGAGGACGAGGGGCGCCGGACACTGCTGCGCCTCGTCGAACGCAGCGACGTGGTGGTGGAGAGCTACCGGCCGGGAGTGCTGGCGGGCATGGGCCTGGGCTACGAGCAGCTGCGTGCCGCCAATCCCCGGATCGTGCTCTGCTCCATCAGCGGCTTCGGCCAGACCGGTCCGTACGCCTCCCGCCCCGGGCACGATCTCAACTTCCTGGCGCTGTCCGGTTTCTTCGCGGTGCCGCACCGCACGGAGGGCAGCGTCGACCGGGTGGGGGTGCGGGTCGCGGACCTGGCCGGCGCCATGTACGCCGCGTACACCACGGTCGTCGCCGTCTCCGCGGCGCGCGCGACCGGAACGGGCCGGCACCTCGACGTGTCCCTGCACGAGGCCGCAGCGGCCTGGTGCGGCCCGCTCGCCCTGCCGTTGCTGCAGCGCGCGGACCCCGTCGACAGCCCGCTGGTCACCGGGGACAACGACGTGTTCACCACCGCGGACGGCGGCCGGATCGCGCTGGCCACGTTCGAGGACAAGTTCTGGCGCACGTTCCGTACCGCCCTGTGCGAGGAGTTCCCGGCACTCGCCGACGACGCCTACGACCGCAGGGCCGAGCGCACCCGCGCCAAGAAGAAGATCGGGGCACTGCTCACGGAGGTGTTCGCCCAGCGCGACCTGGCGTGGTGGACGGCCACCCTGTCCGCCCTCGACCTGCCGTGGGCGCCCGTCTACGAGTCGGCCGGGGAGCTGCTGACGGACGCCCACATCCGTGCCCGGGGGCTGATGGGCACCCTGCCCGGCTCGGCGGCCGAGCGGCCCCGCCGGCAGGTGCGCTTCCCGGTGCTGTGCGGCGACGATGTCGACTCGCTGCGTCGCCCGGCCCCCGCACACGGCGAGCACACCGCCGAGATCCTGGCCGCACTGGACGGCTGACAGACCATTTCCCTCCCCCGAAACCGTAAGGCCCCGTCCAGGACGGGGCCTTACGGCGTTGCGGGCGGCGGGTCAGCGCGGGAGCGCCAGGCCGATGCCCCGTTCCACGGCCGCGGCGTGCACCGCCGCGGCCACCGCGATGTCGTGCACCCCCATGCCGAACGGGTTGATCACGACGCGCTCCTGCGCGCCCACCGGACGGGCCGTCGGATCGGCGAGCAGCGCCGGCAGCTCGGCATCCACCGCACGGCCCTTCTCCGGAGCCTCGCCACCGGGGCCGGTCACCCGGCCCGCGCGGGCCAGCACCCCCAGCAGCCGGTGGTCGTCCGCCGCCACCAGGTCCCAGTTGTCGACGAACAGCCGGTCGCAGCCGAGCAGCAGGCTCTCCGCGGCGTCGTCGAGCGAGACATTGACGAAGGTCGCGCCGGCCGGTACCCAGTCCAGCTCGGCATAGGGCTCGGTGGTCGTCGTCACCGCGACCGTGAGCTGGGCTCCCTCGACGGCGTCGCGGGCGTGGCCGGCGACCCGGAACGTCATCTCCGGGTGGGCGCCGCGCCACGACGCGGCACGCTCCTCGGCCCGTTCGCCGTCCCGGTCGTACAGCGTCACCTCGGTCAGGGCGGGACACACCTCGGCCAGCAGTTCCAGGTGGACCTCCGCCTGCCGGCCGCAGCCGAGGAAGGCCGCCCGGGTCAGGCCGCCCGGCGCGCGGAGGGCCCGTACCGCGGCGACCGAGACACCCGCGGTGCGCAGCGCGCTGATCCGGGCGCCCTCCATGAGGCACATCGGACGCGCCGTCTCCGGGTCGTTCAGCACGATCAGGCCGGCGGCACGCGGCAGACCGGAACGGTGGTTGCCCAGCGACGCATTGATGATCTTGCAGCCGTAGCTGCCCGCCGCCCACCCGGGCAGGATGAGGCTGCGCGCGCTGTCACCGCTCGCCGTGGTCCAGCGCAGGGCGGCTTCCGGCGTCAGCCCGGCCTCCTCACGGGCGAACGCCAGCAGGGTGTCGTGGACGATGTCGACGACGGGCAGATCCGCGCAGATCCGCGCCACGTCGGCACTGTCGAGATAGGTGATCGGGGTGGCGGTCATGTGCCTGTACTTCCTCCGGGAGATGAGCTGCCGGGGCGGGAGCGGCCCAGCAGGTCCAGAGCCACGACGGTCTCGTCGTCCGCTCCGTGGGCGAGGGGTGAGCCCGCGTCGAGCCGGGGGTACTTCTCGCCGCTGTCCGGGCAGACGACGGCGATCTCCGTCAGGCCCGGATCGTGCAGGGCCCGCACCAGTGAGGCGAGGACGGCCGCCCCGGCGCTGCCGCCGATCGAGAGACCGGTGCGCGCCTCGACGAGCGCGCAGGCCGCCGCGGCGTCCTGGTCGCGGAGGCGCACGAGGTGGTCCCAGTGGTGCGGTGCGAGGAATCCGGACACCCGTCCGGAGCCGAACCCGGCCAGCTTGAAGGGGCGTTCGGCGACCGGGCCGCCCAGAGCTGCCGAACCGACCGCGTCCACCGCGATGATCCGGGCCGCCGGCAGCGCCTTGCGGAAGTACCGGGCGATGCCGGCGAGGGTCCCGCCGGTGGAGACCGCCACGGCCACCGCGTCGTACGAGCCGCCCGGCGCCGCCGCCACCAGCTCCACCGCGGTCTGCGTCTCGTGGACGCGCGGGTTGGCGGGGCTGCTGTACTGATCCGTCCACACGGCGGTGGGGTCTCGGCGCAGGATCTCCTGCACCGCCGTCAGCCTGGCGTCGAGTGTCCTGCCGCCCGGTACCTCGTCGACCACCACGACGTCCGCGCCGTGGGCGGTCATCCGCTCGACACTGCTGTGCGGGGTGCTGGGCTCCACGACCAGGGTGCAGGCGTAGCCGCGCGCCGCACAGAGGCCGGCCAGTGCCGTTCCCAGGTTGCCCGAGCTGGACTCGACGACCCGGCAGCCGGGTCGCAGCGCGCCGGTCGCCTCCAGGGCGGACAGCAGCGCCTCGGCGGTGCGTGCCTTGATGGAGCCGAACGGGTTGCCGGCCTCCAGCTTCAGCCAGAGCCGCACGGTGCGCTCACCGAGCGGCACGAGGACGGGCTCCAGGGGAGTGCCGCCGGTGCGGACGGCAGCGGCCGCGGGGAGGGGCGGCGAGGCGAAGTGCGTCATTGGTGGGTCACTCCGTGAGGCTCTCGGCGGGGGCACCCTTCGCGTCCGCGTCCGGCCGGGTCGCATGGCGGGGCCCGATGTCGCTGATCCGGTAGCCGTGCGGATAGCCCGGATACGTCCGGGCGGTCGGCCGGGTCATCAGCCGGGCCATCAGCGCCGGTGCGAGACGCTCGGCCCGTGCATGACCGCGCAGTCCGAGGGTGTTGAGGGCGCGTGCCCAGGGCGCGGGCGCGGACATCGCCAGGGCGTGGCGGGCCGGATCGTCGAGCCGGCAGGGCAGCGTGGCCCGCACCACGGCACCGACCGGGCGCGGGTACCAGGACGAGTAGAGGTCCATGATCTGGGTGCCGACACGGTGGTTGCTCGGCACCCGGCGGAACGCCGACCGCTCGAAGTCGCGGTTGAACCGCTCGAACTCGTCGTAGTCGGACGGCAGGTCCCGGATGTTCATCCGGCGTCCCACCTCGACGAAGAAGTAGAAGGCCGCCAGACGTTCCGTCTCGGTGGTCCTGCGCCAGGCCCAGCGGTCGATCCACCGGATCGGTTCGTAGACGAACGTCGACAGCACATAGCGCATGTCGTCGTTGTCGATGGTGAAGCGGCGGTGTGCCTGGTTGATCTGGCGCAGGGCCTGGCGGCCGCGCTCGGAGTCGTATCCGCCGCGGACCATCTCGCCCAGCAGGATCCGGGTGTCGTCGTACCGCTTCTGTGCGTGCCGGGCGAACTCCCCGCTGCCGTCCAGCACCGAGGAGATGCTGGGCACACAGCAGGTACGCCAGATGGCCACTTCTAGGCCTCTGCCGTAGTCCCACGGGAATTCGCGGTCGGAGGATATGCGGTGGATCTGCTCGTGATCCGCTTTCGGATCGAGTGAACGCAGGTGTCTCAGGGTGGCGTACCGGTCTCGCATTCCGTACCTCGATCGCAAGGGGGAGGGGCGCGACGGGCCCCGTCAGAGGGGGGTGGATCCGGTGGCGTTCGAGCCCTCCAGCCGCGACGGATCGAAGCGGTGGGTCTCGAATCGCCACTGCAGCTGGCCGCTGAGCCAGCTGCGCAGGCCCTCGACATGCCGGCGCAGCATGGCGAGTTCGGCGGGGGAGAGCTCCGCTTCCAGGGCCGGGCCCGGGAACGAGCCGCTGAGCTCGGTGAAGCGGTCGAAGCGCTCCTGGACCATCGCGCCGACCGCGTTCGCGGCGGTCTGCAGATCGGTCCCGTGCTCGTGCCGGTGAACCAGGACGAGGTTGTGCGGATCGCTGAGCAGCGCTTCCTTCTCACAGGAGAAGAGGTCGTTGGTCCACAGGTCGGCGTCGGACAGCGCCTGGTTCATCTCGGTGAACTCGGGCAGCCGGTAGACCTCCTCGGGGATCTCGGCGTGCGTAGTCACCTCGATGAGGTCGAGGTAGGGCATCAGCGCACGGCCGCGGTGCTCGATGTACTCCGCCAGACCGGGCACCCGCCCGGTGCGGCGGTTCTCCGCCTCCCAGACGCAGGTGTCGAAGAAGGCGCCGATGTGCCCCGCGAGCCGTGCCCGCCAGGTGTCGGAGGTGTACGGGGCCGTGCGCCGCCACAGGTCGGCGTAGGCCGGACGGAACGCACGGGTGATCGAGGCGTCGACGGACGCGGTGGGACGCTCGTCGACGGTGCCGTCGGCCGGGAGCCAGCCGAGCACCTCGTCGCACACCGCCCGCAACCGCTCGGGCTCCTGGCCGAGCCGGGTCTCGTCGAACTGGTCGTCCAGGACCAGCATGCAGCTGATCCAGTCCGTCACCAGCGCGAGTTCGACCGGGCCGGAGTGCGGATACGCCCGGGACATCAGCGTGCCGAGCAGGGAGCGTTCGTGGTGGCGCCGGGCGGCCTCGTCGGGCACCAGCCCGAAGCGGCGGACGAAGGCCCGGGTGCTCTCCTCCACCTGCGCGGTGAAGGGGCTGATCCGGGGCGGGAACTGGGCGTGCAGGTGGGGTATGTCAAGGGACACGGTGTCACCCGTCGTAGAGGCGTGGGAGTGCGGTCTGCGGTCTGCGAAGTGCGGGGGAGTGCGCATGGGGCGGGGCGGGCGGCGAACGGCGCGGCCCCGGCGCCGGGTCAGGAGGGCAGCTGGAGCGACTTGAGCTCCTGGAACTCCTGGATTCCGTGGCGCCCGAGTTCGCGCCCGACCCCCGACTGCCGGTAGCCGCCGAACGGCGCGGCGGGGTTGAACGCGGCGTCGTTGATGTCGACCTGCCCGGCCCGCAGCCGGCGGGCCACGGCGGTCGCCCGCGCGGTGTCGGCCGACCACACGGTCGCCGCGAGGCCGTACCGCGTCGCGTTGGCCTGCGCCACGGCGTCGGCGTCGTCGTCGAAGGGGAGGACGGTCAGCACCGGCCCGAAGATCTCCTCCTGGGCCAGCGGGGAATCGGGCGGCACCTGCGTCCACACGCTCGGCGTCACATAGTGGCCGCGGGCCGGCACCCGGTCCCACGGCGGCCCGGCCACCTGCCGCGCGCCGGACCTTCTCGCCGCGTCGAGGTACCCGAGGACGCGGTCCCGCTGGCCGCGGGAGACCAGCGGGCCCAGCCGGCAGGCGGGATCCATCGGGTCTCCGGGCACATACGCGGCGAGCACCGAGCGGACCAGCTCCAGAGCTTCGTCGAGCCGCGCCCGCGGGACGAGCAGCCGGCTGCGGGCCGAACAGGTCTGCCCCGCGTTGTGCAGCGCGCCGTGGGTCGCGTCGGTGACGGCGGTCTCCAGGTCGGCGTCGGGGAGCACCACCGTCGCCGATTTACCGCCCAGTTCCAGGCAGACCTTCTTGACGCCGAGGGCCGCGGCGGAGCCGACCTCCCGGCCGGCCGCGAGCGAGCCGGTGAACGACACCACGTCCACGCCCGGATCGGCGGCGAGGGCCCGTCCGGCATCCGTCCCCCGGCCCGGGACCAGGTTGAACACCCCGGGCGGCAGGCCCAGCGCGTCGATCAGCGTGGTGAGGAAACAGGCGGACAGCGGGGCGAGTTCACTGGGCTTGAGGACGATCGTGCAGCCCGCGGCCAGGGCCGCGCCGACCTTCGCCACCGCCTGGTGCAGCGGATAGTTCCACGGGGTGATCGCGGCGACCACCCCGGCCGCCTCCCTGACCACGAGGGAGTGGCCGATGCGCTCCTCCCCGCTCGCGGCCGCCTCGGCGGCGTAGGCCTCCAGCACCTTGACCGGCAGCCCCACCTGCACGCGCCGGGAGAACGACAGGGGAGAGCCCATCTCACGGGTGATCAGGCCGGCCATCTCCGCCTGGTTCTCGACCAGCAGGTCCCGCAGCGCCGACAGATGTCCGGCACGCACCGGGGCCTCGGTGGCGGACCAGGCGGGGAAGGCGGTCCGAGCGGCGTCGACGGCGCGCCGGACGTCCCGTGCGTCACCGGCGGCGATCCGCCCCACGATCTCCTCCGTGGCGGGATTCTCCACGGCGACGGTCTCGGCCGCGGCGGGTCGGGTCCACCGGCCATCGACGTAAAGGGAGTCAAGCGGCAGGGATTCCATGGCCTGGGTAATTCTCCTCGAGGAGCGAATACAGCGCTTTCGATGTCGGGCAGGCCAAACGATTACGCACGGACGGCTCGGGCGACTGGAGACAACCTGAATGAGGAACTGCCCCTGCACGGCGCCGAAGACCACACACCGGCAATTGCGGTTACCGTACCGATTCGGCATTGGCCGGTCGTGTTTGCTTTTCGATGGAGAGGCCATCCGTGTCCCCAGCTCTCATACGTCCCCCACGATTCGACGGCACCTGGCTCAAGCGGTACCGGCCGGTGACCGCCCCGCGGCTGCGGCTGTTCTGCCTGCCCTACGCCGGCGGCACCGCCGGTGCCTTCCACGGCTGGGCACACGCGCTGCCCGGCGACGTGGAACTGGTCGCGGTGCAGTACCCCGGACGGCAGGACCGCTTCGACGAGCCGTGCGTGGCGGAGATGGCCCTGCTCGCCGACCGCATCACCGAGGCGCTGGCGCCGCTCCTCGACCGGCCGTTCGCCCTCTTCGGGCACAGCATGGGAGCGGCGGTCGCCTATGAGGTCGCGCTGCGCCTGGAGAGCCGCCACCACGCCCGCCCCCGGCACCTGTTCGTGTCCGGCCACTCCTCGCCGCTCCGGCCGCGCCGCCACACCGACGTCCACCTGAAGGACGAGGACGCGATGCTGGAGTGGTTCGGCGCACTCGGCGCGATGGACCCGGCGGTCCTCGCCGACCCCGAACTGCGCCCGCTGGTGGTTCCCTCGCTGCGCGCCGACCTGCGCCTCATCGAGACCTACCGCCCCGCGGCCGCCCGGCCGGTGAACGCCCCGCTGACCGCCTACGTCGGCGACGCCGACCCGGGGGTGCCGCCGGACGACGCCGCCGCATGGAAAGAACTCACCTCGGGGGAGTTCTCCTTCCGTGTTTTCCCCGGAGGGCATTTCTACCTGTCGGACCAGGAAACGGAACTTCTGGCCGACCTCACCGAACGGCTGGGAGGAGCCCCCGTATGAACGGCCACGACGACATGGCAGACCGGGCCCGCAAAATCATGGTGGACGTCCTGGATCTGCGGCTGAGTCCCGAAGAAATCGATGACAGTGCCTCGCTCTACTCGCCGATGATTCAGCTCGATTCCCTCAATCTGCTGCAGCTCCTCCTCGCGGTGGAGGAGGAGTTCGGCGGCCACATCGAGGACGAGGACGTCATGGACGCCGATCTGGAGACCGTCGGCGACCTCATCGGGCTCATCCGGCAGCACGCGCAGGCGACCGAGGCGGCGAGGGCGGTATGAAGGCGACCCGAAACCAGTACCTGCTGGACGAGGACGACGTACCCACGCACTGGTACAACATCCTCGCCGACCTCGACGTGCCCGACGACGTACGGCGCGCCCGCCCCGCCACGGACGAGGCCCGGCCGGGGAAGTTGGCGCCCAACATCCCGCTGTCCCTCTACCGCGGCAGCGTCGGACGGCAGCGCTTCATCGAGATCCCCGCCGAAGTGCGCGAGCAGTACCGGACCTGGCGCCCCACCCCCCTGATCCGCGCGCACCGGCTGGAACAGGCCCTGGACACGCCCGCCCACCTCTACTACAAGTACGAGGGCGCCAACGCCTCGGGCAGCCACAAGCTCAACTCCGCGCTGGCACAGGCGTATTACTACAAGAAGGCCGGTGTCGAGCACCTGACGACCGGCACCGGCGCCGGGCAGTGGGGCAGCGCCCTGTCCATGGCCTGCCATGCCCTCGGCCTTGACTGCACCGTCTTCATGGTCCGCGTCAGCCACGCCCAGAAGCCTTACCGGCGGGTGCTGATGGAGCTCAACGGCGCCCGGGTCATCCCCAGCCCCAGCGGCACCACCGAGGCCGGCCGGGAACTGCTCGCGAAGTCCCCGGACAGCGCCGGCAGCGTGTCGATCGCCAACGCCGAGGCCCTGGAGCACGCCCAGTCCGTCTCCCGCGGCAGGTTCTGCGTCGGCAGCGGGGAGAACCATGTGCTGCTGCACCAGACCGTCATCGGCGAAGAGGCGCTGGTGCAGATGAAGGCGGCCGGCGAGTTCCCCGATGTCGTCATCGCCTCGATGGGCGCGGGCAGCAACTTCGCCGGACTGGCCTTCCCCTTCCACCGGGAGAAGCTGCGCTCCCGGGCGGCCACCCGGCTGGTCGCTGTCGAACCCGAAGCGTGCCCCAAGCTCACCAAGGGCCGCTACGCCTGGGACTACAACGACATCTCGGGCACCACCCCGATGACGAAGATGTACACCCTGGGGCACACCTTCGTCGCCCCCGGCGTCCACGCCGGCGGCCTGCGCTACCACGGGGCCGCACCGCTGGTGAGCGCCCTGTACGACCAGGGCCTGATGGAAGCGGTGGCCTACCGGCAGAAGCCGGTGTTCGAGGCCGGGGCCTTCTTCGCCCGCACGGAGAACGTCGTGCCCGCCCCGGAGTCGGCACACGCCGTCAAGGCCGCCATCGACGAGGCCGTCAAGGCCCGCGAGGAGCGCACGCCCAAGGTGATCCTCTTCAACGTCAGCGGCCACGGACTGCTGGACCTGTCCGCCTACGACCAGTACCTCGCCGGCGACCTGGAGGACCACGCGGTCTCCGACGAGCACATCGCCGCTTCGCTGGCGGCCCTGCCGGACCCCGGCCCCGTCGGCGTGACGTCATGAACCTGAGCCCCACCGGCGAACAGCGCGCGCTCGCCGAGAAGTTGTGCGCCCTGGGCGCGACCGACCTGGGCGCGGACCTGGCGGAGCGCGAGAAGACCCAGCGGCTCCAGCCCGGCGACTGGCAGCGCTGCGCCGACGCCGGAGTGTTCGCGCTCACGGTGCCCGAGGAGTACGGCGGGCTCGGCCTGGACCCGCTCAGCTGTGCCCTGGCACTGGAGGGACTCGGCCGCGGCTGCCGGGACAACGGTCTGCTGATCTCCGTCGGCGCCCACATCTGGGCCATGCAACTGCCGCTCCTCGCGTTCGGCACCGAGGAGCAGAAGCGCCACTACCTGCCCGCCCTGACCGACGGCCGGGCGGTCGGCGCCCATGCGATCACCGAGGGCGAGGCGGGATCCGACGCCCTGTCGCTGACCACCCGCGCCCGGCGCGACGGCGACCACTACGTGCTCGACGGCACCAAGAGGTTCATCACCAACGCCCCCCTCGCCGACGTCTTCCTCGTCTACGCCACACTCAACCCGGACCTGGGCTTCACCGGCGTCACCGCCTTCCTGGTCGACCGCGACCTGGACGGCGTCACCGTCGAGACCCGCTTCGAGAAGACCGGGCTGCGCACCGCCCCCTGGGGCGAGATCACCCTCACCGGCTGCCGGGTCCCCGCATCCCGCCGCCTGGGCGCCGAGAAGCAGGGCTCCAAGATCCTGTCGACCGCGATGGCCTGGGAGCGCTCACTGATCCTGGCCCCGCTGCTGGGCACCATGCAGCGCCAGATCGACCAGTGCGCCCAATACGCCCGGAGCCGGGAGCAGTTCGGCACGAACATCGGCCGCTTCCAGTCGGTGTCCCACCGCATCGTCGACATGCAGGTCCGGCTGGAGGCGGCCAAGCTGCTCACCTACCGCGCCGCCTGGAGCCTGACCCGGGACGCCGCCTCCTCGGTGTTCCCGGAAGCGGCGCAGCTGAGTACCAGCGAGTCGGCCGTGCAGACCTTCCTCGACGCCCTGCAGGTGTTCGGCGGCCTCGGCTACACCACGGACACCGATGTCGAACGCAACCTCAGGGACGCGCTCGGCACCCGGATCTCCTCGGGCACCTCGGACATGCAGCGCAAGGTCATGGCGGACAAGATGGGCCTCACCGTCAGGGCCCGCCGCCGGTCCCCGGACGGAACAGGAGGCGGCCGCCGTGGCGACGCTCGTTGACCCCCTGCTCGACAACGCCGCCCGCCGGCCCGACGCCGAAGCGGTCCGCCACCGCGGCCACGCCCTCACCCACGCGGAGCTGGACCGGGCCAGCAGCGCCCTCGCCGCCACCCTGCAGGAGGCCGGCGTGGTGCCCGGCGACCGGGTCGGCCTGTGGCTCGGCAAGTCCGTCGAGGCGGTGGTGGCCCTGCACGCGGTGCTCAAGTGCGGCGCCGCCTACGTCCCCGTCGACCCCGCGGCCCCGACGGCCCGGGCGGCCTACATCCTCGGCGACTGCGCGGTCAGCGCCCTGGTCACCGACGACAGCCGCCTGGCCCTGCTGGACGAGCGCGGCGACACCGCACGGATCCGCCCCCGCCTCGTCGTGGTGGCCGGTGAGCCGGAGCACCCGCCCGCCCCCGGCCGGACCGGCTGGCAGACGGCCACCGGGCGGGCGGTGCCCGACGGCTTCGCCCCGGTGGCGGCGGACCCGGACGACCTTGCCTATGTGCTCTACACCTCCGGCTCCACCGGGACGCCCAAGGGCGTCATGCTCTCCCACCGCAACGCCCTGGCCTTCGTCGACTGGGCCGTCACCGCCTTCGGCCTGACCGCCGACGACCGGATGGCCTCCCACGCGCCGTTCCACTTCGACCTGTCGGTCTTCGACCTCTTCGCCGCGGCCCGTGCCGGCGCCTGCCTGGTACTCGTCCCCGAGAACCAGAAGGCCCTCGGCCCCGCCCTCAACCGGCTGGTGGCCGAGGAGCGGATCACCGTCTGGTACTCGGTGCCCGGCGCGCTGATCCGGATGCTCGACGCCAAAAACCGGGACCTGCTGGAATCCTCCCGGCTACGGACCGTGCTCTTCGCCGGTGAGCCCTTCGTCCTCAAGCACCTGCGGCGGCTGCGCGCCGCACTTCCCGCGGCGGCCCTGTTCAACCTCTACGGGCCCACCGAGACCAACGTCTGCACCTTCCACCGGGTCACCGACGCCGACCTGGCACCCGGCAACACCGCCCCGCCCCCCATCGGACGCCCCTGCCCGTACGCCGGGGCCCACCTCCTCGACGCGGAGGGCCGCCGTATTGACGACGCGCCGGGCGCCGAGGGCGAACTGTGCATCACCGGCGACTCGGTGATGCTCGGCTACTGGGGCGCACTGGCCGGCCGGGAGCCGGGCACCGCGCCCGTCCACCGCACCGGAGACCTCGTCCGGTCCGACGGCCGGCAGGGCTATACCTTCCTCGGCCGCCGCGACCACATGGTCAAGGTGCGCGGCTACCGCATCGAACCGGAGGAGATCGAGGCCCGGCTGCTGGAATGCCCCGAGGTGCACGAGACCGCCTGCATCGCCGTCCCCGACGACCTGGACGGCGCCAGGCTGGAGGCCTACCTGACCCCGGCGGCCGGCAGCGCCCCCGACCCCGCCGCGCTGCGCCGGCACTGCCTGGAGGGGCTGCCCCGCTACATGGTCCCCGCGGCGTTCCACGTCATCGGCGCCTTCCCGCGCACCTCGACGGGCAAGGTCGACCGCCGCGCCCTGGCATCGGGCCGCACGGACGCACCGGACGGGGGAGTTCCGTGCCCGCCCGCGTCCTGACCCCGCGCTGGCCCAGCACGGCACTGGGCCGGGACAAACGCGTCAACGTCCTCCTCCCCGGGCGGTACGAGGAACACGGCCCCGGCCATCCCGTGCTGTACCTGCTGCACGGCTACGGCGGCGGCAAGGACACCTGGCTCGCACACACCGGCCTGACGGCGGCCCTGGAGGACAGCCGGCTGATCGTCGTCCTTCCGGAGAGCGGCCGGCGCTGGTTCGTCAACGACCACGCGGGACTGCGCTACGAGGACTACCTGATCCAGGACCTCCTCCCGGCCGTCGACGCCCGGTACAACACCCTCGCCGGCCGCTCGGGCCGGGCGATCGGCGGATTCTCCATGGGCGGCGCGACCGCGCTGTTCCTGGCGCTGCGCCACCGCCACCTGTTCGCCGCGGTGGCCTCCCATGCGGGCGCCTTCGAGGCCCCCCGCCGGATCGGCGACCCCTACGCCGAGCACCGCTCCGAGCCCGGCTTCGTCATGCCGACCGTCGAGGCCCACGAACGGGTCTGGGGTCCGCCGGGCAGCGCGACCCGGCGCCGCTACGACCCGTACCGGCTGATCGGGGCCGACAGCCCGCTGCCGCCCCCCGCCCTCCACCTGGACATCGGCACCGGCGACCACGACCGCATGATCCGGATGAACCGCAGGGTGCGCGACGCCCTGCACGGGCGTGGCTGGCCGGTGGCGTACCACGAGCGGGAGGGCGGCCACGACTGGGGGTTCGTGAACCGTGCCCTGCCCTCGTCGCTGGAATTCGTGAGCCGCCGGCTCGCATGAGGAACCCCGATCGGAGTGTGAACCGCCCCATGCCGTACGCGGCGAGCGAACCCGTCGTCCTGGTGACCCGCCCGCGCCCCGGCGTCGTGCAGGCCGCCCTGAACCGCCCGCACCGGAAGAACGCCCTGACCGAGGAGGTCTTCCGCGCCCTCGGCGACCTGTGCGCCGAACTCCGCGAGGACCGCTCGGCCCGGGTCCTCGTGCTGACGGGAGCGGGGGAGACCTTCTCCTCCGGATACGACATCGACGAGGTGGGCCGGGTCGCCTCGCTGGAGCCGCAGGACCTGATGGCACTGCTGGACCGGCAGGGGCGGGTGGTCTCGGCGCTGTGCGACCTGCCGCAGACGGTCGTCGCCGCGGTGGACGGCGTGGCGGCCGGCGCGGGCCTCTCGCTCGCCCTGGCCGCGGACCTGCGGGTGCTCTCGGCACGGGCCCGGCTGCGCGCCGCGTTCGTCCGCATGGGCCTGTCCGGCGGCGACATGGGTGCCTCCTGGTTGCTGCCCCGGATCGCCGGGCTCGGATTCGCCTCCGACATGCTGCTCACCGGCCGGTTCGTGGACGCCGACGAGGCGCTCCGGCGGGGTGTCGCGAACCGCGTGACCACGGGCGGCGACCTGATGGCGACCGCTCTGGATGCCGCGGAGCAGATCGCGGACAACAGCCCCGTGTCGCTGCGGCTGACCAAGCACATCCTGCAGGCCAACACCGACGCCCCCTCGCTGGAGGTCGCCCTGCGGGCGGAGGCGTCGGTCCAGGTGGCCGCCGCCAAGTCCCCGGACGTACAGGAGGCGGTGGCCGCCTTCCGCGAACGCCGCGCCCCCCGCTTCGGCGCCGCGCCGAACGAGACCGACTCCACGGAGGAACAACCATGAACACGGAACCGAGCTGGCGGCCCGCCGTGGTCGAACCCGGCACCGCCGGCGCAGCGGCGGGCCCGCGCGGCCTGCGGGAGTATCTGGACGGCACGGACCTCGGCGCCCTCCTCGTCCGTGAGAAGGCGGTGCTCTTCCGGGGCTTCGCCGGCGCACCCGGCAGCTACGACGAGATCGCCGGCCTGCTGCTGCCCCGCCGGCTGGCCTATGTGCACGGCAACTCGCCCCGGACCAAGGTGGGACAGAACGTCTACACCTCCACGGAGTACCCCGCCGAGTACGAGATCTCCATGCACAACGAGATGTCGTACGCCGCCTCCTGGCCCGCGCGGATCCTCTTCCACTGCGAGGTGGCGGCGGCCACCGGCGGCGCCACTCCCGTCCTCGACGGCCGGCTGTGGCTGGAGTCCCTCGACGCCGAGGTCCGCGACGCCTTCGCCGGCGGGGTCCGGTACACCCAGAACCTGCACGACGGCATCGGGTTCGGCAAGAGCTGGCAGGCGACCTTCGAAACGGAGGACCGCGCGGCGGCCGAGGCCTTCCTCGACGGTACGGGGGCCGACTGGGAGTGGCGGAACGACGGCTCGCTGCGGGTGAGCCTGCTCCGGCAGGCCACCCTCGCGCACCCCGTCACCGGCACCCGGGTGTGGTTCAACCAGGCCGACCAGTTCCACCCCGCGGGACTCGGCGACGACGCGGCCGCCCTGGCCGACGTCCTGTCCGAGGACGAACTGCCGCAGTACGCCGTCTTCGCCGACGGCTCGCCCATCCCGGCGGAGTACATCCACCACATCCAGGAGACCGGGATGCGACTGGCCGTCGACGTGGACTGGCAGGTCGGCGACCTGCTCCTGGTCGACAACGTCGCCGTCGCCCACGGCCGGCGCACCTACACCGGCGAGCGGCGCATCCTGGTGGCCATGTCGGACTGAGACGCCCGGCCGCACCGAGGAGCGACGGGGAAAGCCCGAGGAGCGAGAACGGAAGGGGGAGGCCCGGTGGCCGAGGACCACCGGGCCTCCCCCTTCCGCCTGTTGCGCCGCTGCCGGGCGGCTAGGCGTCGCGGTGCACTGCCTGCCCCGCCATCCGTACCAGTGCGTTCGCCCACTGCGGCGGCACGGACCGCCGGACGGCCTCGCTCGCGGTGCCCAGCCGCTCCGCGATGATCCGCTCGACCTCGTCCCGCACCCCGGTCCGCAGCAGCAGATCGTGGAGCGTGTCCGGATCGGCGGCGGAGAGGTCGTCGCCGACCAGCGCCCGGACCTCCGGCGAGGTGCGCAGCGCGGTCGACATCAGCAGCGTCATCTTGTGCTGCTGGAAGTCCAGCCGGGCGGGCTTCCCGGTGACCGCCGCGCTGCCGAAGGCGTCCAGCAGGTCGTCGCGCAGCTGGAACGCCTCGCCGACCGCGAGCCCGTAGGCGTCGAACGGCTCCAGCAGGTCTTCGGCACCCGCCAGCCTCGCCCCCATCGCCAGCGGACGCTGGACGGTGTAGCGGCCGGACTTGAACAGCGCGATCCAGCTGGACAGTTCGGGATCGGGCACGAACTGCGCGGCCGCCCGGACGTCCAGGAACTGGCCGATCATCAGCTCGGTGCACAGCTCGCCCCAGATCTGCCGGACCGGGTCCGGCAGGCCGGCCAGCAGCCGCTCGGCATAGACCAGGGCCAGGTCGCCGGCGAGCACGGCGACGCTCTCGCCGTAGCGGCGGCCCTCCCCGCGCCAGCCGCGCTCCTGGTGCAGCGCGGCGTGCGTCATATGGGCGGTCGGCCTGCTCCGGCGCAGTGCGGCGTCGTCCATGACGTCGTCGTGCAGCAGCGCGAAACTGTGCAGCAGCTCCAGGGCGGCGGCCACCTCGACGATGCCGCGCCCGTCGGGTGCGCCGCCGCCGGCGAGATAGCCGGCGACGCAGAAGGACGGCCGCAGCCGCTTTCCGCCGCTGCCGACCATCTCGGCGACACAGTCGACGAGTTCGACCGCGTCAGGATTGAGCGCCGCCCACGAGCGGCGCTCCTGCGCGAGGAATTCCGCGAGACGTCGTTCGACCCGGGCCAGTATGCGATCGCGTTCCTCCAGGGCGAGAACGGTGAATTCATGGCTCACCGGCAGGGCGGTTGACATAGCAGCTCTCCTGATGCCGGGGCAGCGGTCGGACGGTGGGACCGAGCGGATCGTGCTGCTGCCGCGTGGTTGTCCAGTGGTCCCGCCATTCTTCTCGCACATCCCGCCGTGTCGCGGAAAGAGGCAGCTGTTCGTCCAGCGACTGTCCAGGTGAGGTGTTCCGGGCCCGGATAGTGTCCCGCCGAGCGAGCGGGCCGGCATCGGCACAGAATTCACCTCCCCGAATACACAGGGGACGTGACGGCGATTCAGAAAGGGAAATCCTCCTTTTCCGGGGCCCGCGCATTCTTGGGTGAGTGGGCGAGGAGTCATGGACCGATCTCAGTCTTTCGCTGACGGCGAGCAGATGCTCCCTCTGACCGGTGCGCAGGCGGGAGTCTGGTTCGCCCAGCAGGTGGACCCGGACAGCCCCATCTTCCGGGCCGCCGAATATCTGGAGATCCACGGCGCCGTCGAGCCCGGCCTGTTCGGACAGGCCCTGCGGCAGGTGGTCACCGAGGCGGATGCCCTGCACGTCCGGTTCCTGGAGACCGACGACGGCCCCCGGCAGACGGTCGGGCCGCAGCCGGAGTGGCACCTGGAGGTCATCGACGTCTCCGGTGCCGCCGACCCCCGGCAGGCCGCCGAGGAGTGGATGGGCCGCGACCTGCGCCGGAAGATCGACCTGACCCGCTCCCCGCTGTTCACCTACGCGCTGTTCAAGGCCGCACCGGACCGTTGGTTCTGGTACCACGCCTACCACCACATCCTGCTCGACGGCGTCGGCGCCGCCCTGCTGGTACGCCGGGTCGCGCACGTCTACAGCGCCCTGGCCGCCGGGAGCACCCCCGACCCGGCCTCCTTCGAGTCCGTGCGCACCCTGCTGGACGAGGACTTCGCCTACCGCGACTCGGCATCCTTCGCGCAGGACCGGGCGTTCTGGCAGCAGCAGTACGACGGCCGGCCGGAGCCGGTCACCCTCTCCCCCCGTCCGCTGCGGCCCACCCCCGACTTCATCCGGCGCACCGCCAGACTGCCGCAGGACGTGCAGCACGACCTGACCGCGGCCGCCGAGCGCATCGGCGTCGCCAAGTCCCGTATCGTCATCGCCGCCACCCTCGCCTACCTGCACCGGATGACCGGGCTCACCGACATCGTCGTCGGCCTCCCGCTCACCGCCAGGACCAGCGAGAAGGCCCGCAACGCGCCCGGCATGGCCGCCAATGTGCTGCCGCTGCGGGTGTCCGTGGACTCCGGCACGACCGTGGCCGCACTCCTCGACCGCACCCGCGCCGCCCTGCGCGAGGTGGCTCCGCACCAGCGCTACCGCGGTGAGGACCTGCGCCGCGACCTCGGGCTGCGCCACGACCACCGGCGGTTCTTCGGCCCCCTGCTCAACGTCGTCCCCTTCGACTACGACCGGCGGTTCGCCGGCCACCGCGCCGACGCCCACAACATGTCGCTGCGGCTCATCGAGGACCTGGCCGTCTCGGTGTACGACCGGGCCGACGGCAGCGAGATCCGCGTCGACTTCGACGCGCACCCCGAGCTCTGGACCCCGGCCGAACTCGCGGCCCACCAGGACCGGTTCGTCCGCTTCCTCGGCAGGACGGCACGCGCCCTGGACACACCGGGCACCTTCGTCGGACGCCTCGGACTGCTCGACGACGCGGAGCGGACGGCGCTCACCGGCACCGCTCCCGCGGCCCGCCCGGCCCCCGCCGGACCGACCCTGCCGGCGCTGTTCGAGCAGCAGGTGCTCAGGTCGCCGCAGGCCGTGGCCGTCGAGTTCGAGGGCACCTCCCTCACCTACGCCGCCCTCGACGCGCGCGCCAACCGGCTCGCCCGGCTGCTCGCCGCGCGCGGTGTGGGCCCCGAGGACCGGGTCGCCCTCCTGCTGCCCCGGTCCGCCGAGTTCGTGGTCGCCGTCCTCGCCGTCGCAAAGACCGGTGCGGCCTATCTGCCACTCGACCCGGCCTACCCCGCCGCGCGCCTCGACTATGTGCTCGACGACGCGGCGCCGGCCTGCGTGCTGGTCGACTCCGCCACCAGCGGCCTCGCCCGTGCCGCCGGCCGCCCCCTGCTGGTGCTGGACGACGACGCGGTGCGCGCGGACCTGGCGGACGGTGACGACACCCCGCTCACCCTCGCGGAGCGCACCGCGCCCCTCGCCCCGGAGCACCCCGCCTACGTCATCTACACCTCCGGCTCCACCGGCCGCCCCAAGGGGGTGCAGGTCACCCACACCGGCCTCCCCGGTCTCGCGGAGACCTTCATCGGACGGCTGGCCGTGCGCCCCGGCGACCGGGTGCTGCAGTTCGCGTCGACCGGTTTCGACGCGATGGTCCCGGAGCTGTGCATGGGACTGCTCGCCGGCGCCACCTTCGTCCTGGCGCCGGGCGAACGGCTGATGCCGGGCGACCCGCTGGCCGCCTTCACCCGCGAAGCGGGCATCACCCACGCGATCCTGCCGCCGTCCTCCCTGGCCGTGATGGACCCCGACGGCGACCTGCCCGCGGACCTGACCATCCTGGTCGCCGGCGAGGCGAGCTCCGCCGGCCTGGTGTCCCGGTGGTCGGCGGGACGGCGGTTCGTCAACGGATACGGGCCGACGGAGACCACGGTGTGCGCCACCATGAGCACCCCGCTCTCGCCCGGCGACGAGCCGCTGATCGGCACGCCGATCGGGTCCCTCCGCGGCCATGTCCTCGATGCGGCGCTGCTGCCCGTACCGCAGGGCGTGGTCGGCGAACTGTACGTGGCCGGGCCCGCCGTGGCCCGCGGCTACCTCGGCCGCCCGGCGCTGACCGGCGAACGCTTCGTCGCCCATCCCTTCGGCCACCCGGGCGAGCGCATGTACCGCACCGGCGACCTCGTGCGCCGCCGCCCGGACGACACCCTCGAGTTCATCGGCCGCGCCGACGAGCAGGTCAAGATCCGCGGGTACCGCGTCGAGCCCAAGGAGGCCGAGGCCGCCCTGCTGGAGCTGGACACCGTCGGCCAGGCCGCCGTCACCGTCCACCGCGACGCCACCGGCGCCCCCGCCCTGGCCGGCTATGTCACCGCCGCCCCCGGCCGGACGGTCGAACTCGACGGTCTGCGGGGGCAACTGGCCGGACGGCTGCCCGGCTACCTGGTGCCCGCCACCCTCACCCTCCTCGACGAGATCCCCGTCACCCCCAACGGCAAGACCGACCACAAGGCGCTGCCCGCCCCCGTCGCCGACGCCGCCGACCGGCCCCTCAGCGCGCCGCGCACCCCGCGCGAGGAGAGCCTGTGCGCGCTCTTCGCCCAGATCCTCGGCGTCGCCGCGGTCGGCATCGACGACGACTTCTTCGCTCTCGGCGGGCACTCGCTGCTGGCCGCCCGGCTGGCCCGCCGGGTACGCGCCGAACTGGGCGTCGAATGCGGCGTCGAGGGTGTCTTCGGGGCGCCCACCGTACGGCGGCTGGCCGAGCACCTCACCGGTGCGCGCAGCGCCCGCCCCGCGCTGCTCCCGCTGCCGAAGGACACCGAGCCCCCGCTGTCCTTCGCCCAGCAACGCCTGTGGTTCCTGCACCACCTGGAGGGCCCCAGCGCCGCCTACAGCATCCCGCTGGCGCTCACCCTCGACGGCACCCTCGACCCGGACGCCCTGCGGACGGCGCTCGGCGACCTCCTGGACCGGCACGAGGTGCTGCGCACCGTCTACCGGGACACCGACGGCAACCCCGCCCAGGAGATCCTCGCCCCGGGCACCGCGCAGCGCTCTGCCGGCTTCCTCGACGTGGTGCCCGCCGAGGAGGCCGCACTGACCGGCCTGCTCGCCGACGCGGTGGCGCGCCCCTTCGACCTGACCGCCGAAGTGCCGCTGCGCGCCACGCTGTTCGCGCTCGCCCCGCGGCGTTATGTGCTCCTCCTGCTGGTGCACCACATCGCCGCCGACGCCGAGTCCGTCGCGCCGCTGCTGCGCGACCTCACCGTCGCCTACGAGGCGCGCCGCGCCGGCCGGACGCCGGAGTGGGCACCGCTGCCCGTCCGCTACGGCGACTACGCCGCCTGGCAGCGCACCCTGCTCGGCGACGCGGCCGACCCGGCCGCCACCGCCGCCCGGCAGCTCGACTTCTGGCGGCAGGAGCTGACGGGGCTGCCCGGCCACCTCGACCTGCCGTTCGACCACCCCCATCCGTCGCACACCACGGCCCCGCCCGCGGGCCTGCTCACCCTCGCCCTCCCGCCGGGCGTCCACGCCCAGGTGGCGGACCTGGCGCGGTCCAGCGGCACCAGCACGTTCATGGTCGTCCAAGCGGCCCTCGCCGCCCTGCTCAGCCGCCTCGGCGCCGGTGACGACATCGCCCTGGGCGTCCCCGTCGCGGGCCGCGAGGACGACGCGCTGGAGCAGCTGGTCGGCTTCTTCACCAACACGCTGGTGCTGCGCACGGACACCGGTGGCAACCCCGCCTTCCGTGAGCTGCTGGCCCGCGTCCGCCGCGGGAACCTGGCCGCCTACGCCCATCAGGACCTGCCGTTCGAGCAGCTCGTGGAGGCGGTCAACCCTGCGCGCTCGATGTCCCGGCACCCGCTGTTCCAGGTCATGCTCGCGATGGACAGCTCGCACCGCGCCCTGCCGTCCGTCGCCGGACTGGAACTGGGGCTGCGGGAGATCCCCACCGGCACCGCCAAGTTCGACCTCTCGTTCAACGTCCGGGAGCACCTCGGCTCCGGGGGCGGCGCCGAAGGCCTCACGGTGACGCTCGAATACCGTGCCGACGTCTTCGAACGGGCCACCGTCCAGGCCCTGTTGGACCGTTTCGCGCGGCTGTTGACCGCCGTCGTCCGGGACCCCGACCTCAGCCTCGGCGCCGCCCCCGTCCTGAGCGCCGAGGAACTGCACCGCCAGCTGGCCGAGTGGAACGCGACCGCCGCCGCCGAGCCGCTGGTGGACGTGGTCGCGCAGGTGCGCGCGGTGGCGGCCGACCGGCCGTCCGCCGTCGCGGTCACCGACGAGGCGGGCGACGTCACCTACGCCGAGCTGATCGGACTGGTGGACGCCGTGGCCCACCGGCTCCGGTCCGCGGGCCTACGGCCGGAGTCGGTGGTGGCGGTGCTGGCCGAGCGCGGGCGGTGGCCCGTCGCCGGATTCCTCGGCATCCTGGCCGCCGGCGGCGCGTACCTGCCGTTGGACACCACGGCACCGGTGGGCCGTTCGGCGGGACTGCTCGCCGATGCGGACGCCCGCTGTGTGCTGGCCGGCCCCGGATACCTGGACTCCGCCGTCCACGCGGCGGCCGGCCGGGCCGAGGTCGTCGCCCTCGACATCCTGGCGGATGCCGCGCAGGAGGCGCAGCCAGTGGCGCCCGCCGCCGAGCAGCTGGCCTACACCCTGTTCACCTCGGGATCGACCGGCCGCCCCAAGGGCGCGATGGTCCACCACCGGGGCATGAACAACCACCTGCTCGCGAAGGTCGAGGACCTGGGCCTGGTGGCCGGGGACGTCGTGGTGCAGAACGCGCCGCTGACCTTCGACGTCTCGGTGTGGCAGATGCTCTCCCCCCTGGTCGTGGGCGGCCGGATGCTCGCGGCCGGCCAGGCGCTCGCCGCGGACGCCGTCGGACTGTTCCGGCTCGTCGGGCACGAGGGAGTCACCATCCTGGAAGTGGTCCCCTCCCTGCTGCGAGCCGTCCTGGACAGCTGGGACGAGGGCGCCGAGGTGCCCTCGTCCCAGCTG
>Ga0207426_1000494_pt1 | contig 58805 bp, 53 predicted proteins | sample AraplaMF_Cvi_mMS_FD_184265 | JGI IMG/M metagenome (GOLD analysis project Ga0207426, IMG submission 184265) | Arabidopsis root microbial communities from the University of North Carolina, USA - plate scrape MF_Cvi_mMS (SPAdes) (version 2) | ecosystem: Host-associated > Plants > Roots > Endosphere...
GCGCTGCCGACGCCCACCGCGCCCCGATCGCCGCTGACCCCGCGCGAATGCGACTGCCTGACCTGGATCAGCCGCGGCGCGTCGAGCAAGGAGGCCGCGCGCCGGCTGTCCCTGTCGGTCTACACGGTCAACGAATATGTCGCCTCGGCCATGCGCAAGCTGGGCGCAGGCAGCCGCGCCGAGGCGGTCGCCATGGCGCTCCACAGCGGCGCGATCGGCGGCTAGGCTCCGGGGCCCGGCCGGGGGAATTCACGCAATAAAATAACTGCAAAACGAACCGTCATTAGCATCCCTTTCCGGCAGGATTGGGCCAGAAAATTCTCGTTTTCCGATCAGGGATTCATCATGGCGGTCATCGACGGCACCGAGTTCATCGATTTTCTCGACGGCACGGCGAACAACGACACCATCATCGGCCTTGGCGGGAACGACACACTCACCGGTCTCGGGGGCCGCGACACCCTGAACGGCGGCGACGGGAACGACCGGCTCGTCGGCGGAGTCGGGGCCGACTTCCTGAACGGCGGGGCCGGGGTCGACACTGCCGATTACCGCGACAGCGCCGCCGGGGTGACGGTCACGATCGGCGGCACCGGCATCGGCGGCGACGCCCAGGGCGATGCGGTCGGCGCCGATGTGGAGAACATCGACGGATCGGATTTCGATGACACGCTGACCGGATCGGCCGCCGCCAACCGGCTGGTCGGCGGGGCCGGCAACAACACCCTCTTCGGCCTCGACGGCAACGACACGCTGACTGCGGGGAACGTCGCGGGCCAGGGTGACGACTCGCTCGACGGCGGGGCCGGCGACGACACCCTGACGGCCGGGGACGGCACGGACAGCCTGATCGGCGGTGACGGGAATGATATCCTCCAGGGTGGCGCCGGCGCGGACACGCTGAACGGCGGTGCCGGAACGGACCGGATCACCTACGCCTCCAGCACGGCCGGCGTTGCGATCGACCTCTCGACGCTGACGGCGGCCGGGGGCGATGCGCAGGGCGACGTGATCGGCCCGGGCATCGAGGATGTCGAGGGCTCGAATCTCGCCGACTCCCTGACCGGATCGGGCGGGGCCAACGCCCTGCGCGGCCTGGGCGGCGGCGACACGATCGACGGCCAGGACGGCGACGACGACATCAATGGCGGCGCCGGCAACGACTTCCTCTTCGGCGGGGCCGGGAACGACGTGCTCCATGGCGGGATCAGCGATCTGAACGGCGCGAGCGGCAACGATGTCCTCGAAGGCGGTGCCGGCGCCGACACGCTGAACGGCGGTGCCGGCGTCGACACCATCGTCTACAACGGCCCGGCCGGGGTGACGGTGACGATCGGCGGGGCGGGCATCGGCGGCGACGCCCAGGGCGACACGATCGGCAGCGACATCGAGAACATCCAGGGCACGAACGGGTTCAACGACGTCCTGACCGGGTCGGTCCAGGGCAACCTTCTGTTCGGCCTCGGCGGCAGCGACACCCTCAACGGCCTGGACGGCGATGATCAGCTCGACGGCGGCGCCGGGAACGATGTGCTTCAGGGTGGGGGCGGGGCGGACCGGCTGCTCGGCGGGGCCGGCAGCGACACCATCGCCTATGGCGGTGCTGAGGGGGTGATCATCGACCTGACCGCGCTCACCGCCTCGGGCGGGGAGGCCGAGGGCGACATCATCGGCATCGATATCGAGAACGTCCGCGGCACCGGCTTCGACGACGTCCTGACCGGCTCTGCCGCGGCCAATGTGCTGACCGGCCTGGCCGGCATCGACGCGTTGGACGGCCAGGGCGGCAACGATATGCTCAGCGGCGGCGACGGGAACGATTTCCTCACCGGTGGCGCCGGCGCGGACACCCTGTCGGGTGGTGCGGGCATCGACACCATCAGCTATGACGGCCCGGCCGGGGTGACGGTCAACCTGACGACCCTGACGGCGTCCGGCGGCGACGCCCAGGGCGATGTGATCGGCGCCGACATCGAGAACATCGCCGGCACCGACGGCTTTGGCGACGTCCTGACCGGCTCGGCCGTGGCCAATGTGCTGTCCGGCTATGGCGGCGCGGATACTCTCACCGGAATGGCCGGCAACGACACGCTCAACGGCATGGACGGCAACGATGTGCTCCGCGGCGGGACCGGGGCCGACAAGCTGGACGGCGGCGCCGGCAGCGACACCGCCATCTATTCCGACAGCGCGGCCGGGATCACGGTCAGCCTCGCCACCGGCATCGGCAGCGGCGGCGACGCCCAGGGCGACACCCTGATCGGGGTCGAGAATCTGATCGGCAGCCAACTCAATGATACCCTGGTCGGGAATGCGGGGGCCAACACGGTGCGGGGCCTGGATGGCAACGACGTGCTCCGCGGTGGCGCCGGGGCCGACGTCCTCGAGGGCGGCGCGGGCACCGATACTGCGAGCTACTATGACAGCGCGGTCGGGATCACGGTCAGCCTCGCCACCGGCACCGGCGCCGGCGGCGACGCCCAGGGCGATACCCTGACCGAGATCGAGAACCTCTCCGGCAGCCAGGGCAATGACAGCCTCGCCGGAAATGCCGGGGCCAACGCGCTGCAGGGCTGGAACGGCAACGATGTGCTCCGCGGCGGGGCAGGGGCCGACGCGCTGGACGGCGGCGCCGGCACCGACACCGCCAGCTATTACGATGGCACGGTCGGGGTCACGGTCAACCTCGTCGCCGGCACTGGCATCGGCGGCGACGCCCAGGGCGATATCCTGACCGGGATCGAGAACGTCAACGGCAGCCAGGGCAGCGATAGCCTGGTCGGAAATGCTGGCGCCAATGCGCTGCAGGGCTGGAACGGCGACGACGTGCTCCGCGGCGGAGCAGGGGCTGACGCGCTGGACGGCGGCGCCGGCGTCGACACGGCCAGCTACTACGACGGCTCGGCCGGCGTCACGATCAGCCTCGTCGCCGGCACCGGCATCGGCGGCGATGCCCAGGGCGACACCCTGACAGGGATCGAGAACCTCTCCGGCAGCCAGGGCGCCGATACTCTCACCGGAAATGCCGGGGCCAATACGCTGCAGGGCTGGAACGGCAACGACGTCCTCACCGGTGGGGCTGGCAAGGATACGCTGACCGGTGGCGCCGGGGCCGACCAGTTCCGGTTCGCCGTCCTCGGCGACAGCGTGGTCGGAACCGATGCCGACGTCATCCTCGACTTCACCCACGCCCAGGCCGACCGGATCGACCTGTCGGGGATCGACGCCAACAGCGGCGTCGCCGGCGACCAGGCCTTCAGCTTCATCGGCTCCGGCGCCTTCACCGGCGTTGCAGGCCAACTGCACTATTCCGTCGCCGGCGGCGTCACCACCATCACCGGCGACGTCAACGGCGACAAGGTCGGCGATTTCCAGATCAACCTGACCGGCCAGATCGGCCTCGTCGCCGCCGACTTCGTGCTGTAGGAGACGCCGGCGGCTTCGAGGCCGTTTGAGAATGCGACACTAGCGTTATCAAATGGCCTCAGGCGGCGGGGACGGATTTCGCCATGTGCACGATGATGTGCTCGCCGCGCTGCTCCTGATGCGTCTCGCGATAGCCGCGGGCGGCATAGAGGGCGCGGTTCTCCGACATCCGGATGTTGGTATAGAGCCGCAGCTCGGTGATGCTGCGGCGCAGTGCCTCGCGCTCGGCGAAGTCCAGCAGCCGGCGGCCGAGACCGCGGCCCTGATGGCCGGGATCGACCGCGACATTGACGATCAGCAGATGGTCGGGCTCGGGTTTCAGCTCGATCAGGGCGATGCAGCCATGGATGCCGTCGATCGCCCAGATCTCGTGCTCGGCCAGGGCGCGGGCATAGTCGGCGCGCATCGGCTTCGGCTCGACGCCGACGCTGATGATCCATTTCGCATAGGCGCGCCGGACCAGGGTCCGGATCACCTCCGCCTCGTCGGGTCGGGCCCGGCGGATCTCGCCCCATGTCGTGTGGAACATGGGTGCTCTCCCGTCTTTCTCTGCACTGGCCGCATGCTATCGTCGGCGGCGCCGTTCTCTCACTGAAATTCCTGAAGGCCAGACCCGCCATGGATCTCGTCCTGCGCAACGCCAACCTGCCCGACGGCCGCACCGGCATCGACATCGGCGTCAAGGACGGCCGCATCGCCGCGGTCGAGCCGCACCTGGCGGCGGAGGCAGATGATGAGATCGACGCCGGCGGCCGGCTGGTGACGCCGCCCTTCGTCGACTCCCATTTTCACCTGGATGCCACGCTGTCGCTCGGCCTGCCGCGGCTGAACCGGTCCGGCACGCTGCTCGAAGGCATTGGCCTGTGGGGCGAGCTGAAGTCGCAGCTGACGCAGGAGGCGGTGATCGCCCGGGCACTGGCCTATTGCGACCTGGCGGTGGCGCAGGGGCTGCTGGCGATCCGCAGCCATGTCGACGTCTGCGACGACCGGCTGCTGGCGGTCGAGGCGCTGCTCGAGGTCAAGCGCCGGGTCGCGCCCTATCTCGACCTGCAACTGGTCGCCTTCCCGCAGGACGGGCTGTTCCGCTCCGCCACCGCGGAGAAGAACCTGCTGCGCGCCCTCGACCTCGGCGTCGACGTGGTCGGCGGCATCCCGCATTTCGAGCGGACCATGGCCGACGGCGCCGCCTCGGTCCGCCGGCTGTGCGAGATCGCGGCGGAGCGAGGCCTGCCGGTCGACCTGCATTGCGACGAGAGTGACGACCCCCTGTCCCGTCACATCGAGACGCTGGCGGCGGAGACCCATCGCCTCGGCCTCGGCGGGCGGGTGACGGGGTCGCATCTGACCTCGATGCATTCAATGGACAACTACTATGTCTCGAAGCTGATCCCGCTGATGCTTGAGGCCGGCGTTGCGGCGATCGCCAACCCGCTGATCAACATCACCCTGCAGGGCCGGCACGACAGCTATCCGAAGCGCCGCGGCATGACCCGGGTGCCGGAGCTCATGGCGGCCGGCATCACCGTCGCCCTCGGCCAGGACTGCGTCATGGACCCCTGGTACTCGATGGGATCGGCCGACATGCTGGAGGTGGCGCATATGGCGGTGCATGTCGGGCAGATGACGTCGCTCGACGCCATCGGCCGCTGCTTCGCCGCAGTGACGACCGAGGCGGCGAAGGTGCTGGAGCTCGATGGCTATGGCCTAGCGCCCGGCTGCCGCGCCGACCTGGTGCTGCTGCAGGCCGCCGACCCGTTCGAGGCGGTGCGGCTGAAGGCGACCCGCCTCCTGGTGCTGCGCGCCGGCAAGATGATCGCCCGGACGCCGGAGCGGGTGACGGCGCTGGACCTGCCGGGCCGCCCAGTCACGGTGGCGCCGACCTTCACGCCGGGGTCGATCGCATAGTGAGGCGCAAAGGATGTCTTCTGGGTGCATTGGGGGGCAGAGACGGGCTTTCACGTTCGAGACGCCGAGACGGACGCCTTGGTGCGAGAGTTGGCGCGCCGAAGAGGTGTCGGCCTGACCAAAGCGGTGAAGCTGGCAGTCCGTAACGAGTTGCGTCGGGAGGACGCGGCGGCTCGCTTGCGTGAGCGCCTCCGGCCCCTGCAGGAATGTGTCGCCGCGAGGCCGCCGACGAGCCTCGAAGGGGACAAGGCCTTCCTCGACGACTGAGCGGCGACGCCTGACGCTCATCGTCTCTTCACCTCTCGAATCGGGGCTGTGCCGATCGTCGCGGAAGTGTCATCCTGATCCTCCAAAGGCGCCCGCGCGATCGGGCATTCGTCCCGGTCGGCACGGCGGGCCCGTGCACAAGGGAGGATGCGCATGCCGCAGGAACGCCCTGCCCCCAGATCCCGTAGCGCGGCCCTGGTCGGGCCGTATTCAAGCGGCAAGACCACGCTGATGGAGGCGCTGCTGCACAGCGCCGGCGCGATCCCGCGCAAGGGCAGCGTGGCCCAGGGCAATACCGTGGGCGACGCTTCGCCCGAATCCCGCGCCCGGCAGATGACGATCGAGCCGAACCTGGCCTCGTGCCGCTATCTCGACGAGGACTGGACCCTGATCGACTGCTCCGGCTCGGTCGAGCTGGCGCAGGACGCGCTGGCGGCGTTGATGGTCACCGACATCGCCGTGGTGGTGGCCGAGGCCGACCCCGACCGCGCCGTGATCCTGGCGCCGCTGCTGCGCTTCCTCGACGAGCACGAGATTCCGCACATCCTGTTCATCAACAAGATGGACCGGTCCGGCATCCGCATGCGCGACCTGCTGGCCGCCCTGCAACAGGTCTCGGCCCGCCCCCTGCTTCTCCGCGAGGTTCCGATCCGCGACGGCGACAGCGTCTCCGGCTATGTCGACCTGGTCAGCGGCCGCGCCTACAAGTGGCGCGAGAACCAGTCCTCCGACCTGATCGAGGCGCCCGGCGACATCAAGCCGCGTCAGGACGAGGCGCGCCAGACCCTGCTCGAATCCCTGGCCGATTTCGATGATGCCCTCTTGGAGCAGCTGCTCGAGGACAAGATCCCGGCGCCGAAGGAGATCTACACCCAGCTCACCCGCGACCTGCAGCAGGACCTGATCGTGCCGGTGTTCTTCGGCTCGGCCGAACACGGCAACGGCGTCACCAGGTTGTGGAAAGCGCTGCGCCACGAGGCCCCGTCGCATGAGGCGGCGGCGACCCGGCTGGGCTACGACGCCCATGGCGGCTTCGCGGCGACCGTGTTCAAGACCCAGCACCAGCCGCACACCGGCAAGCTCAGCCTGGCGCGGCTGTGGAGCGGCCGGCTGGCCGACAACAGCAATCTCGGCAGCCGCCGCATCTCCGGCCTGTACCGGCTGAAGGGCGGCGAGAGTCAGAAGCTGGCCGAGGCCGGCCCCGGCGAGATTGTCGGGATCGCCCGGCTCGACGACCTGGCCACCGGCCAGACGCTGCGCGCCGACGGCACCGCCGAGGCGACCTGGAACTGGCCGAAGCCGGCGGAGCCGGTGCACGCCGTGGCGCTGTCGCTGTCGGACCGCAAGGACGACGTCAAGCTGACCACCTCACTGGCCAAGCTGTGCGAGGAGGACACGGCGCTGTCGGTGCATCACGTCGAAGCCACCGGCGAGCTAACCCTGGCCGGGCAGGGCGACATCCAGCTGCAGATCGCGGTCGAGCGGCTGAAGAGCCGGTTCAACGTCTCGGTCACCACGGTGCCGACCCGCACCGCCTATCGCGAGACGATCCGGCGGCCGACCAAGCAGCATTCCCGGTTCAAGCGCCAGACCGGCGGCCACGGCCAGTTCGCCGACATCCAGGTCGAGATCCGGCCGATGCCGCGCGGCACCGGCTTCGTGTTCGAGAACAAGGTGGTCGGCGGTTCGGTGCCGAAGAACTACATCCCGGCGGTGGAGGCGGGCTCGCGCGAGGCGATGGCGCGTGGCCCGCTGGGCTTCCCGGTGGTCGACCTCGCCGTGGCTCTGACCGACGGCCAGCACCATTCGGTCGACAGCTCCGACCAGGCTTTCCGCACCGTGTCGCAGATGGCGATGGCCGAGGGGCTGGCGAATTGCGACCCGGTGCTGCTGGAGCCGATCCAGGCGGTGACGATCGCGGTACCGGCGGAATACACCGCCAAGGTGCACGCCATCGTCTCCAGCCGGCGCGGCCAGATCCTCGGCATGACGGCACGCGAGGGCTGGACCGGCTGGGACCTGATCGACTGCCAGCTGCCGGAGGCGGAGATGCACGGGCTGGCGGTCGAGCTGCGCTCGGTGACGCTCGGCGTCGGCAGCTTCACCGCCCGCTTCGACCATCTGCAGGAGCTGATGGGCCGCATCGCCGAGCAGGTGGTGGAGGAGCGCAGGAGGGCGTTGGCGGCATAGGCTGAGACGGTCGGGTCCGATCACTCGCCGCGGCCCTTGGCAGCGGCGAGTGGCCCGTCCTATCACAGCACCGAAGACGATGATCGGGGGACCGCGCAAATGCTGAGCCTGAGGCGGACGGAACCGGGGGATTCCGACCGGCTGTTCACCTGGCGGAACCTCCCGCATGTCGCGGTCCACCAATACACCGATCATCAGATAACGCGACCGGAGCATGATGCCTGGTTCGCCCGCGCCATCGCCGATCCGCGGCGGGTCTACTGGATCATCCAGCACGGCGGCGAGCCGGTCGGCCTGGCCAACCTGACCGATATCGACCGGCAGAACAGCAAATGCGCCTGGGCTTTCTATCTCGGCGCCGGCGACCTGCGCGGCAAGGGCATCGGCAGCTGGGTCGAGCTCAAGGTGCTGGACTATGTCTTCCTCGAGCTCAAGCTGAACAAGCTGTGCTGCGAGGTACTGACCAGCAATCCGGGCGTGGTGCGGATGCACCGGCGCTTCGGCTTCCAGGAGGAGGGGCTGCTGCGCCAGCATGTGCGCAAGGGCGGCCGGTTCCTCGATGCCCATCTGCTGGGCCTGCTGCGCGACGACTACCTGCCGCAGCGCGACGCCCTGGTGACGATGCTGCGCGAGCGCGGAGTGCAGACGGAATAGGGGCCACGACACGAAAGTGATCAGATTGCCCGGTTTGTGGGAACGGACGGGGACCTAGGCCAGCCAGGCTGGCGCCGTGTCCATCTCTGGTGGAAAGGCTGGCCGCGGGTCGATCACCGGCAGCGGCCGTCGGATCGGGAAGGCGGGCGACGGCATCAAACGATCCGGACCTCGGGCACCGGCAGGATGAACCTGCCGCCCGCGTCCCGATATCGCTGTTGCTGCGCCAGGATTTCGTCGGCGAAATTCCAGGCCAGCAGCAGCACGTAGTCCGGGCGATCCTCGGCCAGGTGCTCGGCAGGCATGATCGGAAGCTGCTGGCCGGGCATGTATTTGCCGTGCTTGTGGTGGTTGCGGTCGACCACGTAGTCGAGGAGGTCGGGGCCGATGCCGACGAAATTGATCAGCGTGGCCCCCTTGGCCGCCGCGCCGTAGGCGGCGATGCGACGCCCCTCCGCGCGCAGACCCTTCAGCGTCTCCAGGAGGGCCTCCCGGAGTCGGAGGACACGGTCGGCGAATGTCCGGAAATACGCGGCGCCGTCCTCGCCGATCTCCTTCTCCTCGGCCAGAAGGCGGTCGACCTCGGCGCTCCTCTTGGCCTCCGGCCCGACCTGAAGCCGCAGCGAGCCCCCATGGATGCGGACTCGCCGGACGTCCTGCAGATGCAGCCCTGCCGTGGCGAACAGGTGGACCAGGGCCGTCACCGAGAAATAGCAGAAATGCTCATGGTAGATGGTGTCGAACTCGCATTTCTCGATCAGATCCCGCAGGTATGGCACCTCGATCGAGGCGATGCCGTCCGGCTTCAGCAGGGCGGCGATCGCGGCGACGAAGTCGCGCTGGTCTGCCACATGGGCGAGGACATTGTTGGCGATGATCACATCGGCCCGACCGTGTATCTCGGCAACGGTCCGCGCCGCGCCGAGAGTGAAAAACCGGCAGAGCGTTGGCACTCCGATCTGCTCGGCCGCGGCCGCAGGCCCTTGGGCGGGGTCGATGCCGAGCACCCGGATGCCGCGCTCTACGAAGTTCCGCAGCAGATAGCCGTCATTGCTCGCGAGTTCGACCACGAAGCTCGATGAGTCCAGCTTGCGGCCGTCCGCGAGCGACAGCGCATGCTCCCGGGCGTGCTCGAGCAGCTGTGGCGAGAAGGATGAGTAATAGGGATAGTCCTGGCAGAACAGCTCCTCGGCCGGCACCGTGTGTGTCAGCTGCATGAGCCCGCAAGTCGGGCAGAAGACGACGGCGAGCGGATATCTCGGCTCGGGCGCATCCCGCTCATCCGCCGGAACGAGGCGATCCGCCAGCGGCATGACGCCGAGGTCGAGAACCTCGGATAGCTTGGTCTCGCCGCAGGAGCGGCAGGCGATGGCGGTCACGTCGGTGCCTCGCAGGTCAGTTGTGGTGTCAGACGGTGGCCATGGCCTGCTCGCCGAAGGCGGGGGTCACCCGGAAGGTCTCGTCGACGAGGCCGCCCGCCAGCAGGTGCTTGAGATGGGCTAGCCGCTGGTAGCGTGGCCCTTCGAAGTCCTCGACGGTCAGGCCGATCGCCTGATACCGCTCGTAGAGCTCCTCGGCGCCGCGCCGGGCGGTCCATTGCGGCCGGAAGCCGGGCAGGAGGCGCGAGATCTTGGAGCAGTCGACGCGGTAGCTGCGCTTGTCCGGGTTGGCCTGCGGGGCGTAGCGGACCGCCGAACCAGGCACGACCTCCTCGACGATCTCGGCGATCTCGCGGATCTGGTAGTTCTCGGTGGTAACGCCGACGTTGAACACCTCGGTATGGACGCGGTCCCGCGGCGCCTCGATCGCGGCGAGGAAGGCGCGGCTGATGTCTTCGATATGGACGATCGGGCGCCAGGGCAGCCCGTCGCTCTTGAGCAGGACATCCCCCTTGGCGCAGGCATAGGCCACGAGATTGTTCAGGACGAGGTCGAACCGGATGCGGGGCGAGAAGCCGTAGGCGGTGGCGCTGCGCAGGAAGACCGGCGAGAAGTCATCATTGGCGAGCCGGAGCAGGTCGTGCTCGGCGTCGAGCTTCGACTGGCCATAGGGTGTCACCGGGTTCGCGGAACTGGTCTCGTCGACCCAGTCCTGGCCGGCGGCGCCGTAGACGCTGCAGGTCGAGGAGAAGACGAACCGCTCCACCCCGGCCTGGCGAGCGACCTCGGCGAGGCGGGTCGTGGCCTGATGGTTGATGCCGATGGTGGTTTCGGGCAGCAGGTCGCCGAGCGGGTCGTTGCACAGCCCCGCCAGATGGACGACCGCCTCGCATCCGGCCAGGTCGTCCGGATCCAGATCGCGGATATCCTTCCGCAGCACCTCGACCGCCAGCCTCGGCTCGTCGCCGAAGGTGCAGCGTTCATAGAGGTGGATGTCCGCACCGATCACCTGATGGCCGTTGGCCATGAACAGGCGGGACAGGACAGTGCCGATATAGCCGTGATAGCCGGTCACAAGAACGCGCATGATCCATTCCCTTTGTTGAAATGCCGTCTGCCGGATGTTGGTCGGGATCAGACCCACCGTTTCCAGGGTGCGGTGCCGCTACGCCAAAGCTCGTTGAGCAAAAGGGCCTCGGGCAGCTTGTCCATGCATTGCCAGAAGGACTCGTGCCGATAGGCCATCAACTCGCCATCCTCGGCCAGGCGGGTCAGCGGCTCCTGCTCCCACTGGGTGGAATCACCGGCGATGCGGTCGAGGACTCTCCGGTCGAGCACGAAGAATGCGCCGTTGATCCACTCCGCCCGATCGACCGACCCGTCCGCAACGGCCGACACCCGATCGCCGGTCAGTTGCAATCGGCCGGCGAGCGGCGGGGGATGCGCGGCTGTCAGCGTCGCGAGTCGGCCATGCGCCTGATGGAAGGCGAAGAGCTGCCGGAGATCGATGTCGGCGAGCCCGTCGCACCAGGTCAGCATGAACGTGTCCGAATCGAGGTAGGGACCGAGCCGCTTGATCCGGCCACCCGACATGGTCTCGGGACCAGTGTCGACCAGTTCGACGGTCCAGCCCGGTTCCGGACGTGGACGGAGGATGGTTCGCGGTCCGTCATGGATGACGGGTCCGGCGAGCTCGATTTCGGTTTCGAAATAGTTTCTGACCGATTCCGCTTGATATCCAAGCGCGACAATGAAGTTGAACAGCCCAAAGCAGGCGTAGTACTTCATGATGTGCCATAGGATGGGCCAGCCTCCGATCCGGACCATGCCCTTCGACTTGGTCTCGGTCTCCTCCACCAAGCGGGTCCCCTTGCCGCCGGCGAGAATGGCTACTTTCATTTTCAGGCTTCGGGGCTAGCCCCGACCTCCTCGGCGCCTAATCCGGGCGCCTTTCGGGACCGCAGCAGGCGCTTGATCCGTCGTCCTGTGGTCAGAAGCCGAGGATCGACCGCGGTGATCGGCTCGATGAATAGTCGAGACAGCGTGTGTCGCTCGAACACATGGCGCAGCAGGCCCAGATAAAGCCGCGACCGCGTCCACACGCTCGGCGTGTGTTTGCGAATGATCCGGATGGTGTCGGCCTGCAGTTGCCAGATCGGGCAGAGCTGGGCGAAGCCTGCGGCTTGGCCGGTGTTGCACCACCATTGCCAGCACTTCTCGCGGTCGACCAACGCCGCATGGCTGAAGCGTTCAGCATGGTCCCGATTGAAGAAGAGTGGCTCGGGAACCAGCGTGAAACGCCCCTGCAGCGCCAGTTCGATCGTGAGGGCCACGTCGGAACAGGAATAGGGCGCATGCAGCGCGGTTCGGGCCACGACCTCCCGTCGGATCAGGCCGAAGACCTCCCAGTTGTGACGAGGAAGCCTGACCAGATGCGCGAAGCGCTCCGACACCCGCGCCGAGGACGCCCTCTGCAGGTCGTTATCATGGATGGAGAGGACGTCGCCCTTCGCATCAATCACGCCCACCAGCGGCTGCGCCAGCACCGCGTCCGGCTCCCGATCGAGTGCAGCCACGCAGCGTTCCAGGTATTCCGGCGCGATCACATCGTCATGTGCCATCCATTTGAAATATTCGCCGGACGAAAGATCGAAGACGCGGTTGTAGTTTGGGCTTGCGCCGAGATTCCGAGGATTGCGATGATAACGAACGCGCCCATCCTCGGAGGCGTATCGTCGGCAGATTTCTTCTGTACGATCGGTAGAGGAGTTGTCGCAGATGATTAATTCAAAATCATTATAAGTTTGATTCAAAATTGAACGAATGGCCTCTTGTAAATAATTCTCTCCGTTGAATACTGGAAGCCCGATAGAGACTCTGGGCTTGCCGTTGACCATGGTATTTCCCCTCAGAACCCAAGCGGCTTGGCGTTTCGTACCCATGTACGACCAGATAGAAGCAGACACAGAATACGAACTGGAATTCGGGCCGCTCCGCGACCCGTTTCTCGACCTGAATACTTTTGCCGTTTGAGCATTATATTAGTCTGCGGTACTCGCTTCGATTCAGCAAAGATGCTACCCTCCCCATACGCCGAAGGGTGTACGGGCACTCAAGGATCATCTCTGCTGACGAGGTCGGCCAGATGGCATGCCGCGATCCTTGAAGGGTGTGCTCAGCTTCGAGATGCCATCGAACCAGCCCGAATAGATCACGGATCCGCAACGATGCTTCTCTCCCTAGTGGACATCCAAAGCCGCGTCGAGGATCTGGCCCGGCGGATCGACGCGCCGCCCGGCGATCTCCCGACCTTTGGCCAGTGCGAGGATGGCGCCAGGCCTCATATCGAGGTGGGGGGCGAGTATCACTTCGTCGTCGTGGAGCGTGGCTCGGAGCTGAGGAGATCCAGCACGAACGATCTCGACGAACTGCTGTACTGGGTCTTTTCGGGCGTCGCGAGCAAGATGGCGAGCCGGTTCGAACTGCGGAACCGGCGGCATGGCGAGGATTTTCGACGTCAGATGTTCTCCCGGCGGCTCGAGCTCCTGAACCTTCTTTCGCCGGCATGGGCGGAGAAGGAGAAGGCCAGGCTCGACGAGATCCCCAGCAGGCATCCGTTTCAGGATCGATAGGTCGTTACCGGGCCTGTGCCGTGGCCACGGAGCCTTCAGCGGAATCCACGATCACCAGCATGTTCCCGGCCAGCGGCGTCGGCGTCCGGTCCGGGCGCAGCACGGCGTCGTAACGGCGGTTGGACTTCGCCGCCGCCTCGTAATCGACGTCGAGGATGCCGTTGCGGTCCAGGAAGACGTTCATCGGGCCCGGGACGCGGATGCAGCCCTTCGACGCCGGCTGGCCGAGGCGCTGCTCCAGGACGTCGGGATCGGTGGCGTGCACCAGCAGCCGGATGGTTGATTCCCGGCCTTCCGCCTCCCAGCCGCGCTCGGCCGTCTGCCAGCCGAAATCCCACACCCGCATGCCCTGGAGTCCGAGGCCGCGGATGCCGTTGGCGTTGAAGGTGCCCTCGGCGCGCCAGTCGAGGATCTCGTCCGTGTGCAGGAACACGCCGGTCGGCGTGATGAAATAGCCGTGCCGACCTTCCTGCCCGGTCGAGACCGTCGTGCCGCCGAGGCTCTGCCAGGCGCCGGACGGCTGCGCCACCAGGATGCGCATCTGCTGCACGGCCGGGTTCCGGTCGACCACCACCACCAGCTGCGGCCGGCGGATGGTATGGCCGCGGGCCTTGATCTCGGCCTGCGCCATGGCCGCCCAGCGCTGTTCGCCATCGGGCGCATCGGTGAGCCGGCCGGGCACATCCCGCGCCAGCGCCGCCTGCAGGCGGGCGACCTCGCCGGCGGTTCCGGCGGACGCCGCTTCGGGCATCGTGGAGCTTGAGGACGGCGTCCGATCGCATCCCGAGATCAGGAGCGACAGGGCGGCGGCAAGCAGGAAACGCGCGGACATCGGATCTGCACAATCGCAGTTGCAGAGAATAAAAAGCGCCCGATTATCTTTGTTCCGCTTATTCATGTATTTATAACATGGATTAAGCGGAATTTCATCGAGATATTTGGCGTGGTAAAGTACGACGAATGCTCAGCCCGACGGGTGACCATGCTGCGCCGGATTCCGCTCCGATCGGCCCTCGCCGGGCTGCTGGTCCTGCTGCTGGCCGTCGCCGCCCGGGCGCAGCAGCCGGCCGAGGGCGTGCTGGCGCTGCTGCCGGCCGATTCCGTGACCCACCACACGCTCGCGGTCGGCGGCCGGACGTTGGCCACCACCGCCACCGCCGGGACCATCCCCTTGTTCGACGAGAAGGGCGAGCGCTCGGCCGCGGTGTTCTATTCCGCCTATGTGCTCGACGATGCGCCGGCCGAGACCCGCCCGGTCACCTTCGTGTTCAATGGCGGGCCTGGCGCCGCTTCGGCCTATCTGCAGCTCGGCCTGGCGGGGCCGCGGGCGGTCGGGCCTGATTTCGCGCGGGATCCGGCCAGGGCGCAGTTGCGCGCCAACCCAGACACCTGGCTGGCCTTCACCGATCTGGTCTTCGTCGATCCGGTGGGCGCGGGATGGAGCCGCGCCGCAGATCCCGGCAAGGCGAAGGATTTCTGGGGCGAGCGCGCCGACGCCCAGTCTCTGGCCAAGGTCGTCGCGCTCTACCTGGCGCGGAACCGTCGCGGCGTCTCACCGAAATTCCTGCTGGGCGAGAGCTATGGCGGCTACCGCAGCGTGGTGTTGGCACGCGCCCTGCGGCGCGAGCAGGGCGTGCTGGTCAACGGCATCGTCATGGTCTCGCCCTTCGTCGAAGGCCGTCTGATGTTCGGCGCCGACCGGTTCGCGCTGGTGGCCGCGCTGCGGCTGCCCTCTCTCGCGGCGGCCGAGCTCGACCGACGCGACGCCTTCATGCCCGAGGCGCTGGCCGCGGCCGAGCATTTCGCCCTGACCGACTATCTGACGACCCTGGCCGGCCGACCGCCCGAGGGCGCGGCGGCCGACGCTTTCCACGCCCGTGTCGCCGGCCTAACCGGGCTGCCGGCCGACGTGATCGCCCGCTCGCGCGGTTTCATCGGCGACGCCTATCTCGACCATGCCGGCGCGGACGGGGCCAAGGTTGTCAGCGCCTATGACGCCGCCTTCCTCTCACCCGACCCGTTCCCGGACTCCCCGGCGGATGACGGCCTCGACCCGGTGCTCGACGGCTATACCCAGGCCCTCGGCGGGCTGTTCGTCGGCCATGCGCGCGACGCCCTCGGCTTCAAGACCGCGCTGACCTTCAACCTGCTCGACCGCGACATCGCCCGGCAATGGCGCTGGCAGGCGCGCGGCATCGTCCAGGCCAGTATCGAGCGGGACCTGCGCGAACTGCTGGCGCTCAACCCCGATCTCGACGTGCTGGTGGCGCATGGCCGCAGCGATATCGTCACGCCCTATGCCGTCAGCCGCTACCTGATCGACCACCTGCCGCCCCTGGGGCGCGGGGGGCGCGTCGCGCTCAAGCTCTACAAGGGCGGGCACATGTTCTATTTCGACGCGTCCGCCCGCACCGCCTTCACCGCCGACGCGGCCGCCTTCTATCTCCAGCAGGCGTCGCCCTAGCTAGGGCGACGCCAGGGCCGGCAGGACATGGCGGTCCAGCACGGTCCGACCGAGCTGGTCCTGCAGGTCGGGCTGGTCGTAGAGACCGGCGGTGATCACCACCAGCAGGTCCAGGTCCGGCACCAGGAACAGCCGCTGGCCGCCCCAGCCCACACCGGCGGTCCAGCGGATCTCACGGCCGTCGACCAGCGACCGGCCGAGCCACCATTGGAAGCCGTAGTCGACCTCGTCCTCGACGGCGACCTGCGATGCCGTGGATTGCGCGATCCAGCCGGGCGAGACGATCTGCCGGCCCTGCCAGGCGCCATGGTCGAGCATCAGCCGGCCGAGCTTGGCGATGTCGCGCGGCCGCAGCCGCAGGCCGGAGGCGGCGATCGGGTCGCCATTCGGGTAGCGCACCCATTCGACGTCGCTGATGCCGAGCGGCGCGAACAGCACCTCCTGCGCCAGCACGTCGAGCGGCCGGCCGGAGACCTGCTTCAGCACGGCCGACAGCAGCGCCGTCGACCCGCCGCTATAGGTCCAGCGCTCACCCGGCGCCGTGGCGAAGGGCTGCTCCAGCACGTAGCGGTACGGGTCGGGCGCGTCCGACATCAGCCGCTCGCTGTTGCGCGGGTCGCTGTAGGGCAGGTCCTCGCTCCAGGCCAGCCCGCTCGACATTGTCAGCAGGTGGCGCAGGGTGATGCGGTCGGTCTCGGGCGAGCGCAGATCGGCATATTGCGGCAGCAGCGACAGCACCGGCGCGTCGATGTCCTTGATCCAGCCATAGTCGACCGCGATGCCGACCAGCAGCGAGGTCACGCTCTTGGTGATCGATCGCAGGTCGTGCTTCGTCTCGGCGTCATGCGGGATGTTGCCCAGCGGCTGGCCCCAGCGCTGGTCCTCGCCGGCGAAGTAGCGCTCGTACACCAGCCGGCCGTGACGCACGACCAGCACGGCATGTGCGTTCGCCTCAGGCCGGTCGAGAGCTTGGCCGACCGCGCAGAGCGTCGCCGGGTCGAAGCCTTCATCGGCCGGGGTGGTGACGGCCCAGCCGTCGTTCATCGCGGCCGGCGGGCGGCAGTCGGGTGGCGTGTCCGCGGCCATGGCAGCGGGGGCGGAGAGGAGGGCGATCAGGGGCAGGGCACCGCGAAGCGGCATGGTCGTCTCCGGCTGGGGCAGGCGCGTCTCCGATTCGTAGCAGGGAGGTCGGCGCGCCACTGTACCGGGATTGCTCGGCCTTCGATTCACCTCCGCCCGGCCACGGCTTCGCCGCAGAGCGGGACCGATGATGCGGCGCTGGATGTCTCGGGGGAGAGATCATGCGCGTTCTGTCGAAGATCCTGCTGGCCGGGCTGCTGCTGGCCCTGGCCGCCTGCGTGTCGTCGCGGCCTCCGGTGGAGGTGATGACGATGCACCAGGAGGTTACGCCTTCCTACGCCCTCTCGCCGGGGGCCGCCGACGGGCTCGTGCCGCAGCAATCGGCGACGGTCCCGCCGCATCGGCGGAGCGAACCCGCCCGGCCGGAGATCGCGGAGCAGGAGCGGCTGGGCACCCGCTGGGGCGAGGAGATCCGGTCGCCGATCCGCTTCGTCAGCCTCGCCCGCTTCTGGCCGAGCCGGCCGGAGGCGCAGGTGACGATCCGCTATGATGGCCGCCGCAGCGCCACGATGGGGCCGGTCAGCACGACCCGCAGCCTGCCAGTCTCCGGCGGCGACGTGGAATTCTCGGTGCTCAACGCCAGGGGCACGCCGATGCGGCTGACGCCGACCGGCGGCGGCGACCTCCGTCTCCAGGGCCGGTCCGGCGACCTCTACCGGCTGGCGTTCAGCAATCAGGGGCGGCGGACGGTCGAGGTCGTGGCCACGGTCGACGGGCTCGACGTGCTGAACGGCCAGCCCGGCACCATCGCCAACCGCGGCTATGTGGTGCGGCCCGGCGACATGCTCGTGATCGAGGGTTTCCGCCGGAGCCAGGACGAGGTTGCCGCGTTCCGCTTCTCCGCGCCGGACGAGGCCTATGCCGCCAACACGCCGCAGGGCGACCCGCGCAACATCGGCGTCATCGGCGTCGCGCTGTTCACGCTCGACGACCCGGCCAATGAGATCGTCGCCGCTTCGCCCCGGCCTTTCCCGGCCGACGCGCCGCGCGCCCCTCGCTTCGCGGCGCCGCCGACGCCGTAAGCCTCTTGCGCGCTCTCTCATGATCGGGATAATTTCCCGATCATGAGAAAAGATCTCACGAATGAGCTGGAACCAGTGGATGCCCGGCTGGCCGCGCGCCTGGCGGCGCTGCGGGCGGAGCAGGGCTGGTCGCTGGACGCGCTGGCCGAGCGCAGCGGCATCAGCCGGGCGACGCTGTCGCGGCTGGAGCGCGGCGAGACCAGCCCGACCGCATCGCTGCTGGGCCGGCTCTGCACCGCCTATGGCCGCACCATGTCCGGCCTGATCGCCGAGGTCGAGACCGACCCGCCACAACTGCTGCGCCGCGCCGAGCAGCCGGGCTGGACCGACCCGGACAGCGGCTTCCGTCGCCGCAGCGTCTCGCCGCCCGCCGCCGGCTTCCGCGGCGAGCTGGTCGAGGGCGTGCTGCCGGCCGGCGCCGTGGTCAGCTACGACACGCCGCCGATCCACGGCATCGAGCAGCATGTCTGGATGCTGGACGGGACGCTGGAGCTGCTGGTCGACGACGTCGTCCACCGGCTCGGCCCGGGGGACTGCCTGCGCTACCGCCTGTTCGGGCCCACCCGCTTCCACTGCCCCGGCCCGCAGCCGGCCCATTACGTCATCGCCCTGTGCAAGCCGTGAGCGCCGCCATGCCCGACACCGCCTTGTCCCCGGTCACCCTGGCGGAGGTCGCCCCCGACGACCTCGCCGCGCATCTCGACGACCTCGGCGAAGTGCTGCATGGCTGCGTGCTGGACGGTGCCAGCGTCGGCTTCGTGCTGCCCTTCACGGTCGCGACGGCGCGGGAGTTCTGGCTGGGGCTGGAGCCCGCCTTCCGCAGCGGCGACCGGCGGCTGATCGTGGCGCGGCTGGACGGGCGCGTCGTCGGCACGGTGCAGCTGGTGCTCGGCATGCCCGCCAATGGCCGCCACCGCGCCGAGATCGCCAAGCTTCTGGTGCATCCGGCGGCGCGGCGCCGCGGCATCGCCCGGACGCTGATGCTGGCGGCCGAGGATCTGGCGCGCCGGCACGGCCGCAGCCTGCTGCTGCTCGACACCCGGCGCGGCGACGGTGGCGAGGCGCTGTATCAGAGCCTCGGCTTCCGCCTGTTCGGCATTGTCCCCGGCCATGCCTGTTCTCCGGCCGGCGTGCTGGAGGAAACCAGTTACATGCTGAAGGAGTTGTAGTCGTAGGCGGGTTCGCCGCGACGCCCCCAACGCGCACGCTGTTTTGCCCCGCCGGCTCGGCTAGACTGGCAAGATGGCGCGCTTCCTTCCCCGTCGCCGCTGGACGATCGGCCTCTCCGGGCTGCTCGCGACCCTGGTCGGGCTCGCGATCGCAGCGCGCGGGCTGCTGCCCGGCTGGGTGGAAGAAGAGGCGATCTCCCGACTGAGGGCCGAGGGCGTGCCGGTCGAGCGGCTGACCGTGTCCAGCGTCGATCTCGGCTCGGCCGAGATCGGCGGCATCGCCGTGGCAGACGGGCGGATCACGATCGACAACATTTCCCTCGGCTTCAACCCCTGGACCCTGATCCGCGAGGGGCATCTGTCCTCGATCGCGCTGTCCGGCGTGTCGATCCGTCTTGGCATCGACCGGTCCGGGACGCTGGACCTGCCGCGGATGGAGATGCTGGACGGCGGCGGCGGAGGAGGCCCACTGGGTGCGATTCCGTTCCAGACCATCTCGGTCCGTGACAGCACGATCGTGATCGACACGCCCTGGGGCCGGATTCGCACCCCGGTCGAGGCCGAAGGCGCGGTGAACGAGCTGGGTCGGCTGGTGTGGAAGGGGCAGCTGCGCCCGGCCGGCGCCGGCGGCGCGGCCCAGGCCAAGTTCGACCTGACCAACACCCCCGAGGGCCAGATCTATGGCGGCGTGCAGCTGGAACGAGCCAGCTTCCGGTCGGACCAGCTGTCGCTGAACGGGGTCACCGGCTGGATCGCCTATGGCGGCGCACCTGATGCCAGCGGCGAGGTGCAGGGCGCGCTGACGGTCGCCGAGGTGGAGCGTGGAGCGGCCCGGTTCCGCGATTTCGGCGTGCAGGGCAATGGCACGCTGCAGCAACTGCAGCAGCTGATCATCGGCGCCAAGATCGGCACCAGCGACGGCAGCCTGGGGCTGCAGCTCCAGGGCGCGAAGCAGGGCGGGGGCACCGACCTGGCGGTGCAGGTCGCCGCCGACAATCTCGCCGCGGTGGCTCCGGCCCTGGGCTTCGAGGGCGGGGTGACCGGAAAGGCCAGCATCAATGCCTGGCTGACCCTGCGCACCCCCGGCCTGCCCAGCCTCGACGAGCTGCCGCAGCTGCTGGCCGACGGCTTCATCCGGGTCTCGACCGACGGCGTCCAGGCCGGCACCGGCGTGGCGCTGCAGACCGGGCAGCTGAGCGCTGCCATCGACCTGTCCGGCGGCACGCTGACCCTGGCCGGTAGCCGGCCTTGGAAGGTGGCGGGCCGCTTCGCCTCCGGCAAGCTCGCGGTCGATCTCGACTGGCTGCCCGGCGACGGCGGGCCGCAGCGCCTGGAGTTCAGCCGCGAGGCCGACACCTGGTGGACCCGGCTGGCCGGCGCGACCAAGGGCAATGTCGCCGGCTTCGACGTCGCCGGCTCGATCGACGCCGAGCTCGGGCTGAACGATGCCGGCCAGGCCAAGGTGCGGGTGCCGGAAGCGGTGCTGGACCTCGACCCGTTCGAGGCGATCGGCCTGACCATCGACCCCGGCCCGATGACGGTGTCGGGCGAGACCACCGATGCCGGCTGGACCGCGACGCTGTCGGGCAGCTCGGCGATCGGCCTGCCGGGCAAGGCGGGCGGCAACGCCACGGCCCAGGGCACGGTCCGGGTCGACACCGTCGGCCAGCATCTGACGGTGCGGCCGGTGCATGGCGAATGCCTGTCGCTGACCGTGCCGGCGCAGGATTTCACGCCGCGGCTGCGCCTGGCCCAGCCGGCGGCGGCACAGCTGTGCCCGGATGCCGAGGGGCGGCCGCTGCTGGAGACCGACCTCGACCACGACCGGGCGCCGCTGGTGCGGGCCTCGATGCCGGCCCTGGCGCTGGACCTGTCGATCGGCGCCGGCGCAAGCGCGACCCGGCTGACAGCGACCACGCCGGTGCTCGCCATCGCCCCGGCGGCCCAGCCCGAGGGCAGCTACCGCCTGACCGCGGCCGACGGCAAGCTGACCTTGCCCGGTGCCGGGCTGACGGTCGAGGATGTCGACGCCGAGGTCGCGGTCGTTCCCGGCGCCGAGGTTCCGTTCGACGCCAGCCTGACCGCGGCGCGGCTAGCGATCGAGGGCGACCCGGTGGTGCCGATGAAGGCGACGCTGCGCAGCCGGCTCGACGCCGCCACCGACATCCTGTCGCTTGACGCCGAGCTGACCGATCCGGAAGGCCGGGCCCGCGCCGCCGGCACCGGCCAGCACGACCTGACGACCGGCGACGGCGGCCTCGACCTGGTGCTCGACCCGGTGCGGTTCCGCCGCCGCGGGCTGCAGCCGAAGGATGTGGTGCCGGCCCTGGCCGTGCTGCCGCTGGCCTGCGTCGACGGACGGATGGAGGGCAGCGGCCGGATTGCCTGGGGCAGTGCCGCGGAGACCGCGCTGGATCTGCGGCTGCGCAACGCCGCCTTTCGCACGCCCTGGGGCCGGGCCGAAGGCGCGACGGCCCAGCTGCGGCTCGACCGGTTCTCGCCGCTGCGGCTGCCGGCCGGCCAGCGGGTCCGGATCGGCCGCTTCGTTCTCGACGGCGACATGCCGCCTTTGACCGATGTCGACGCCCGCTTCGGCTGGAGCGCGGCCGGCGGCGTCGACCTGCGGCGGGCGGCGCTGGACTGGACCGGGGCCAAGGTCAGCGTCGAGGGCGGCTCGGGCCGGCGGCGACCCTCGGTGCTCAGGATCGAGGGGCTCGACCTGGCCCGCGCCGTGGCCGCGGCCGGGCTGGACGACGTCCGCGCCACCGGCATCGTCGACGGCACCATCCCGTTCCGCCTCGACCGCGACACGATCGTGGTCGAGAACGGCGTGCTGGCGACGCGCGGCCCGGGCGAGATCCGCTATGGCGGCGCGGCGGCGCCGGACGAGATCAAGGCGGCGGCCGCCGCCGAACCGGGCATGGACACGCTGATGGCGGCGCTGCGCAATTTCCAGTACCAGTCGCTGCGGGCGACGCTGGACGGCCGCAGCGACGGCGAGGCGAATGTGAAGCTGGCGGTGCGTGGCTCCAACCCCGACCTCTATGGCGGCTTTCCGATCGCGCTCAACGTCAACCTGTCGGGCGAGCTCTATGTCATCGCCCGGCGCAGCCTGGCGCTGGCGCGGATCGGCGACCGGATCCGGGACTATTATGCGGAGCGGCTCAGGCGCCGCACCGAGCCGCCGTGTTGAAGGGAAGGGGCCCGATGACCGACCGATCCCGCGCCATCGGCGCCGGCCTGTGCCTCGCCGCGCTGCTCGGCGCCTGCTCGCCGGTGATCCGGGTCCAGGCGCCGGACAAGCCGATCGAGATCAACCTCAACGTCCGGGTCGAGCAGGACGTCAAGGTCCAGGTCGACCGCGAGCTGCAGAAGGTGGTCGGCAAGAACCCTGCGGCGCCGCCTTAGGCGCGGCGAAGATCGGACGCGGACGCCATAGACGATCGAGGCTCCAGGAACGGTCATCCGGATGATCGCGTTCCCGTTCCATGTTCATTTCCGATGGTGATCTGACGGAGCATATGGCGGCGCACATCGCCGCGATGAATTTGCTTGCACCACTAGGCGCGGCCGCATGGGATCGCTTTGCCGGCGGCCATGCGCCAGCGAATGCCGTCCGGGTTCTTCCCGCAACCGCTGTCCAGATGGCACTGATCTGGGGCTGGCATCTTCCGGCCGTGTTCGCGGCCGCCTGCCAAAGCCCGACACTGACGGCTGCGATGCATGCCTCGCTGTTCCTGTCGGCCTTCTGGTTCTGGTCCGCGGTGATCCGCGGAGCCCGGAACGCCGGCTGGCCACCGCTGGCGGCGCTGCTGGCCACCGGCAAGCTGTTCTGCCTTTTCGGCGTTCTCCTCACCTTCTCGCCGCGGACGATCTACGGATCGCTGGCACCGATCTGCTTCGATCCGGCCTCGCCGCGGCCGCTGGTCGAGGACCAGCAGCTTGCCGGGCTGCTGATGCTGGCGGCCTGCCCGCTGGTCTATGTGACTGCGGCGATCGCGATCGCGCGCCGCCGGCTCGCCGCACTGGCCCGCGACGGCGGTTGGAGCTTCGGCCAGAGGGTGGGTTAGATGAGGCTGCCGGCGACGTCGCGCCGGCGTGCCTTCGCGCTCGGTGTGGCGGTCACCTTGGCCGCTGCGACCGCGCTGGGCGCCGCCGTCGTTCTCTCCGGCGTGTACAACGTCGCAGCTTCGGTCGAGCATTTTGCCGTCACCGACCGGTTGCTGAAGCTGGTGCTGCGACGGTCCGTCGATACGCACAGCGCCGGGATCGAGATGCCCGCACTCGATGATCCCGGCCTCGTCCGCCTCGGGGCCCGGCACTTCGCCGCCGGCTGCGAGCCGTGCCACGCCGGCCCCGGCATTCGCCAGAGCCCGGTCGCCGCCGCCATGCTGCCCGCCGCCCCGGTGCTCGGCGACCGCGTCGCGGACTGGGAGACGAAAGAGCTGTTCTGGATCGTGCGCCATGGCTTCAAGTTCACCGGCATGCCGCAATGGCCCGGCGACGGCCGGGACGACGAGGTCTGGCCGGTCGTCGCCTTCCTCCGCCGGCTGCCGGGCCTGTCGCCGGGCGACTATGCCGAGTTGGCGGGGCAAGAGACAGCCGGCCCCCGGTCCGCTGCCATCGGCTGCGCTCTGTGCCACGGCGATGCCGGCGGGGCCCCAGTGGCGGATCCGGCGCCGGCGCTGCAGGGGCAGAGTGAGGCCTATCTGCTGCGGGCCTTGGAGGAATATGCCGCCGGCACGCGCCAGAGCGGCATGATGGAGCCGGTCGCCGCGGGCCTGAAATCCGACGACCGGGAGAGGCTCGCCCGGAACTTCGCAGCCATGCCGCCTCCCGTCGGGGCCGACACTGCACGGCGCGATCCCGAAGCCGTCGAACGGGGAGCGGCAATCGCCGCCCAGGGCACGGCCCGAAAGAACGTGCCGCCCTGCCTGGTCTGTCATTCCGGGCGGCGATCGCCGCAATTCCCCAGGCTGGAGGGCCTGTCCGCCGGCTATGTCGCCGGCCAGCTGCGGCTGTTCCGCGACGGCATCCGGGGCGGCACTCCCTACGGTGCGATCATGGTGCCGATCGCCATGCGGCTGACCGACCGGCAGATCGAGGACGTCGCCGCCTACTTCGCCAGCCGCGGCAGATCCGGGGCGGCAGCCGACGAGGCGGCGCGATGAGCCGCAAGGTGGCTTCCGCTCCGGCGATGGCCGCGCCGCTCGGCGGCTGCGCCGGCATCCAGTCCGTGCTCGTCCCGCGCGGGACGGAGGCGCAAGAGATCGGCGCCCTGTTCTGGACCGTCACCGGCGTCTCCGCTGTGATGACGATCCTTGTCCTCGTTGTCACCGCGATCGCCCTGTGCGGCCCGGACGGGTGGCGCCGGGTTCTGGCAACGGACCGGATGGTGATCGGCGGCGGCATCATGCTGCCGATCGCGGTGCTCAGCGCCCTGCTGGTCTACGGCCTGCTGGTGATGCAGGCGGGCGCGGCCCGGTCCCGCGACGCCGAGGGCCCTGGGGTGACGATCACCGGCAAGCGCTGGTGGTGGCAGGTCGTCTACGAGGATGGCCACGGGCGCGAGATCGTCAGCGCCAACGAGCTGCGGCTTCCGGTCGGCCGGCCGGTCGCGATCCGGCTCGAAACCGACGACGTGATCCACAGCTTCTGGGCGCCGCAGCTGGGCGGCAAGCTCGACATGATCCCGGGCCGGACCAACATCCTGACGCTCGAAGCCACTGAAGCCGGTATCAGCCGGGCACAGTGTGCGGAGTATTGCGGCGGCGCCCACGCGCTGATGTCGATGTATGTCGTGGCCCTCGAGCCGGACGCCTACGAGTCATGGCTCGAAGCGGAGGCCGCGCCGGCCCGGCCCCCGACATCGGAGCTCGGGCGGCAGGGCCTGGAGCTGTTCCTGCAGAATGGCTGCGGCGCCTGCCACGCCGTGCGCGGGACGGAGGCGGAGGGCACGATCGGCCCCGACCTGACCCATGTCGGCAGCCGCCTCTCCTTGGGAGCCGCGGCGCTGCCGAATGATGCCGAGGCCTTCGCACGCTGGATCGCCGACAACCAGCATGTGAAGCCGGGCAACCTGATGCCGCCCTACCGCACGCTGTCGCGCGACGAGCTCGCCGCGATCGGCGCCTATCTGGAGGGGCTGGATTAAGTGAAGGACGCCCGAACCCAGCTGCCGAACCCGGCGCCGCGTCCGCCCGGCGAGGAGGAGGAACTGCTCCGGATCTGGGCGAGCCCCCGGGGCTGGCGGATTCTGTCCGACGTCAACAACACCGTCGTCGGCATCGCCTATCTGGGCGCGGCCTTTCTGTTTTTCCTGCTGGCCGGTGTTCTCGGGCTGCTGATCCGGACCCAGCTCGCTTTGCCCGGCAACGATGTCGTCGGCCAGGATCTCTACAACCAGATCTTCACCATGCACGGCACGACGATGATGTTCCTGTTCGCCGTGCCGGCGGTCGAGGCGCTGGGGGTGATGCTGCTGCCGCAGATGCTCGCTGCCCGCGACCTGCCCTTTCCGCGGCTCAGCGCCTTCGCCATCTGGGCCTATGTCGTCGGTGGCCTGGTCTTCTTCTCGACCATCCTCTACGACCTCGCGCCGTCGGGCGGATGGTTCATGTACACGCCGCTGACGCTCAAGGAGTTCTCGCCGGGCGACAACGTCGATTTCTGGCTGCTCGGCATCGGCTTCATCGAGATCTCGGCGATCGCCGGCGCGGTCGAGATCGTCGTCGGCACGCTGAAGACGCGCCCGCCGGGCATGTCGCTGGCCAAGATGCCGATCTTCGCCTGGGCGATGCTGATCTTCGCCGCGATGATCATCTTCGCCTTCCCGGCCGTGATCCTGGGCACCATGCTGCTCGAGATCGAGCGGTCCTTCGGCTGGCCGTTCTTCACCGCGGCCAAGGGCGGCGACCCCCTGCTGTGGCAGCACCTGTTCTGGTTCTTCGGCCATCCGGAGGTCTACATCATCTTCCTGCCGGCCGCGGGGCTGGTCTCGATGATCGTGTCGACCATGGCCCGGCGGCCGCTGGTGGGGCACGACCTGATCGTGGTCGCGCTGATCGGGACCGGCTTCTTCTCCTTCGGCCTGTGGGTCCACCACATGTTCACCACGGGCATCCCGTCCCTCAGCCTCGCCTTCTTCTCCGCCGCCAGCATGGCGGTGGCGGTCCCGTCGGGCATCCAGGTCTTCTCCTGGATCGCGACGATCGCGGCGAGCCGGGGCCGGTTCCGCATCACCACGCCGTCGCTGTTCGTGCTCGGCTTTCTCGTCATCTTCACCATGGGCGGGCTGACCGGCGTCATGGTCGCCCTGGTCCCGGTCGACTTCCAGGTGCACGACACCTATTTCGTCGTCGCCCATCTGCACTATGTGCTGATCGGCGGCATGGTGTTCCCGCTGTTCGCGACCTTCTACCATTGGGCACCGATGGTCAGCCGGCGGATGCTGTCCGAGCGGCTCGGGCGCTGGGTGTTCGGGCTGATGTTCGCCGGCTTCCACATCGCCTTCTTCCCGATGCATCTGGCCGGGCTGCTGGGGATGCCGCGGCGGGTCTGGACCTATCCCGGCGATCTCGGCTGGAACACGCTGAACCTGGTCTCGACCGTCGGCGCCTTTGTTCTCGCCGCGGGCGTGCTGCTGTTCGTGATCGATCTCTGCCGGAATTTCCGGCCGGGCTCCGGCGGGCCCGAAAACCCCTGGGGCGCGGGCACGCTCGAGTGGCTGCCCAACGACGTCTACTCGACCCGCAGCATCCCGCTGGTGACCAGCCGCGAGCCGCTGTGGGACCAGCCGGATCTGGCCGGGCAAGTGCGGCAGGGCCGGCACTTCCTGCCCGACGCGCCGACCGGGGGCCGCGAGACCATCGTCACCAGTGCCGTCGAGGGCCGGCCGCAATATGTCATCCGCATGCCCGGGCCGGGCTTCGCCCATGTGGTCGCCGCCGTATTCACCGCGGCGTTCTTCCTGCTGCTGACCGTCAAGCTCGTCACCATCGCGATCGCCTGCGGGGTCGTCGCCGTCGGCGCCTGCCTGGTCTGGGCCTGGGAGCTGGACAAGAAGCCGGGCCGGCCGGTCGACATCGGCGGCGGCATCCGGCTGCCGACCACCAGCACCGGCCCGAACTCGCATCCCTGGTGGGCGACGGTGGTGCTGATTCTCGTGGCCGGCTCGCTCTACCTCGCCTTCGTCTTCTCCTATCTCTACCTCTGGATCGTCTCACCCGAGATCTGGGCGCCGCGGGGTTCGCCGGACCTGCCGCACCCCGCCTGGGCCTTCGCCGCCGCCGGACTCGCTCTGGCGGGCGCAGCCGCGACCTTCGGCGCCGGCCGGCTGCTTCCTCCGCCCGGCCGGCGCGGCTGCAGCGCCCCCATCCTGTTCGCGCTGGCCGCCGCCTGCCTCGCCGGTGCGGTCGCGCTCACCCTCTGGAGCCACTGGCAGACCGGGCTGCGCCCCGCCGACAATGCCTATGGCGCGATGGTCTACATGGCGGGCGTGCTCGATGCCCAGCTGACGGTCGCCGTGGTCATGCTCTTCGGCTTCGCCATCGCCCGGCACGCGACCGGCCGCCTCGATCGCGAGCGGAGGGTCGGCTTCGAGGTCGCCGCTCTGCTCGGCGCCTATACCGCCGGGCAGATCCTGTTCGGCCTCCTGCTCGTGCACGGCTTCCCCAGGGTGGCGGGCTGATGCGACGGCACGAACCCTCGACCATCGGCACGCTGGCCTTCCTCCTGTGGGGGCTGATCGTCTGGGGCCTGCAATTCACCGCGATCTACTTCGGCCACACTTGGCTTTGCGCCCTCGGCGCCTCCCCGGGGATGATCACCGCGCTCGCCGCGATCCTCACCGCCGTCGCGGTGGCGGCGATCCTGCCGGCGGCATGGGCGCCGGCCCGGCCGGCCGCGCTCGTCGGGCTCGACCGGCGGGATGACGATCCGCGGCATCTGATCCTGGTCGGCCGCGCCGTCGCCCTGCTGTCCATCATCGCCGCGCTCTGGACGGGCGCCGCCGCGATCGTCGTCGGGGCCTGCGAACTGGCCCGCTGATCGGTGCGGCCGATCAGCAACTGTCGACCGATCCGAGATCGCTCGGACGGTCTGGAAAATCCGTGACGCGATATGCGACCTGCAGAAAAAAGGGATGCGCGGTTGGCAGCACCGCGCATCCCCATCACCGGACGCGATCTTTCAGTCTAGGAGGGGACAAGACAGTGGCCGTTAGGAGCGGTCTGTCGCGGTCCGGCTTCTCGGGCGAACCGCCGAGACGGATCGACCTGATGCCTCAGAAGGCCAGGTTGATGCCGGTCAGCAGGTTGGCGTTCTCGAAATCCTTGCCCTCGCGGAAGTTCTGCTTCTCGTAGATCACTTCCGCATAGGTGTTCAGGCCCGGCGCGAGCGTGTAGGTCAGGTTGACGCCGGCGATGTGGTTGTCCGTCAGATTCGTGCCGCCGGTGTCGGGCTGCGTCAGGCCGTTGTTGTTGCCGGCCCAGGTATAGGCATAGGACACCGAGGTCAGGAACGGACCCCACTGGTAGCTCAGGTCGCCGATGACCGTGTCCACCGACTTGTCGGTCAGGTACAGGGTGGAATAGTGGGTCCAGTTCACGCTGGCGGCGATGCCGCCCGACTTGACCCGGCCGCCGAGGGTGTAGGCCTCGAGGTCGTGATGCTCCGGATTGTTGTCGGTGCTGACGCCATTGCCGTAGGCGGCCGTGGCGGCGAGGCGCAGGTCGACATCGCCGCCGATATCGCCATCCCAGCCCACGCCGCCGGTGACGACGTTCTCGTACAGGGTGCTGCTGTCGTTGACCAGGTCATTGCGGCCGCCTGGGCCGGCATGGGTCGAGCCGCCCACCACCGGGGTGAAGTCGACGCCGAAGCTGAAGCCGTTGATCGTCGGCGAGGTGTATTTGATGCGCGTGTCGTCGTTCGCCAGGCCGCCGAGATAGGTGGCGTCAATCGAGTAGAAGTTGCCGCCGCCCAGCGGGAAGTCGCCGTCCAGCAGGTCGCCGAAATCCATGCCGCCGGCGCCGATGGCCCCGGCCAGCTCGTCATGGGCGTAGACATAGCCGAAGTCGTCGGCGACGGTCGGCCCGTCACCGAAGGTGATGGTGCCGAAGTCGCCCTTCACATAGACGTAGGTGCGGTCGACCTGGACGCCGTCCCGACGATTGACGGAGTCGAAGCGGATGCGGCCGCCATACTCCAGGCCGGAATCGGTGACGTTCTTGACGTCGAACTGCATCCGCGCGTTGGTCTGGAAATCGTAGTCGCGGTCGAAGTCGCTGTGTTGGGTGTCGGTGAGCACCAGCGCGGACTGCGCGGCAACGAACCCGGTGATCTTCAGCTGCAGACCGGACGTCACATTCGCGTCGGCCGCCGACGCCGGCATGGCCCCGATCAACGCGGCAGCGGCCAGCGCCGTGCCCCCCAGCAGTACCTGCTTCAATTCAGCCTCCCTCTGCCCGCACCGACGCGGGACGATTCAGTCGAGACCCCCGCCTGCCGACCGGGCTCTGTGTCGTCGAAGGCACAGTCGATCGGGCTTGGTGGCCGCTTCCGGCCGGGCGTCTGAGACGAATGAACCGTAGGCTTGCGCAAATTCGTAACATACATACAAAAATGTATAGTTTGCGGTAATGTCGCTCTGTTGCCGGTGGGTCACACCCAAACGCCGGCGGCGGGACGAGAGCGGAATGATGCGGGCGGGAGGCTCCAGCGGTACGTCGGACGCGGCAGCCGCCGGGGCTAGCTAGGTCTCCTCGCCGTCCCAGTATTGCCGTGTCCCCGACATGTCGAAGATGTCGTCCCGCGTGCGCAGGGCGCCGACCGCCATCTTGTTCGAATCCGGATAGACACAGACCTCGTTCGAGTTGCGCTGGCCGATCATCAGGGTGCGGCAGGGGCCGGGGCCGCGGTTGATGAAGGAATGGCCGACCTTCCGCCCGGCGGGAAAGCAGACATAGTCGCCGGCTTCCAGCTCGTGGCGCTCGTCGCCGAGGATCAGCGTCACCTGGCCTTCCAGGATCAGCGCGTGCTCCTCCTCCAGCATGTGGTAATGCGTCGGGCACAGGCGCTTGCCGGGCGCCGGAGATTCGATCAGCACGCCGACACGGTAACCCGGCCCGACCGCCGCATGGGTCAGGTGCTTCGACCGGCCGCCGAACCGGGCGCTGCCGGGCACGCCGTCCTCATGCCACTCGACCGACGCCTCGGAGACCGGCGGCTTCGGCGCCACCGCGGCCTCGGTCACCGCGGCATCAGCGGGCGGGGCGACGCCCGGCGGCAGGCCGGTGTCCTCGTTGTCCCAGTAATTGCGCGTCGCCGCCATGTCGAAGATCGCCCGTCGCCCCAGGGGGCGCACCAGCACCTTGCGGGTGTCGGTGTAGACGCAGACCTCGTTCGGATTCTTCTCGCCCACCACCACGTAGCGGCAGGTCGTGTCGCCGGTGTTGACCAGGCAATGCCCGGCCTTCTGCCCGGCCGGATAGCAGATATAGTCTCCGGCCCTCATCTCATAAGTGTCGGTGCCGAGCCGCGCGGTGACCGTGCCCTCGAGGATGAAGACATGCTCCTCCTCGAAGATGTGGTAGTGCGCCGGCGAGCTCTGCTTGCCCGGCCCCAGCTCCTCGATGGCGACGCCGACATGGTAGTCGTCGCCGACCGCGGCCCGGGTCAGGTGGCGGTAGCGCGTGACGAAGCGCGGGATGTCGGAAAATTCCTCCCAGGCGACGTCGTTCGACGAGATTGGACTGGCCTTGGTTTCGCTTGCCATGTGTTCCCCCTTTGCGATCGGGTGCCCGGTTGAGCTTTTGAGATTGTAGATAGAATTTTTATCGTCACTGCCGGGCTTGACCAGGCAATCCAGGGGACGCCGAGAACCGCTTTGAAACCCCTGGATCCTCGGGTCAAGCCCGAGGATGGCAATAAAAATACAACAGAACTGAGGAGGGGCTCGGCGCCGGTCAAAGCCTCACGGTTCCGCCGGCCGGCTATGCGCCAAGGCCAGAGAGCGGGCGAGGGCGGCCCCGAGCGACAGGCCGTGGGCGTCGCGCAGATAGGTCTGGAAGTCGTAGATCGTCACTGCCGGGCAGGTCTCGAACTCCAGGATCCGGACGTCGCCATCCTCGCCAGCGCGCAGGTCGACCGAGAAATAATCCCGCAGGCCGAAGATCTCGGCCAGGCGGGGCACCAGCGCTTCCGCCGCCGCGACGATCCGGGCCGCCGCCGGGCCGGCCTCGGCGCGTAGGTCCAATAGCTGCGGGATGAAGGCGCGGTCCTGCCCCTCGCCGAAGCCGGTGCGGCCGCCCTCGGTGTCACGGCTGCCCGACAGGCTGGCATTGTCGCGCATGGTCATGAAGGCGCCGCCGGTCTCGCTGCCCGGATCCTTGCCCAGCCGGGCGATGCCCAGCGACGCGGCCAGGGGGCGGCCGACATCCATGACGCTGACCCGGACGTCGTGGCCCGGCAGGAAGGGCTGGATCACGGCCCGGTCGCGATAGCGCTCCCAAAGCCGCGCCGCGGCCTCCAGCGCCGCCGCCGCGTCCGCGGTCCGGGACTCGGCGAAGATGCCGATCTTGGCGCCGAGCGTGTTCGGCTTGACGAAGAACGGCCCTGGCCCGTCCAGCACATCGGCGCCGGCGATCACCCGCCGCCCCTCGGCCAGGGCCGTCGGCGGCACCGGCAGCCCGGCCGCCGCGGCCAGGGCGGTGCATTTGAACTTGTCCTGGCACAGATGCTGGGCCTGGGGCGGACTGCCGTAGATCGGGATCCCGGCCAGCCGCGCCAGGGCACTGACCGCGCTGCCTCGGTAATAGGCGATGCCGTCGGTCTGGCACCACAGGATGGTGTCGTCGCGCCGTGCAATCAGGTCGGGCAGGGTGCCGACCAGCGCGTCGAGCTCGAGGAACTCGGCGTCGAGCCCGGCCTCGGCCAGCGTTGCCGTCAGCTCCGGCCGGATCGCGATCAGGTCCGTCGCCTGGGCCAGATAGCAGGCGATTTCCGCCGCGACGGCGGGGTCGAAGCCGGCGGTTTTCAGCCGGGCGCGGCACGCCGCCTCGGGTTCATACACGATGGCGACGCGACGGAGCGGGGAGGGCGGCATTGCAGGATCCGAAAGCCGGGGCAGGTTGCAAGCGTAGCCTCATTTCCCGGATCCGACATCCGGCCGCAACCGGGGCGCGGCAGCGTCGAGAGAGTGACAGTTCGGGAGATGGCCATGCGGTCCCAGATCACGCTTCGAGACGCCAACCCCTTCGGTCTCGCCTCCGCCGCTGCGGTCGAGCGGATGCTCGCCGACATCCGCGGCCTGGCCCCGGAGATCACGGCGCAGGCGGCGGAGTTCGAGGACGCGCGCCGAATTCCGCCGGAGCTGGTGGAGACGCTGCGGTCGATCGGTGTCTTCCGCATCTTCGCGCCTCGCAGCCATGGCGGCCTGGAACTGGAACTGCCGAAGGCGCTGGAGGTCATCACCGCGCTCAGCCGGATCGAGGGCTCGGTCGGCTGGGACGCGATGATCGGCAGCGCCTCCGGCCTGTTCCTGCCGCTGCTGCCGGGCGAGACCTACGACCGCATCCTGCGGGACGGGCCGAACGTGATCTGCGCCGGCTCGATCGCGCCCGTCGGCACGGCCGAGCCGGCGTCGGGCGGCTGGCGGGTCAGCGGCCGCTGGCCCTTCGCCAGCGGCTGCCAGCACGCCGACTGGATCCTCGGCTTCTGCGTCATGACCCGCGACGGGCGGCCGATCCCCGGGCCGCGCGGCGAGGCCGGGCCGCCAATGGTCCGCGGCTTCGCGCTGCCGGCGCGCGACTGGCAGGTCGAGGACACCTGGCATGTCGCCGGGCTCAAGGGCACCGGCAGCCACCACGTGTCGCTGCAGGACGCGCTGGTGCCGGAGGAGCACTTCTTCGACTTCCTGGATGGCCGACCCTGCGTGCCGGGCCCGCTGTACCCGGCGGTGCGGCACCTGCTGCCGCTGCTGCACGGCGCCTTCAGTGTCGGCATGGCCGAGGGCGCGCTGGCCGAGCTGATCGCGCTCGCAGGCACCGGCCGGCAGCAGCTGCGCGCGCCGGTGCCGATGCGGGATTCGGAAGTGTTCCAGAGCGACCTCGGCCGCATCGCCGCCGAGGTCCGGGCGGCGCGGGCCTATCACCGGGCGCAGGCGGAGAGCCACTGGCGCCATGCCCTGGCCGGCACGCTGAAGGACGACGCCCTGTATGCGGAGGGCACGCAGGCCGGGATCTGGATCGCCAGCACCTGCGTCCACGCGGCCGACGCCTGCTTCACCCTGGCCGGCGGCGCCGCGCTCTACGACAGCTCGCCCCTGCAGCGGCGACTGCGGGACATGCACGCCGCGGCTCAGCATGCGGCGGTGCACCAGCGCCATTACGTCGATGCCGGCAGGATGCTGCTGGAGCGGGCGAAGTCCGCCTGAGGCCGACCGTCGAGGTCAGGGGAAGGCGCAGACCTCGTTGGTGACGCGGACGAAGCTGCGCTCGCCCTCGACCAGGCTGAAGCGGTACTCCTTGTCGCCGACCACGATGGTCTGGAACATCGGCAGCACGCCGGTCGCGGTGGCCTGCTTGCCGTCGATGCCGCGGAAGTTGACGGTCACGCTCTTGGCCGGGTCGAACCAGGACTGCGCCTTGTTGTTGTCGTCCACCGCACTCTCGCCGCGGCCGGTGACGGCGATGGTGTTGTTGGCGAAGGCGACCGAGCTGTTGGATCCCGCCGCGTTCTGGGTCGGCAGGATGAAGCGCTTGCTCTCGCCCGGCTTGCAGTCGCGCGGCGCCGCGGCCTGGTCGATGTAGAAGGCCAGGCGCTGCGGGTCGAGCCCGGACTGCAGGCGCTGAGCCACCTTGTCGGCCATCTCGCGATAGGTGCCGGTCGGCACCTCGCGCTCGAATCGGGCCATCAGCTCGCGGTACTGGATCTGCGCCGTCTGCGCCGCCGCCTGCAACTGCACCCGCTGCTGTTCCCACCCGCTCTTGTCCTGGGTCAGGCCGGAGACCTGGGACTGCAGCGTCGCGATCTGGCCGCGGGTCCGCTCGACCCCGATCTGATAGGCGAAGGCCGCCACCACCACCAGCACGGTGATCGAGAAGAAGACGCGGATGATCGCGCCCCAGACGCGCCGCCGGTAGCGACTCTCCGGATCGTAGAGACCGAGACCCATGAACCCCATCCAAATCCTTTGCCGGCAGACGTTGCCGCCGTAGCATGGCCGACAGTTACGACAGGGGCCCCCCGGCCGCCAAGCCCGTCGCGAGGGGGCGCGGCAAATCGGCGGCGTTTAAACTGTCGTTTAAACAGAGTTCCGTGTGGAGGAGCGCAGCGTGGATCCGATCCATCACTTCATCGACGGCAAGGCCGTGCCCGGCCGCAGCGGCCGGGCCGGCGACGTGTTCAACCCGGCGACCGGCGAGGTCTCGGGCCGCGTCGACTTCGCCTCGGCCGAGGAGGTCGGCGCCGCCATCGCCGCGGCCCGCAAGGCGTTGCCCGGCTGGGCGGCGACGCCGACGGTGATCCGCGCACGCGTCATGTTCCGCTTCAAGCAGCTGATCGAGGAGAACATCGAGGAGCTGGCGCGGATCGTCACCGCCGAGCACGGCAAGGTGCTGTCCGACGCCAAGGGGTCGATCCAGCGCGGCCTCGAGGTGGTGGAGTTCGCCTGCGGCATCCCGCATCTCCTGAAGGGCGAGTTCAGCGAGAATGTCGGGCGCGAGATCGACAGCTTCTCGATCCGCCAGCCGGTCGGCGTCTGCGCCGGCATCACGCCGTTCAACTTCCCGGTGATGGTGCCGCTGTGGATGTTCTCGGTCGCCATCGCCTGCGGCAACACCTTCGTGCTGAAGCCGTCGGAGAAGGACCCGTCCGCCGCCAACTGGATGGCGGCCAAGCTGATCGAGGCCGGCGCCCCTCCGGGCGTGCTGAACGTGGTGCATGGCGACAAGGTCGCCGTCGACACGCTGCTGACCCATCCGGGCGTGGCGGCGGTCAGCTTCGTCGGCTCGACCGCGATCGGCGAGTACATCTATGCGACCGCGGCGGCACATGGGAAGCGGGTGCAGGCGCTGTGCGGCGCCAAGAACCACATGGTGGTGATGCCGGACGCCGATCTGGACAAGGCGGTCGACGCGCTGATGGGCGCGGGCTACGGCTCGGCCGGCGAGCGCTGCATGGCGATCTCGGTCGCGGTCGCGGTCGGCGATGTCGGCGACAAGCTGATCCAGAAGCTGGAGCCGAAGGTGCGGGCGCTCAAGATCGGCCCTGGCACCGACCCCGACGCCGAGATGGGGCCGCTGGTCACCAGGCAGCACTACGACAAGGTGCGCGGCTATGTCGATATCGGCGTCCAGGAGGGGGCGAAGCTGGTGGTCGACGGCCGCGGCCTGAAGCTGCAGGGCTACGAGAACGGCTACTTCGTCGGCGGCTGCCTGTTCGACCAGGTACAGCCGGAGATGCGGATCTACAAGGAAGAGATCTTCGGGCCGGTGCTGTCGGTGGTGCGGACGCCGGATTTCGCCACGGCGCTGGACCTCGTCAACAAGCACGAATACGGCAACGGCACCGCGATCTTCACCCGCGACGGCGACGCGGCGCGGACCTTCGTCAGCAACTGCAATGTCGGCATGGTCGGCGTCAACGTGCCGATCCCGGTGCCGATGGCGTTCCACAGCTTCGGCGGCTGGAAGCGCTCGGCCTTCGGCGATCTCGGCATGTACGGGCCGGACGGTGTGCGCTTCTACACCAAGCTGAAGACGGTGACCGAGCGCTGGCCGACCGGCATCAAGGGCGGCGCCGAGTTCACCATGCCGGTGATGCGGTAGACGGTCCGCCAGGACGTAAGTTGGGTTCGCGCTTCGCGAACCCAACCTTGCTGATTGTCAGGCCGCCGCGGCCAGGCCCGGCGAGGCCTTGGCCTGCTGGTGCGCCTCGGCGACGGCGCGGTCGCGGTGCTCCGGCCCGTAGCCCAGGCCCTCGGCACGCACGAAGTCGATGTCGGTGACACCGATGAAGCCCAGCGCCGTGCGCAGATAGGCCTCCTGGTGGTCCATTGCCTCCAGCCCCGCGGTGTAGATGCCGCCGCGCGACGAGACGACGATCACCTTGCGGCCGCCGGCCAGGCCGACCGCGCCGGTCTCGCCGTAGCGGAAGGTGCGGCCGGCCTGCAGCAGGCGGTCGATCCAGGACTTCAGCTGGGTCGGGACGGTGAAGTTGTACATCGGCGCGCCGATCACCACGACATCGGCCGACAGGAACTCCCCGACGATCGCGTCGACCAGCGCCCGCTCCTCGGCCTGGGCCGGCGTCAGCTCGGCATCCTTGCCGAACTTCACCACCGCCAGGCGCTCCGTATCCAGGTGCTGCGGCGCATCGGCGACGAGGTCGCGATGCACCAGCTCGGCCTGCGGGTAGCGGGCGCGCCAGGCCTCGACGGTCGCCTTGGTCAGCTGGCGTGACACCGAGGCGTCGCCGAGCGGGCTGGAATCGATCTGCAGGATCTTCATGGACCCCTCCGTGAGTGCAAATGACATCGGCATTGTATTTACGGGTGGCAGCAATTGGCCTGTAGTCTGGATTTTCGCGATGGATCGTTCTATCTGTGAGACAGTCCATTGCGGGTGACAGCCATGCTCGACCTCAACGACCTCCGCCTCTTCGCCAAGGTGGCGCAGCTGGGCGGCTTCACCGCCGCCGGCCGGGCGCTGGGCCTGCCCAAGTCGCGGCTCAGCCGCCGGATCGCGGCGCTGGAGGAGGGGCTCGGCGTCCGGCTGCTGCAGCGCTCGACCCGCCGGCTGTCGCTGACCGATGTCGGCGAGACTTTCCTGCGCCATTGCGAGGCCCTGCTGGCCGAGGCCGAGGCGGCCGAGCAGGCGGTGGCCCAGGCGCGGTCGGAGCCGAGCGGGCTGGTCCGCGTCACCTGCCCGCACATCCTGGCGCAGACCATGATCGCGCCGCTGATCAACAGTTTCCTGGCCGCCAACCCGGCGGTGCGCATCGCCATGGAGCTGACCGGCCGCCGCGTCGACGTGATCGATGAACGCGTCGACCTGGCCTTCCGCGTCCGCAAGCCGCCGACCGAGCCCTCCGATGTCGTCGTCCGGGTGCTGGCCCAGACCCGCGGCGTGGTGGTGGCGGCGCCCGATCTGCTGGACCGCATGGGCCGGCCGGCGGAGCCGGTCGACCTGATCCGCCTCGGCACGCTCGACCTGCACCATGCCGACGGACGCCATGTCTGGACCCTGGTCGACGCGGCGGGCGCGCCGCAATCGCTGCCGCATGTGCCGCGGCTGGCCAGCGACGACATGTTCACCCTGCGCCAGGCCGCGATCGACGGGCTCGGCGCCGCGCTGCTGCCGGACTATATCTGCCGGCCGGCGATCGAGGCCGGGCTGCTGGAGCATGTGCTGTGGGGCTGGCAGGTGCCGGCGGGCGAGGTGCAGGCGGTGTTCGCCTCGCGCCGAGGCCTGGTGCCGGCAGTGCGCGCCCTGGTCGATCATGTCGTGCGCTGGGTGCCGCGGATGGTGGCGATCTGCGACAGCGACCTGCGCGAGGAGGACCGGCTGCCGCCCTATCGGGATTCCGGCGCCAACGCCGCCGCGCTCGGCCTCGATGCGCTGTTGACGACGCGGCCGGCCGCCCACTAGCTTCGGCGCGACGGTTCCTTCGGGATCAAAAGGGAACGCAGTGCGGGCTTGGGCCCAACGCTGCGGCTGCCCCCGCAACTGTGAGCGGCGAGTTCTCCATCATCATGCCACTGGGATCTCGGGTCCCGGGAAGGCGACGGAGATGCTGTGACCCGCAAGCCAGGAGACCTGCCGTCGGTCGTGGTCACGCGCGAGCACGCCGGGCGGGGTGTCCTGGTGGTTGCCGAACCGGCGCGAGCTGGGGAGACAGCGTTCGCGGTGACGTGCCACAGGCGTGTCCCCCGAGGTCTCCATGTCCGTTCCCTTCCGCTGCTGTCTGATCTTGCTTGCCGCCGGCGTCTCCGTGCCGGCAAAGGCCGAAGAGGCCGAGCCCGGCCTGGCGCTCGATCCGATCGTGGTGACCGCCAACCGCACGCCGACCCCGGCGGCGGAGGTCGGCAGCGCCGTCACCGTGATCACCCGGCAGGAGCTGGAGGACCGGCAGATCCGCCAGCTCTCCGACGCCCTGCGCGAGGTGCCGGGCGTCGCCGTCAACCGCACCGGCCCGGCCGGCCAGACCACCCAGATCCGCATCCGCGGCTCCGAAAGCAACCAGACGCTGGTGCTGATCGACGGGGTCGAGGTCAACGACCCGTCATCCGAGTCGGAGTTCGACTTCGCCCATCTGATGGCCGACGACATCGAGCGGATCGAGGTGCTGCGCGGGCCGCAGAGCGCCCTCTACGGCTCGGATGCGATCGGCGGCGTGGTCAACATCGTCACCCGGCGCGGCGCGGGGCCGGCCACGGGCACCGCCTCGGTCGAGGGCGGCGGCTATGGCACCCTGCGCGGCCATGCCTCGGTCAGCGGCGGCAATGACGATCTCGACTACCTGATCGGCGCTGCCGGGCTGCGGACTGACGGCGCGTCCGCCGCCCGGAACGGCAGCGAGGCCGATGGATATCGGAACGGCACGATCTATACGAAGATCGGGTTGCACCCGAGCGAGCTGCTCGATATCGACCTGGTCGGTAGATACACCCGTTTCAACACCGATCTCGACGGCTTCGCTGGTGGTGTCGGCGCCGTCGACAGCAGGGACGACGTCGACGGCTCGACCTTCCTCGGTCGCGTTCAGGGCAAGCTGAAGCTGCTCGACGGCCGATGGGAGCACATCGTCGGCCTGTCCTATACCGACGACAGCCGCGACTATCGCGACGGCGACGACATCATCACCAGCAGCTATCGCGGCAAGACCACCCGGGTCGACTACCAGACCAACCTGACGCTGGACAGCGAGGCGGTGCTGCCGGCCGAGCACCGCCTGACCTTCGCCGTCGACCATGAGGAGCAGCAGGCCGACAGCGACAGCGGCTTCGCCGATTTCAGCCGGCGGATCGGCGCCACCGGGCTGGTCGGGCAGTACCAGCTGGGTCTGGCCGACAGCCTGTTCCTGACCGGCAGCGTGCGCCACGACCTGAACGACCTGTTCCAGGACACCACCACCTGGCGCCTGACCGCCGCCTACAAGATCGAGGTTACGGGCACCAAGCTGCGCGCCTCCTACGGCACCGGGGTGAAGAACCCGACGCTGTTCGAGCTGTACGGCTTCACCAACACCTATCGCGGCAACCCGGATCTGAAGCCGGAGCACGCGGAGGGCTGGGACGCCGGCTTCGACCAGCAGATCTGGGACGACCGGGTGGTGCTGGACGCGACCTGGTTCGAGCAGCGGATCAGCGATCTGATCGTCGGCAGCGGCCAGGGCTCGGCCAACCTGCCGGGCATGGCGACCGCGCGCGGGATCGAGCTGGGCCTGTCGGTGACGCCGGTCGACGACCTGACCTTCCGCGCCTCCTACAGCTACACCGACGCCGAGGACGCGACCGGGGCGGAGCTGGTGCGCCGGCCGCGCAACATCGCCAGCCTCAACGTCAACTACCGGTTCCTGGACGGGGCGGCGACCGTCAATCTGGGCGTCGACTATAATGGCCCGCAGAAGGACCTGGCCTTCGATGAGGTCTACAATTCGTCGCCGGCGACGCTCGGGGGCTATACCCTGGTCAACTTGGCGGCATCGTACCAGGCGAGCGACAGGGTGCAGGTCTATGGCCGGATCGACAACCTGCTGGACGAGGATTATGAGGAGGTCTGGACCTACGGCTCGCTCCGCCGGGCCGGCTATCTCGGCATGAAGGTCAGCTTCTGATCGCGATGCGCCGCCTTGCCGCCTTCTGTCGATTCTGGATCTCCGGAAAGGTCCCGGGCATTGCGGTTTCCACTCTCCCCCTCCCCTTGCGGGAGGGGGGTAGCTCACAGCCGCCGCTGGCTTCGATCGCGACGACCTCGACCTGGGCCGCGGCCAAGCGCCGGTCGAGGTCCTTCCAGCCTTCGGCATCATTGGCCACCGAGAAGGCCGTCTCGAGCGGATGGATGTGGACGTCGAGCCGGTCGCTGCTGCAATCGACGCCGGCCTTGGGCGAGAACTGTGGCATCCTCTTATCCCTTCCTTGCGTGTTCGGGGTCAGGCCCCGGACAACTGTTCGGGCTTGGAAGATGCGGTCGCGGCGCCAAGCTGCCCCACGGGCTGCAAACCAAGGGGGATACGGGCTCACGACCGCGATGCGGTGCCGGGCATTGCCCGGCACCGCATCTCCACCATCCTCGCAGATCTTCAAGACACAAGGGGGAGGGGGCTATCTCAGCCTGAACCGACCTCGGCATGCGCGCGCCGACGCGCGCAGACCCCTCCCCCTTGCCCCCTCCCGCAAGGGGAGGGGGAGGATATCAATGGCTTTGCTGCTCGGGCTCGTCGTTGCTGCTACGCCCGCCCTGGCCCGGCCACACCGGATCGTCTCGCTCAACCTCTGCGCCGATGCGCTGGTGCTGCGCCTGGCCGACCGCGCCGATGTGCGGTCGGTCAGCTGGCTGGCGCGCGACCCGGAGAATTCGGTGGTGGCGGCCGAGGCGGCCTCGGTGCCGGTCAATCACGCGCTGGCGGAGGAGGTGGCGGCGCTGCAGCCGGACCTGGTCGTGGTCGGCGCCTTCACCGCCCGCAGCACGGTGGCGCTGCTGCGCCGCCTCGGGATGCCGATCCTGGAACTCCGTGTGCCGCAGGACCTGGACGGTGTCCGCGCCCAGATCCGTCAGGTGGCGGCGGCGATAGGCCAGACAGAGCGCGGCGAGGCCATGATCGCGGCAATGGACGACCGGCTGGCGGCGATCCGGAGACCGGCATCGCCGCCGCTGGCGGTGGTGCTGCGCCCGAACGGCTTCACCGCCGGCCGCGGGTCCCTGGTCGACGAGATCCTGCGCCAAGCCGGTATCCGCAACCTCGCCGCCGAGCAGGGGCTGGAGAATTTCGGCGAGATCCCGCTGGAGCGGGTGGCATTGTCCGGGGTGCGGCTCCTGATCCTGAACCAGCCGGAGAACCGGGCGCCCTCGCTGGGCGAGGCGGTGCTGGACCATCCGATCCTGGCGGCGCTGCCCGACCTGCATATGGTCCGGGTGCCGGCGCGGCTGTGGACCTGCGGCGGGCCGGAGGTCGCCGACGCCGCGGCCCTGATCGCCGCCGCCGCCCGTCAGGCGGAAGGGGAGGGGCCGTGACTGCCGAGACCACGGATCGCCGAGCCTCGGCGCCATCCTATCCGCTTCTGCTCGCCGGCCTCGCGGTGGCGGCGCTGGCCTGTCTCGCCGGGTCGGTCGCCACGGGTTATGCGCCGCTCGACCTGAAGGCCGCGACCGGCGACCTGCTGGCCGGCCGGCAGAGCCTGCCGGCGCTGGTGCTGCTTGAGCTGCGGCTGCCGCGGGCGCTGCTGGGCCTGCTGGTCGGGTTCAGCCTCGGCCTCGGCGGCGCGGCGATGCAGGGGCTGCTGCGCAACCCGCTGGCGGAGCCCGGGGTGATCGGCGTCTCGGCCGCGGCGGCGCTCGGCGCCGTGCTGGTGTTCTACACCGGCCTCGCCGGCAGCTTCGCTTTGGCCCTGCCGCTGGGCGGCATCGCCGGGGCGGTGCTGGCCACGCTGATGCTGCTGGCCCTGGCCCGGCGCGGCGCGGGCACCATGACCGTGATCCTGGCCGGCGTCGCCATCAGCAGCGCCGCCGGGGCGCTGACCGCCCTGGCGCTGAACCTGTCACCGAACCCCTATGCCGCGCTGGAGATCGTGTTCTGGCTGATGGGGTCGCTGGCCGACCGCAGCCTGGACCATGTCTGGCTGGTGCTGCCGCCGATGGCGGTCGGCTGGGCCCTGATCTTGGCCGGGGCGCGGGCGCTGGACGCGCTGACCCTGGGCGAGGACACGGCCGCCAGCCTGGGCTTCGACCTCGGCCGGCTGCGGCTGCAGCTGATCGCCGGCACGGCGCTGGCGGTCGGCAGCGCCGTGGCGGTGACCGGGGCGATCGGCTTTGTCGGCCTGGTGGTGCCTCATCTTCTGCGCCCGCTGGTGGGGCACCGGCCGGGGCGGCTGCTGCTGGTCAGCGGCCTGGGCGGTGCCGTGCTGGTGCTGCTGGCCGATATCGGGCTCAGGCTGGTGCGGGTGCAGCCGGAGCTGAAGCTGGGCGTCGTCACCGCGGTGATCGGCGCGCCCTTCCTGTTCAGCCTGATCTGGCGACTGCGGCGGAGCGCCTGATGCGGATCGATGCGACAGGCCTGCGCCTTGCTCTCGGCGGCCGGCCGGTCCTCGCCGGCATCGACCTGGCGCTGGCGCCGGGCGAGCTGGTCGGGCTGATCGGGCCGAACGGCGCCGGCAAGACCACGCTGCTGCGCGTGCTCGCAGCGCTGCAGGCGCCGGATGCGGGCACGGTCCGTTATGACGGCCTGCCGGCGCGGCAGCTCGGCCGCGACCGGCTGGCCCGGGGCCTGGCGGTGCTGATGCAGGGCGACGAGGTGCAGTGGCCGCTGCGGGCCGACCATCTGGTGGCGCTGGGGCGGCTGCCGCACCGCCGGGTGCTCGGCGGGATGTCGCCGGCGGACCACGCAGCGGTGACGCGGGCGCTGGATGCGGCGGATGCCGCGCACCTGCGGCGGCGCACGGTCGGCACCCTGTCGGCCGGCGAGCGGATGCGGGTGTTGTTCGCCCGGGCGCTGGCGGTCGAGGCGCCGATGCTGTTCGCCGACGAGCCGGTGGCGGCGCTGGACCCGTTCCACCAGCTGCAGATCATGGAGCTGCTGCAGGCCCGCGCCCGGGCCGGTGCCGGCGTGCTTGTGGTGCTGCACGACCTGGCGCTGGCCGGCCGGTTCTGCGACCGGCTGGTGCTGCTGCAGGGCGGGACGATGCTGGCGGACGGCCCGCCGCAAGAGGTTCTGACCGACGATCACCTGCGCCGCGCCTATGCGGTCGAGGTGCAGCGCGGCGAGCGCGACGGGATCGGCTATGTCCTGCCCTGGTCGCGTATCGCCGCGCCGGAGCGGTGAGATCGGCCGCCGGTCAGGTTCCCGGGGTGCGACTCTGCTCGCCGCTCAGCTTCAGCGGCACCTCGCCGAGATTCTTCAGATTCAACGTCAGGAAGACGGAGTAGCCTTCCTTCTGGTCCTCGGCCGTGGTGAAGCGGCGCTGCACCGTGACGCCGAAGGTGAAGCACTCATCCATATACTGCGCGCCGGCGCTGTAGGTGAACGGCCGCATGTTCTGGATGTCGTAGGTCATCCCGGTCGACAGCGACCAGTAGTCCGAGACCTTGGCGGTGCCGCCGGCGCCAAGCTGCTGCTGGTTGAAGGTGTTGCCGTCGTCGTCCGGGCCCTTGTCGTCGAGGAGGCTGTAGTTGACGTTCAGGTTCAGCCAGTCCGCTGGGGTGGTGGTGGCCTGGACGAATTGCCGGCGGCTGTAGAAATTGTCCTTGTCCAGCCGGAACCGCCAGTCGAGGTTCAGATACGGCGCCGGATGCAGGGTGACGCGGCCGACATAGTCCGACACCTTGTCGCGCAGGCCGGAACTCTCCGGGAAGTCGTCATCCTTCTCGAACCGGTAGCTCTGGCCCACGAAGAAGGTGGCGTTGGCGCCGTCCGGCGCGTAGAGGCCGTAGCGGAAGCCGTAGGAGACATGCTGGCCGCCCTCGACCCGGTCGAGGCCGGGGAAGCGGTTCTCGCTGAACAGGTTGATCTCGTCGAACTCGATATCGGCGCTGTCGTTGTTCGGGATCTTGTTGCCGTTGCTGACCTCCGGCGCGGCGCTGAAGCTGACGATCGGCTCCAGCAGCTGCTGGTAGGTGCCGATCTGGCCGACGAAGGGGTAGCGCGCGGTCAGCGTGGCGACCGGGAAGATCCGGGCGGCGTTCTCGTCCCGAGTCAGGACCTCGTCGGGCCCGCCATCGATCACCTTGGTCCCGTCCGGCATGTCGTTCGACTGGTACAGGTCGCCGCGCAGATAGGTGCGCGCGTTCAGCACGATGCCGCTGTCGGTGTAGAAGTCGCGCTGCCAGCCGATCTGGCTGGACAGGCGGCGGGTGTCGACGCCGCGGGTCGGATCGCTGGTCACCGGGTCGTAGTCGCGCAGCAGGCTGATGGCACTGGCGTTGACGAACCACTGGCCGCCGAACAGGGCGTTCGGCTCGCTGACATAGTTGGCCTGGGCCCAGGGCAGGATGGTGGGCGAGAAGCCCTTGTTGCCGATCCCGGTTCCGGGGGTGCGCAGGTCCTGCCAGTCCAGCGCCTCGACCGAGATGTAGTTCAGGCCGTAGAAGCCCTCGGCATAGGCCCGGCTCTGCAGCACGTCGGAGCTGGAGATGCCGAAATTGTCGAGATAGGTCCGGTCCGAGGTGCGCTGGATGTCGGTCCCGAATCGCCAGTTCTGGTCGAAGTCGTAGCGCGCGGAGCCAAAGAAGTGCCAGCGCACCTGCTGCGAGCGGAAGTCGAGATTGCTGCCGTTGAAGCCTGAATTGTCGTTCAGGATCTTGTCGTAGCCGCTCTGGTTGATGCTGCCGTTGAGGGTGACCAGGCCCTTGTCGAAGCGCTTGCGGTACTCGCCGCTGAACAGCGTGCCGGCATCGCGCGTGACCATGGTGCCGAGCGTGGCGTCCTGGTCCGGCGAAATGTCGAAATAGTATTGCAGCCCGAAGAACGGCCCGACATCGGAGGTGGCGCCGAAGGTCGGGAACAGGAAGCCCTGGCGCCGGTCGACCGAGGGGTCGGGCATCGAGAAGTAGGGCGTGTAGAACAGCGGCACGCCGAACAGGTCGATGAAGGCGTCGTGGTAGATGATGTCCTTCGACACCGCGTCGTTGGTCACCCGCACGGCCCGGATCTGCCACAGCGGCGGCGCCGTGGGATCGTCCTTGCACAGGTTGCAGGGCGAATAGACGGCGCGGTCGATGGTGGTGATCTCGCCACGCTCGCGCACCGCGCTGTTGCCGATCATGCGCGAGTTGTCGGACAGGATCAGCGACACCTGCTGGATGAAGCCGTCCTTCAGGTCGTCGGTCAGCTCGGCATAGTCGCCGAACATCACCTCGCCGCCCGGCTGCACCATGGTGACGTGGCCGCTGGCGGCGACCACCTGGGTCTTCTGGTTGTAGGTGACCTGGTCGGCCCGCACGATCTGGTGATTCTGGTGAATCTCGACCTTGCCGCGGGCGGTGACCAGACCGAGGGTCTGGTCGTAGATCAGCTCATCGGCGCTGATCACCGGGGGCTGCTGCTGCCCGGCCGGCGTGTCGGGCCGCGAGGGGATCTCGGCGGCTGGTGCGGCCGGCGCCGGTGCGGCTGGCGGCGTCAGCTGCGGGCCCGGCTCCTGGGCCGAGGCGCCGATCGCCGTCAGCATGGCGATCACGGAAACGGCGCCGAGAAAGATCGATAACCGATTGATTCGCTTCACTGCCGCTTCCAAGCTCCGACGCCGGGCGTCGCCCCTTGTGCCGAAAGCGAAGGGGCGAAGTCAACGTTGGTCGCGGCAGTGCGGAAACTAAGCGGCGGTTTCGGTGACTTCCGCCGCGCTGCGCTTGCGCTGCGGCACGGGGCGCAGCAGGAACGCCGGCACGTGATCGCCGAGTCCGAGCACCGGCGCGTCGTCGTGATCCTCGCGGTGCCGCCGCCGGTCGCGGCTGCGGTCGTCGCCGTGGTCGTCCCGGCGGGGAGCGTCCCGGCGCGGCCGATCGCCACCCCGCCGCGCGTCGTCGTGGCGCGGCCGGTCCTCGGCGTGGGATGCCACCGCTTCGACACGATCCTCGCGGTGATCGTCGCGGCGCGGCCGATCGCCGCCGCGCGGCCGGTCCTCGGCAGGACGCGGCTCCGCCTCGGCGCGCACCTCCGACGCCGAGTCGCGACCCCTGCGCTTCGGCGCCTCGGCGCGCTCGCCGCGCCGGCGGGCCTTGCCACGCTGCTTGATCTCGTCCTCGGACAGGAAGCCTTCGAGGCCGATCTCCGGCAGCACCAGCACCGGGATCGGCTTCTTGATCAGGCTCTCGATCGCCCTGACGAAGCGGCCATCCTCGGGCGTCGCGATCGAATAGGCCTTGCCGGTCTTGCCGGCGCGGCCGGTGCGGCCGACGCGGTGGACGTAGTCGTCGGCATGGATCGGCACGTCGAAGTTGAAGACATGGCCGATGTCGCTGACGTCGATGCCGCGTGCGGCCACGTCGCTGCAGACCAGCGTGGTGATGTCGCCGCGCTTGAACCGGTCCAGCGTCTCGTTGCGCACCGACTGGACCAGGTCGCCATGCATCTGCCCGGCATTGAAGCCGTGGCTCTGCAGCGACTTGAACACCACCGAGACGTCGCGCTTGCGGTTGCAGAACACGAAGGCGCTCTTCACATCCTCGGCCCGCAGCAGATGACGCAGCGCCTTGCGCTTGTCCTCGGCCTCAACCACGACGATGTGCTGCTCGAGCTTCTCGCCGGTGGTCGCCGGCGGCGCCACCGAGATCTGCTTCGGATTGCTCAGGAACGCTTCCGACAGGCGCCGGATTTCCGGCGGCATGGTGGCCGAGAAGAACAGGGTCTGCCGCAGCGGCGGCAGCAGGCCGACGATGCGCTCGATGTCCGGGATGAAGCCCATGTCGAGCATGCGGTCGGCTTCGTCGATCACCAGGATCTTGACGTCGGCCAAGAGGACCTTGCCGCGCTCGAACAGGTCGAGCATGCGGCCAGGAGTCGCGATCAGCACGTCGACGCCGCGGTCCAGCTTCTTGATCTGGTCCTCGAAGCTCTCGCCGCCGATCAGGAGGGCGTAGGACAGCTTCTCGTACTTGCCGTACAGCTCGAAGTTTTCGGCCACCTGCGCCGCCAGCTCGCGAGTCGGCTCCAGGATCAGCGACCGCGGCATGCGCGCCCTGGCCCGGCCGGAGGCCAGGATCTCCAGCATCGGCAGGGTGAAGCCGGCGGTCTTGCCGGTGCCGGTCTGGGCAATGCCGAGGACGTCGCGGCCCATCAACACGTAAGGTATGGCCTGGGCCTGGATCGGGGTCGGTGTGGTGTAGCCGACATCGTCCACGGCACGCAGGATTTCGGGCTTCAGCCCAAGATCCGAAAAGAGCATCGTACAGGAATCTTTACTAATGGGGGCGCGCCGAGCGGCCCGCCGCAGGCCCTTTAAATGGGAAAAACTCACGTCAAGTCAATTGAAACTATCGAGACATCAGGGCATGGCTCACCCCAGCGGGGCGCGAGTCATGCCGCCGCGGTGATGATTGTGAAGAGGTGACGAATGCTGCTCGACCGGAATGACGGCGTCCTGCTCGTGGTCGACGTGCAGGAGAAGCTGGTGTCGGCGATGCATGATTTCGCGGCGGCCCGGAAGGGGATCGAGACGCTGATCCGCAGCGCCGTGGCGCTCGACGTGCCGGTGCTGTTCGCCGAGCAGTATCCGAAGGGCCTGGGACCGACGCTGCCCGACCTGGTGGCGCTGGCGCCGGATGCGCCGGTGGTGCCGAAGGTGCGGTTCTCCGCCGTCGGCGAGCCGGCGCTGCTGGACCATCTCGAGGGCATCGGGCGCCGCACCATCGTGCTGTGCGGGCTGGAGAGCCATGTCTGCGTGCTGCAGACCGCCTTCGACCTGCATGATGCGGGCTTCCGGCCGGTGGTCGCGATCGACGCCACCACGGCGCGGGCGCCGCGCAGCACGGCGGTGTCGGAACTGCGGCTGGTGCAGGGCGGCATCGAGATCGTGACCGCCGAGATGGTCTGCTTCGAATGGCTGGGCGAGGCGGCGACCGACGAGTTCCGCAAAGTCAGCGCATTCCTGCGATGACCCTGCCGGTCCTGTTCCTGCCCGGCCTGCTGTGCGACGCCGATCTGTGGACGGCGCAGCTCAACGCCTTTTCGGCCGGGCGGCCGGTGGCGGTGGCCAATCTCGCCGGCGCCGATTCGGTGGCGGGGCTGGCCGAGGCCGCCCTGGCCGCGGCGCCACAGCGCTTCGCCCTGGCCGGGCTGTCGATGGGCGGCTATGTCGCGCTCGAGATCATGCGCCGGGCGCCGCAGCGGGTGGCCGGGCTGGCGCTGATCGACACCTCGGCCCGGCCGGATACGGAGGAACAGAGCCGCCGCCGGCGCGGCCTGATCGCGCTGGCCCGGACCGGCAAGTTCAAGGGCGTGACGCCGCGGCTGCTGCCGTTGCTGCTGCACCCCGCGCGGCTCGAGGACCCGGTGCTGACCGGGCGGGTGATGGCGATGGCCGCACGGATCGGCCGCGACGCCTTCCTGCGGCAGCAGACCGCGATCCTGGGGCGGCCGGACAGCCGTCCGGACCTGCCGCGAATCGCTTGCCCGGCGGTGGTGGTGTGCGGCCGGCAGGACGAGCTGACGCCGCTGCCGGTGTCGGAGGAGATGGCGGCGTTGATCCCCGGCGCCGCGCTGGTCGTGGTCGAGGACAGCGGCCATCTCTCGACCATGGAGCGGCCCGAGGCGGTCAACGCCGCACTGGCCGCTTGGCTCGGGCGGCTGGCGGGTTAGCCGAAGTCTGGCCGGCCGAAGGGCACCGGGAGGACATAGGGGAAGAGCTGGATGGTGAGGTTTCGGACCAGGCTGGTGAAGTTCGGGTCGTCCGGCCCGGTCGCCTGGGCGAGATAGCCCGTCACCGCCGATTGCTCGCCGCCGAGGATGCAGAAGGCGGCGCGCACCACGATCGGCCGCATCGCCGGTGCCGTGGTCCAGGTCTTCTTGTCGCACAGGTCGAAGGGGTTCACCGCGGGCTGGGCGTTGAACACCACCGAGACGTAGTAGTTGCGGTTTTCCGTCGGCCCCGGCGTGGTGGTGAAGCGGGTGCGCGGCCCGATATAGGTGCCGGTCATGATCTCCGTCACCAGCTGGTCGAAGCCGGGCGTGCCGAAGGGGTTGCCCTGGACCACGGTGCGCAGGTCGCGACCGTCGGCGGCAGCGAACAGCTCGCTGGTCGAGTACATCATGCCGAGATCGCTGCGCACGATCCGGGGCCCGGAACAGGCGGCCAGCGCCAGCACCGCAACGGCAAGGGCGCATCGAAGCAGGATCATGGCGTTTCCCCCAATCAAATCTCCCGCAGGCGGGCGCCGGACAGGCCGGCGCCCCACGCGATCAGTACGGGAACATCGACAGCATCATGTGCTGGATCATGCTGACGAAGTTCGGATCGTCCGGTCCCTTGACGTTGCTGACATAGCCGGTGACGGCCGTGGCCTCGCCGCCGGTGATGCAGAAGGCGGCGCGGGCAGTGATCTGGCCCGGGTTCGGCGCCGCGGTCGGGATCGGCACGTTGCATAAAGCGAAGGGCGTGACGTCCGGGGACGGGTTGAACACCACCGAGACGAAATAGTCGCGCTTGGCCGTCGGGCCGGGCGTGGCGGTGAAGTTGGTCTTCGGCCCGACATAGGTCCGGTTCATGATCCCGAGCACCGCCTGGTCGAAGCCCGGCGTGCCGAAGGGATTGCCCTGGATCACGGTGCGCAGGTCGCGGCCATCCGCCGCGGCCGAGAACTCGGCCCGGGAATAGCGGACGCCGATGTCGTCGACCACCACCCGGTCGCTGGCACAGCCGGCCAGGATCGGGACGGCCGCGGCAAGGGCGGCGAGGGAGGGAAGGCGGAGGCGATGCAGGATCATATCGATTCTCGATGCTGCGGCCGGCCCGGATGTCATAGAGCGGCTCGGGGCGCCGCCAATCGGCCGGCTCCATCGATATAGGCCGCCCCGCCCCGCCTAGCTTGTGCCCAGGGTCACATGCCGCAGGTCAGATGTCGAGTTCGGTCGCCTTGTCCGCGTTCTGCTGGATGAAGCGCAGCCGCAGCTCCGGCTTGCGGCCCATCAGCTGCTCGACCAGATCGGCGGTGCGGCGGCCGTCGATCTCGTCCTCCGGGTCGTCCGTCAGCTCGACCCGCAGCAGCGACCGCTTGGCCGGGTCCATGGTGGTGTCGCGCAGTTGCGCCGGCATCATCTCGCCGAGGCCCTTGAAGCGGCTGATCTCGACCTTCTTGCCGGCGAACTGCTTGGCCAGCACCTCGTCCTTGTGGGCGTCGTCGCGGCAATAGACGGTGGTGGTGCCGGCCTGCACCCGGTACAGCGGCGGCTGCGCCAGGAACAGGTGGCCCTCGGCGATCAGGCCACGCATCTCCTTGTAGAAGAAGGTCATCAGCAGCGAGGCGATGTGGGCGCCGTCGACATCGGCGTCGGTCATGATGATGACCCGCTCATAGCGCAGCCGGTCGCTGGAATACTGGCTGCGGGTGCCGCAGCCCAGCGCCAGGGTCAGGTCGGCGACCTCCTGGTTGCCGGCCAGCTTGTCGGCCGAGGCGCTGGCCACGTTCAGGATCTTGCCGCGCAGCGGCAGGATCGCCTGGGTCTCGCGGCTGCGCGCCGCCTTGGCCGAGCCGCCGGCCGAATCGCCCTCGACCAGGAAGATCTCGGTGCCCTCCGGCGCGTTGCGGCTGCAATCGGCAAGCTTGCCGGGCAGCCGCAGGCGCGCGGTCGGGGTCTTGCGGCCGTTCTCCTTGGCCTGCTTGCGGCGCAGCCGCTCCTCGGCCCTGTCGGTCAGGAACTCCAGCAGCCCCTCGGCCGATTTCGGGTCGGCCGACAACCAGTGGTCGAAATGGTCCTTGATCGCGCCCTCGACCAGCTTGGTCGCCTCGGGCGAGGACAGGCGGTCCTTGGTCTGGCTCTGGAATTGCGGGTTCGGGATGAAGATCGACAGCAGCACCGCGACGCCGGACATCACGTCGTCGGCGATGATCTGGCCGGCGCGCTTGTGGTTGGCCAGCTCGGCGAAGCCGCGCAGGCTGCGCAGCAGGCCGCTGCGCAGCCCCTGCTCATGGGTGCCGCCCTGCGGAGTCGGGATGGTGTTGCAGTAGGTGTGGACGAAGCCCTCGTCGTCCTCCGGCCAGGCCACCGCCCATTCGATCTGGCCGCCGCCGTCGGGGAAGGTGCCGGTGCCGGCGAAGGCGGTCGGGGTGCGCATCGCGCGATCGTCCAGCGCCGCCTTCAGATAGTCCGACAGGCCGCCGGGGAAGTGCAGCACCGCGTCGGCCGGGGTGCGGTCGTCGCCCGCCACCAGCGCCGGGTCGCAGCGCCAGCGGATCTCGACGCCGCGGAACAGATAGGCCTTGGACCGCGCCAGGCGGTAGAGGCGGCCGGGCTGCAGCCGGGCGTCGGTGCCGAAGATCTCCGCGTCGGGGTGGAAGCTGATGGTGGTGCCGCGCCGGTTCTGCACCGCGCCGCCGCGCTCCAGCGCCCCTTGCGGCAGGCCCCGGGAATAGCGCTGGAGATACAGCTGGCGGTCGCGCGCGACTTCGATCCGCAGATCGTCGGACAGGGCGTTGACCACCGACAGGCCGACGCCGTGCAGGCCGCCCGAGGTGGCGTAGACCTTGTTCGAGAACTTGCCGCCGGAATGCAAGGTGGTGAGGATCACCTCCAGCGCCGACTTGCCGGGATATTTCGGATGGTCGTCGACCGGGATGCCGCGGCCGTTGTCGCGGACCGTGACGAAGCCGTCGGCGTCGAGCGACAGGTCGATCGTGGTGGCGTGGCCGGCCACCGCCTCGTCCATGGCGTTGTCCAGCACCTCGGCCACCAGATGGTGCAGGGCGCGGTCGTCGGTGCCGCCGATATACATGCCGGGCCGGCGACGTACCGGTTCCAGCCCTTCCAGGACCTCGATGTCGCTGGCGGTGTAGCGGTTGTCGGTCTTGCTGCCGGGAGCGAACAGATCTGTCATGATCCGGAGTCGGGGCCGTCTCGTGGATGTGCGGGCTGCCTCCATCATATAGACACTTCCGATCTCAACGTAACCAAATCTGGGGATCCATCGGTGACCACCCTGCTGCTGCCGTCCGGGATGCCGGCCCTCCGCACCATCGCCATGCCGAAGGATGCCAATCCGAACGGCGACATTTTTGGCGGCTGGCTGCTGTCGCAGATGGACCTGGCCGGCGCGGTGGTGGCGCATGAGCGGGCGCGGGGCCGCACGGCGACGGTGGCGGTGGAGGCGATGAGCTTCCTGGCTCCGGTCAGGATCGGCGACACCGTCTCTTGCTATGCCGAGCTGGTGTCGAACGGTCGCAGCTCGATGAAGGTGCGGATCGAGACCTTCGTGCAGCGGCGCACCGACCACAGCGTGGTCAAGGTCACCGACGGCACCTTCACCTATGTCGCGATCGACGGCGAGGGCAAGTCCCGGCCGCTGCCGCCGGAGCAAACGGCGATCGGGTAGGGTATGGCCTGCCTCACAGGCCCCAGGCGTAGCCGAACACGGCCAGGCCGTAGCACATGCCGAACAGCAGGGTGAGGGTCACGGTCTCGCGGATGAAGGTCCAGTTGCTCATGATGTTCCTCCTACGTTCTTTCTGAACAGAAGAGAACATAGGCGGAACATACGGTCAAGCGGGATCGTTGGCCCGGGTCAGGGCATGCTGCCGTGGCGGATCATGATAGAGCCTCTCAGCGATCGACGGCGAACAGCAGGAAGGGCGGGCGCTGCCGCTCGATGGCGTATTCGGGGTGCTCGGCGATCTGATCCGCGGTCGGGCCCCATTCCTCGAGATGCGAAAGGGTGAAGCCGGCGCGCAGCAGCAGCCCGGCATAGCTGCCGATGGTGCGGTGCCGCTTGACCACGCCCTTGGCCAGCCAGTCGGTGACGCGCGGCCCTTCGTCGAGGTAGCGGTCGACCGGCCAGACGTCGCGCCCGGCCTCGTCCCGCACCCATTTCGGATCGGACGGGGCGGAATAGATCGGGTGCTCGACCGAAGCGACCAGCCAGCCGCCCGGGGCCAGCGCCCGGTGCAGCCGCGCCAGCAGCCCCTCGAGATCCTCGATGTAATGCAGCGCCAGCGAGCTGTAGGCGAGGTCGAAGGCAGCGGGCGGCAGCTCCAGCCGCTCCAGGTCCTCGCGGCGGTAAGTGACGGCGGCGTCAGGATCGGTGGCCCGGGCGCGGGCCAGCATGTTCTCCGAGACGTCGAGGCCGAGCACCTCGGCGGCGCCGGCCTGCCGGGCCCAGCGGCAGAACCAGCCGAAGCCGCAGCCGAGATCGACCACGCGGCGGCCCTGCAGCTCCGGCACCAGGGCGCGCAGAGCGGGCCATTCCGGGGCGCCGTCCAGGCCCTCGACCGACCGGCGCAGCCGGCTGTACTCGGCGAAGAATGCGGGATTGTCGTAGATGTTCTGGGTCATGCTGCGAACTCCATCTGTGAGAGGCGGACGGGGTGCGCGGCAGCCGGAATGCAGCCAAGAAAAAAGCCCCGTCCGTTGCCGGCGGGGCTGCGTGGGATGGTGCGCCGACCGGGGTCAGCGCACACAGAGTCCGGGCGTCCCGCCGACGGCGATGCGGCTGCGTCTGACGACCATGTGGGGCGCGATCACGGACATGCTTCTGTATCGCGGATGGCGGGCGCCGCGTCAATGACATGCTTCTGATGAGTGGATTTTTGTCCTAGACCTTGCCCTTGAGCGGGGAAGCGGCCCGGCCTGGGGCGGCCGGGCCTCAATCCTCACCAGTAGCCCTTGCCCTTCAGGTTGCCGGCAACGGCGCCGGCTGCACCGCCGACCAGCGCACCGACGCCGGCGTTGCCGCCGGCGATCGCGCTGATCGCGGCACCACCGGCGGCGCCGATCGCGGCGCCGCTCAGCGTGCTCTGCTGCTCGCGGCTCATGTTGGTGCAGGCGGTCACGGCCAGGGCGCCGCAGAGCAGCGCGGGCAGGAGAATCCGTTTCATCATGGCACCCTCCCTATTTCCGCTGCGGTTGGAGCTTGGCGACGTCGACGATGATGACCTCGACCACCGCCCGCGACAGCTGGTCCGGATGCGCGACGTAGTAGTCATCGACACCCTTGGAGATGTCGGCCAGCGTCATCGGCTGCAGTCCGGCGACCAGATCGTCGATCACGCCCGGCTGGGGGCGGCCGCGGTCGTTGCCGCGCAGCTGGTACTCGATCGACATGATATTGGCGGCGCCGACCAGGAAGGCCTTCTTCTCGGCCTCGGACGCCTTGGTCCAATGCTGGCCGGTGACCAGCGGGACATCGCCGGCCCGGGCTGGCATCGCCGCCGCGGCGGCGAGCAGCACGGCCCCCACAAGCAGGGGTTTAATGGACAATGTAACCATTATTTCCTCCCAACTGAAATGGCGGAACTATTCTTCCGTCATCCGGGAGGACAATCAAAGGCCAGATTGCGTCACGGGCGGCTTGGCATATCTGGATATGGCGAACGGCGAGTGCGGTCGCGCCGTCAGACCCGACTACCAGTAGCCCTTGCTCTTCAGGTTGCCGGCGACGCCGCCGGCCGCGGCACCGATCACGCCGCCGGCCAGCAGGCTGCCGCCGGTGAGGGCGGTCAGGGCGACGCCGCCGGCCGCGCCGATGCCGGCGCCGCCGAGCGTGTCGCGGGCCTCGCGATTCATGTTGGAGCAGCCGGCGGCGAGCAGGGCGGCGGCGAGGACGATCGGCAGGAGGCGGCGGGTCATCGGGCTCTCGGGGCAGGACGGGACGAGGCAGGCAACCCGCGGTGCCGTGCTTTGTTCCGTCCTGCCCCGCGCCCGCCGTTACAGCACGAAGTCGCCGGCGACCGGGGCCACGCCGCCGAGCAGCGCAATCGACAGGTCGGCCTGGCCGTCGCCGTCGATGTCGGCGCCGATCACGGTGAGACCGCCGGCGGAATCGAAGCGCAGCTCTCCCGCCTGGCCGGAGAAGGCGGCGCCGCCGATGAAGCTGAAGGCGGTGTCGCCATTACCGGCATTGCCGTCGGCGTCGATCCTGGACAGGTCGATGCTGTCGCCGTCGGCCGAGGAGAAGTCGGCGATGACGTCGCGGGTGTCGAGGCCGGTGCCGGTGTCACCGGCCGCGGCAGTGACGAAGCGGTCGGCGCCGCTGCCGCCGATCAGCGTGTCGGCGCCGGCGCCGCCCTCGATCCGGTCGTCGCCGCTGCCGCCGACCAGGCGGTCGGCGGCGCCGGCCCCGGCCAGGATGTCGTCGCCGCCCAGGCCGCGCAGGATGTCGCCGCCGCTGTCGCCGGTCAGCGTATCGCCGAAGCGGCTGCCGTGGATGGTCTCGATATCGCCGGCGATGACGTCGCCCGCGGCAGTGCCGCCATGGTTCACATGGGTGCCCAAGTTGATCGAGACCGCGGCGTCGCTTTCGGCGTAGCTGGCGATGTCGATGCCGTCGCCGCCGCTGAGGATGTCGGGGCCGGCGCCGCCGCGCAGCAGGTCATTGCCCGCGCCGCCATCGAGCGCATCGGCGCCGTTGCCGCCGGCGATCCGGTCGCGGCCGGCGCCGCCCGTGATCACGTCGCCGCCATTGCCGCCGCGTAGCCAATCGAGGCCGGCGCCGCCGTCGATGACGTCGAAGCCTTCGCTGCCGTCGATGATGTCGTCGCCGACGCCGCCGGTGATCACGTCGAAGCCATTGCCGCCGTCGATGATGTCGTCACCGCCGCCGCCGCTCACCACATCGTTGCCGTTGCCGGCGTCGATGATGTCGTCGCCCGGCGTGCCGATGATGATGTCGGAACCGTTGGTCGCAGTCATGTCCATGTCCCCCTTGCATGTCACACGCGATGTCCGAAGACGATGCCCGTCGCAGGGCAGGGGCCCGAAGGCCGCCGCTCGCCCGGCCGGGGCGCGGCCCTGCCGAAGACAGGGGCCACAAACGGCCGCGAAAGCTCGTCAAGCCGGAGAGTCTTCAAAGGTTTCGCCGGCGTCTGTCTGATTTCGCGGCCGATTCGAAGTCTATATAGACTCGATCCTCTGAGGATAGGGAGTGGATTCTGGGGATTGGAGTCTGATTTTCTGACACAGCGAAATTGAAGAAAATGGTCCGGATCGGATTTCAGACGCAGGTCAGCATAAATCAGTAATATTTATTTGAAGCAATTGCCGGAGGAATGTCCGAGGTCTTGGAGCTATCGTGCCCCGCCCGCGGGCTCACCGCAGCGCGGCGCGGCGGGCGAGGGTCTTGCCGAGGCGCTCGATGGCGAAGTTGACGACGAAGTAGATCGCCGCGGCCAGCAGGTAGAATTGCATGCTCATATAGTTGCGGCTGATCACCTCCTTGGTCGCCAGCAGCAGCTCAGTCACCCCGATCACCGACAGGAGGGTCGAGGCCTTGACCATCTCGGTGCCGGTGTTGACCCAGCTGGGCAGGATCTGGCGCAGCGCCTGGGGCAGCAGGACCAGGACGACGGTCTGGCGAAAGCTGAGGCCGAGCGACTTCGCCGCCTCGGTCTGCCCAAGCGGGATCGCCTGCAGCGCGCCGCGCACGATCTCGCCGACATGCGAGCTGCAGAACACGGCCAGCGCGAAGATGCCGGCCTGCACCGCGGTCAGCTGGATGCCGATGACGGAGAGGATGTAGAAGGCGGCCAGCACCAGCACCAGCACCGGCGTGCCGCGGATGAAGTCGACGAACAGCCGCGCCGGCCAGCGCAGGGCGCGGCCGCCATAGGTCAGGGCCAGTCCGACCAGCACGCCGAAGACGGTGCCGGCGGCGATCGACAGCACCGAGATCTGCACCGTCAGCCAGGCCCCGTCGAGCAGGGCCCAGCGCGCCACCCAGATCTGCTGCAGGAAAGCGTCCATCACCGGGCTCCCCCGGGCAGCCGCAGCCGCCCCTCGAGCAAACGCAGCAGGAAGGCGATCAGGGTGCAGACGCAGACATAGAGCAGGGCGGTCACCAGCCAGGTCTCGATCACGCGGAAGCTCTCGGTGTTGATCTTGCGCGCGTAGAAGGTCAGCTCCGGCACCGCGATGGCGGCGGCCAGCGAGGTGTCCTTGAACAGCGAGATGAAGTTGCTGCCCAGCGCCGGCAGGATGTTGCGCAGCATCAGGGGCGCCACCAGCAGCCGGCGGATCTGCATCGGCTTGAGGCCGAGCGCGGTGCCGGCCTCGATCACGCCCTTGGGCACCGACTGGATACCGGCGCGGAACACCTCGACCAGATAGGCGCCGGCATAGACCGAGAGCGAGGCGACGAAGCTGTCGATCTTGTCGAGCCGGATCCCCGCCCGCGGCAGGGCGAAGAACACGAACAGCAGGATCACCAGGATCGGCAGGTTGCGGAAGAAGGTGACATAGCCGGAGGCGAGGCCGCGGGCGACCCGGCTGCGCGAGGTGGCGGCAAAGGCGCCGACCAGGCCGATGATGCAGCCGATCAGGATCGACACCACCGCCAAGCCGAGCCCGAGCGCCAGGCCGCTGAGCAGCAGGTCGCGGCTGTCCCAGACCACGCCGAAATTGAACTGGTAGTTCACCCTGTGTCCTCTGCCGATCGCACAGCCATCCTCAACCGCGTCATCCTCAACCCGTCATTCCCGCGAAAGCGGGGATCTCCTTACCGTGTGAGCGGCGCGAGATTCCCGCTTTCGCGGGAATGACGGGAAGGGGTGAAGCGGCTCACCGCATCTCGGTCGGGAAGCCGATTGCCGGGGCCGGCGGGCGCTGGCCGAACCATTGCTCGAAGGAGGCGGCGTAGGTCTCGTACTCGACCCCGGTCATCGCCTCGTGCAGCGCGGTGTTGACGAAGTTCAGCCAGTCCTGGTCGCCCTTCTTCACGGCGCAGGAATAGGTCTGCGGGTTCCAGCCATAGCCGGCGTCGACATAGCGGTCCGGGTTCTGCTTCATGAACCAGCGCAGCGACGACATGTCGGTGGCGGCGGCGTCGGCGCGGCCTGAGTTCAGCGCCTCATACATCAGGTCGGTGCTCTCATACTGGTCGACCGCCGCCTGCGGCAGCGCCGCATGCACCATGTCCTCGGCATAGACGTTCTGCAGCACCGAGACGGTGACGCCGCTGCCGGCGGCCTTCAGCTCGTCATAGCTCTTGTACTTGCCGTCCTTCATCAACAGCAGGCCGACGCCTTCCCGGTAGTAGGGGATGGTGAAGTTCACCTGCTGCGCCCGGGCGGCGGTGACGGTGATGAACTGGCAGGTGATGTCGACCTTGTCGGTGGTCAGGTTCGGGATGCGGGCATCGGAGGACTGGACCACGAACTCGACCTTGCTGGGGTCGTTGAACAGCCCCTTGGCGATGATCTTCGCCATGTCGATGTCGAAGCCGGCGAGGTCGCCCTGTTCGGTCTTGAAATGCCAGGGCGGGTTGGTGCTGCCGGTGCCGACGATCAGCTTGCCGCGGCTCAGCACCTCCTGGAGCTTGTCGGCCGCAAAGGCGCTGCCGGCGGTGCCCAGCAGCAGGGCGGCGGCGCTGACCGAAAGCAGCGTCCGGGTCACGATGCGCATCTCAGCCTCCATGTTCAATGTCCGGTATATCGGACAATGGTCTTGTATGTCGGACAATCGGTACGATAAGCTCGGCTTGGGACAAATGCAATCGACCGAACGGGGGAGAAGTCATGGCCGGGGCAATCAGCCGGGAGCGGGGCATCGACCGGGCGGTAGCGATCCTGGAGCATCTACAGGCGCGGCGCGGGCCGGTGCGGATGGGCGAACTGGCCAAGGCGATCGGCGCCCCGCGTTCGACCCTGTACGAGATCGTCGGCCGGCTGACGGCGGCCGGCATCCTGGAGCCGGCGGGGAGGGCGGGGCGG
>Ga0207426_1000495_pt1 | contig 58715 bp, 46 predicted proteins | sample AraplaMF_Cvi_mMS_FD_184265 | JGI IMG/M metagenome (GOLD analysis project Ga0207426, IMG submission 184265) | Arabidopsis root microbial communities from the University of North Carolina, USA - plate scrape MF_Cvi_mMS (SPAdes) (version 2) | ecosystem: Host-associated > Plants > Roots > Endosphere...
AAGTTGGCCATGCCGGCGGCGACCGCCGGATCCGCGGTCTGCAGAACCAGCAGCCGCCACGCCACCAACCCGATCCGCCACTCCCCCAGCGTGCGGCGCAGCAGCGAATCAGGACCAGGAAGATCAGCGGTAGCCAAGGGGACGTCTCCTCGAGCACGTGTACAGGAAGGGGCAAGGGACGCCCGAAGAGCGATCATCCGGCTATCCGCCCAGCCCAACGGTCCCGGCCGGAATCCCGAAGCGGCCAGGCTCCCGGATTCACCCGTCCGAGGACGCCACAGGACCGCGGAAACGGGCGGTTCAGGCAAGGGGCGTCTACCGGGCCACCCCTACCCGAGCACGACATTCCGAACGGAGCGGAATCTCCGGGGCCAAGGGTGCGGTGCGGGGCCGAGCGGGGCGACTTGAGGCCCTGCATGCCTGCCTGCGCCGGCGCCCACGCCCGCCGCCACGACGTCCTGGCCGCCGAACGCAAGGAACGCGCCCTCATCCGCAGCGGGAAGGGCATCCACTGGGGTGGACGCCCTCTGAAGACGGCAGTTGATCCGACCCGGCACACCTAGGCGATCACAGCACCAGCCTCAGGCGAGCGGGCCGAACTCGACGGTCACGACGTCCGAGAGGCGCTGCGCGGTGGCGAAGTCGGGAGTGAGGCGGTTCTTGGTGACCGCGAACGACGTCCCCGTGGCGGGGTTGGCGTAGGCGTAGCTGCCCCCGCCGCCGGGCCAGCCGAACGTGGTCGGTGCCTCGTCCGCTGGGGCGCCCACGCGGCCGAGCGGGTAGCCCAGGGACAGCCGCGCGGGGTTGCCGAAGACCTGGTCGGTTCCCTCGAAGGCGACCGCCGACAGCTCCGCCAGCTGGTCCGCTGCGATCAGCCGGCCGTCCAGGATCGCCGCGTACACGGTCGCGATCCCCCGCGCGGTGAAGGTGCCCACGGACGGGACGTCGGCCTGGAGGAAGCCGGAGCTGTTGCCCATCGACGCCCGGGGTTGCCGTTCCCACGGCGCCAGGATGCTGTCGTGCTCCGCCGGTGCGGCCGGATGCGGCTCGGCGTCCTCCAGCCGGGCGAGCCGGGCGAGTTCGGTGAGGGGCACGCCGAAGTACAGCTCACCGACGATCCCGAGGGGCGCGGCGACCCAGTCGTGCAACAGCCGCCGCACCGGCTGCCCGGTGACCCGGCGTGCGATCTCGCCGACCAGGAAGCCGAAGGTGAAGGAGTGGTAGCCGGTCCGGGTGCCGGGTCGCCACCGCGGTTCCGCACTGGCGATCGCCGCGCAGACCCGTGGCCAGTCGGCCAGGTCGGCGGGGCCGAGTCCGCCGGGCATCGCCGGCACTCCCACCGTGTGCGTCAGCACCTGTCGCAGGGTCGCGGTCTCCTTGCCGTGCTGCCCGAACTCGGGCCACACCTCCGCCACCGGTGTGTCGTAGCCGACCAGGCCGTTCCTGACCAGCAGGTGGGCGATCAGCGCGGCCACGCCCTTGGCGGTGGAGAAGCTGAAGAACAAGGTCCCCGGGGTCACCGGCCGTCCGGTCGTGCCGTCGGCGACGCCGGCGACGGCGTCGACGACCCGATGGCCGCGGTGGTGGACGGAGACCTGCACGCCGGTCTCGGCCCCCCTGGCGACCAGTTCGTCCAAGACGTTCTGGACCCGGCGCTGGAGGGTCATCAGAGGTCACCGCGCAGCACGGCGTGGCCGGTGTCGGCGTCGAAGGGCACCGACGCGTGCTCGTGAACGATCGTCCAGGCCTCGCCCTGCCGGCCCAGGCAGCTCGTCGCGCGCACCCACATGCCCACCTCGGTGCCGTCCCGCATCGTGCCGCTGATCCGGACCAGGAAGTGGCAGAACGCGAGATCGGCTCCGGCGGTAATTTCCAGGTCCCGGATCTCATGCCCGATCCCGGTGCGGTACGACGCGATCCACTTCTCCAACCGGCCGGTCGGGTCCTCGGCGCGGCGGACGAACGGGCCGACCACGTCGTACAGCACGAGGTCGTCGTCGTAGTCGGCGGCCGCGGTGGCGGCGTCCCGGCGGCCGAACGCCCGGGTGCGGGTCTCCAGCAGCTCGCGGATCTGCCGGTCGCTGTCCGCCGTCATCGCTGGGCCACCTGCCGGCCGAGGGCGTCCAGCCAGTCGCCCGTGCCCTGCTCGCGCCACTCGGGCTGTTCCTGGCCGTCCAGGTAGGTGCCCTGCTCGGTGAGCACCAGGCGGGTCCCGTCGCCGTCGCGGGCGAACCGCACGGTGGTCAGCGACACGGTCGACAGGACCTCGTCGGTGAACAGGGCCGTGGTGTAGACGATGCGCTCGTCAGGGACGATGTCGTGGTACTGACTCCTCGCGACGAGGCCGACCCCGTCGCCGCCGTGCACGGCCTCGGTGCCGCCGACCCGGAAGTCCAGCGTGTAGCGACCGTCCCCGGCCGCGTACCACTTCGCCTTCGTGTCGCGGTCGGACCAGGCCGCGAAGACCGCGGCGGGCGAAGCGGCGTAGGTCCGCTCCAGCGTGAACGTGCTGTGTTTCACCGAGTGGTCGGTCATGATCCTGACTCCTTCGGCTGATCGTCGAGGACCGCGCCGAGGCGGTCCAGGCGGTGCTCCCACGTCGTGCGCTGGCGTTGCAACCACGCCTCGGCGCTGCGGAGGCCGGACGGATCGATCTGGCAGGTGCGGACCCGCCCCACCTTCTCCGACCGCACCAGCTCGCTGTCCTGCAGCACCCGTAGGTGCTGGACCGTCGCGGCGACGGTCACCCCGAGTTGGGCCGCCAGCTCGCTCACGGTGGCCGGACCGCGGGTCAGGCGCTCGATCACCGCCCGCCGGTTCGCGTCCGCGAGTGCGTGGAACACCCGGTCCGCCGCCTCCGCCTCATACTTAAGCATGCACTTAACTTTAACGCGGGGGCCCGCGCAGTCAAGTAGCGGCTCAAGTGTCTGGTCCGCCCGGTCAGGGGGCCGACTCGGCTCCGTCGCGTCGGGCCGGACACGTCTGCACGTGAGGGCCGGGCTACGCCCTGCGACCTGCCCGTAACCGGTGCAGAGTGGAGGTATGGGCTTCCGGCGCCGCGTTGCGGACCTGTGGCAACCATGGCAGACGGGTCACGCGCTCTTGGCGATACCGCTCGGGCTGATCATTGCGATCACAGTCGTGGACGTGCTGCTCCCGGGCGACATCCATCTGGGGCCGCTGCTGATCGTCGCCCCCGCCGTCACTCCCTGGCTCGCCGGCCCCTGGATGACCGGACTGGTCGGCGCGCTCGCCGTGGCGGCCCAGGCGATCATCGCCGTCGTGCGCGACCCGGACCAACTGTTCTCGACCAACCACCAGGTGCAGATAGCCGCCCTCGCGGTGCTCTCGCTCGTCATCGTGCTCTTCAGCCGCCAGCGCGAGCGCCGCATACGCCAGCTGGAACAAGTGCGGTCCGTGTCCGAGGCCACGCAACGGGTGGTCCTGCCGCCGTTGCCCCATCGCATGGGCCCGCTGCGGATCGCCTCGGCCTACCGGGCCGCCGATGACGAGGCGCTGATCGGCGGGGATCTGTACGCGGCGACCCGGACCGGGAACGGCGCACGTCTGCTCATCGGCGACGTCCGCGGCAAAGGCATGACCGCCATCAGCGACGCCTCCGTGATCATGGGTTCCTTCCGCGATGCCGCCCACCGGGCCGACACCCTCGCGGAACTGGCCGCCAGTCTTGAGGAGAGCATGTGCCGGCACCTGACCGAGCACGCCCCGCACTCCGAGGCGGACGAGTTGTACGAGCAGTTCGTCACGGTCCTGATGCTCGACATCCCCGACGAGGATCCTGTGGTCCAGATGCTCAATTGCGGGCACCCCCCGCCCCTGTTGCTGCACGAGCACCACGTGACCGCCCTGTACCCGCGCCATACCGAGCCCCCGCTGGGCATGTGCGATCTGCCGAGGACCGGCCTGGTCGTCGACCCGTTCACCTTCGAGGGCGAGGACACGCTCCTGCTCTACACCGACGGCATCATCGAGGCCCGCTCGTCCGACGGTTCGTTCTACCCGCTCGCCGAGCGCGTCGCCCAATGGACCGACAGCGGTCCCGAGGCACTGCTGCACCACATCCGCGCCGACCTCGTCACCCATGTCGGAGGGCCACTGACCGATGACGCGGCCGCGGTGGCGATCCAACGCTCGCCGCGACTGGTCCATGGTCACCAGCTCAGGAAAACGGCCGACCCCACAGGTCCGCCCGATCACGCCGGCTGAGCGGCGCCACACGGGCACGGAGTTCCTGGTCCGTTCCTCCACGCCGGTCGCTGGTCGTCCCCGGGCTGCCGGCCGCCACGCCACCGGCCGTCCCCTTCGGTTCCCCTCGTGCCGGAGGAGGCACGGTGCACGGAGCGGGCCGGCAGTCCCGGAAGACCCGTGGCCCTGCACGAGGCGAGGAGTGCTCGGCGACGTGTGCGCGATGGCGCGGGAATCCCGACCGGTGCCGGGCGTCGGGCGCCCCCGTGCGCGACCGGTCGGCGACGGAACCTGCGGTCGGTCCTGTGGCCCGACCGTGAAGACATGGTCCCGGACCGCCCCGATACTCGGCTGGGCCCCGACCGACTGCAGGTTCCGGTGCCGGGTCCGGTGGTCCGACGGCCCATCGGGGCCGGACGGCGGATGACCGACCCCGAAGGCGGATGATGCGACCCCGACTCAAATCCGATGTGCTGTACGTGCCGACTGCCGACGGTGTCCACGTCTTCGGCGCCGGTGCCGACCTCGCCCTGCACGGCAGGTCCGCCTACCAGTGGCTGGACCGGCTCGCGCCGTACCTCGACGGTTCGGTCGAGCTCGACGACCTGGTGGGGCGGCTGCCCGACGACAAACGTCAGGTCGTGCACGCCCTCGTGGGCCAGTTGCGCGCCGCCGGCTGCCTGGTCGATGCGGGGGAGGACCTGCCGCACCGGCTCACCCGGCGGGAGTTGGAGACGTACGCGTCCGAGATCGCGTTCATCGAGTACCACGGCGACTCCGCGGCGCGGCGGTTCGAGACCTACCGCGACAGCGCGATGGTGGTGCTGGGCGCGGGCCCCGTGTTCGTCTCCCTGGTCTGCTCGGCGCTGCGCTCCGGGGTGCGGCACCTGCGGGCCGTCCGTACGGAGGGGACCGGCACCAACACCGAGCGTCTGGCGGAGCTCACGGCCGAAGCCGCCGTACGCGACCCCGAACAGACGCTTCATCATGTTCCCTATGGAGAGGAGGAGTTGGAGCGTCTCGTCGATCAGGCGGACGCGGTGCTCCACGTCGCGGACGGCACCGGAACCGACCGGGCGATGCGGCTCGACGCGGTGTGCCGGGATTCGGGCACGCTGCTGGTGCAGGGGCTGGTGGTGGACGACGCCGCGTGGCTGGGGCCGGCCGGGACCGCCTGGCGATCGGCGTGGCGCCGGCTCGGCGCGCGCGGACCGTTCCGGCCGAACGCCTTCCTCACCGGGCCCGCCGCCGCGGTGGTCGCCTCGCACCTGGGGCTCGCGGCGTTCACGGCCCTCACCGGGATCGCCGATCCTGCGGAAGCCGCGGACGGTGCACGGAAGGTGACGCGGATCGATCTGGAGACCCTGCGCACCTCCACGCATACGTTCCTGCCCCACCCGACGGTGGCCCCCGCCCGTCCGGAGACGCGGGAGGAGTTCACGCGGCGCCTCGAACGACTCGGCGCCACGCCGCCGCTGGACGAGGACACCTTCTCCCGGCGCGCGGCCCGTTGCTTCGACCGGTACGTCGGTGTCCTGCGCGCCCTCGACGAGGGGGAGTTCACCCAGGTGCCGCTCCATGTGACCGAGGCGGTGCCGCGCGCGGGCGGCGCCGCGCCTGCCTACGGTGCGGGAACCGGCTTCGCCGAGGCCCGCCGGGACGCCGCGCTGCGCGGACTCGCCTCGTACGCCGCGCATCACGCCGATGACCGCCGCCACGGACCCGGCGGCACCGTGTGGGGGTGGTCCCCGGACGAGCGGCGCGCCGAGGCGGTGCCGGCGAGCCGGGTGTTCGCCACGGACCACGAGGTCGGGGTGGCCGCCCGGCTCTGCTGGGACGATGCGGTGGCGGACGGCCTTGCCCAGCACTGCGTACGGCTGGCGCTGCGCGACGTGGCGCAGGGGCGGGCGCGGCCGCGGCCCGTAGAGCTGGAGCCCGGGTCCCTGTCCCCCGGGGAACGGCGGCTCCTCGACCTGTTGCACGCCTCGCGCGGCTCGGTCGAGGTGGCCGACATCGGCGAGGCTCTGGGCGTACCCGTCCTCGCCTGGTGGCAGGGAGGCCGCCCGGCCGCCGCGACCTGCGGGAACGAGGCGGTCGCCGAGGGGCTCCGCGCCGCCCTGCTCGACCGGCAGTCGGCGATGACGGACGAACCGGCCTACGCACCCGCACGGTGGGACCGGCCCGGCACCCCTGCCCCGTGCGGCGAGCGTGCCCGGCTGCCGCTCCCGGCGGGGCCCCAGCGGATGGCGGAGGCGTTGCGGTCGCGAGGGGCGCGCCCGCTCGTGGTGCCGCTCGACCATGATCCGGCGGTGCACGCGGTGCTGCCCTTCCTCGTGCGCGTCGTCATCGCCGACGGGAGCGGGGAGGACACGGCCGGAGCGGAGCGGCGGGCGGAGGCCCGGGGCCATGCGTAGCGCCGCCGACGGGCTGGGGAGTTCCGTCGGCCTCCGGTTCTGGCGGCGGACCTTCGAGGAGGTCCAGGATCTCTTCGCCGAGGGGCACGGCGAAGAGGGCGGCCCGGACGATCCCCTGCCGGTCAAGACGTATCGCGGGCTGCCCCGCTTCGTGCTCCCCGAGCCGGCACGGCGGATCGGGGACGCCCGCTGGTCCTTCGAGGCCTTCCACGGCGCCCACCGGCAGGACGCCCCCGCCCTCGGCGTCCTGGACGGGCGCGCGCTCTCCGCGCTGCTGTACTGGACGTACGGGGTCGGCCGGATCGAACTCGGTCCGCACGCCGTGTGGCCCTACCACCGGATGGTCGCCTCCGCGCGCTGTTTCCACCCCGTCGAGCTGTACCTGTGGCTGGCGCATCCGGCGGATGACCTGCCCGCCGGGTGCTACCACTACCACCCGGCGCACCACTCCCTGACGCTGCTGCGCGAGGGCGGTGTACCGGACGCGGTGCGCACCGGTTCGGGGGTGCACGCCCAGGCCGGGCTCCTGGTGACCTCCGTCTGGTTCCGCAAGACCGCGTTCCGCTACCGGGACTATGCGTACCGGCTGGGTGCGCAGGAAGCCGGGATGACGGCCGGGAACGCGCTGCTGACCGGTGCCGCGCTCGGGCTCCGCGCGCGGGTGCACCACCGCTTCGACGACACGGTGGTCAACCGTGCACTGGGACTCGACGGGAGGGAGGAGACGGCGTTCGCCGTGATCGATCTGGCCCCGGGCGAGGCGGCGGCGCCGCCACCTGTCGGCTCTCCCCAACAGCCGCTTCCGCCCGGCGGGTTCGCGGACCTTCACCCTGTGCATCTCCAGACCAACCGCACCCCCGACAGCACATGGTCCGGGCTGACCGCGCTCGATCTCGCCGCCCGGCTCGCGGGCCCCGGTGCGCCCGTCGATCCCGACGACTTCCACCTGCCGGTCGGGGCATCGGCCCCGGATGGTGTCCGTGGACTCGCCGGGCCGGAGCCCGGGGCGGGTGGTGTGGACCTGGCAGGTGCGCTGCGTGCCCGGGACTCGGGCGGGCGGATGTTCCTCCCGGCCGCCCGGCCGGTGGCCTTCGAACGACTGGCGTCGGCCCTGCGGTACGCGCTGGAGCCCGTCTCGTCCGACCACACCGGGGCACCGTGCCGCCCGCTCGTCGATGCCTACGTCCTCGTGCTCGGCGCGGACGGGGTCTCCCCCGGGCTGCACCGGTTGGATGCCACGACGGGGCCGCCGACGCTGCTGCGGCTGCCGCCGCGGGACTGGCGCGCCGTGGTCGGCATGCTGTGCGACCGGACTCCGGCGGTGAACGCGGCGAAGGCCGATGCCGTCGTGTTCCTCACCGCCCACCGGCTGGCCGGGGAACGGTGGTTCGGGGCCCGGGGGTACCGGGTCCTGCACCAGGAGGCGGGGATCGTCGCCCAGCGGATCAGCGTGCTCGCGGCCGCGGCCGGGCTGTCCGCACGGATCACCAACGGCTACCACGACGGAATGGTCAGGGACCTGATCGGCCTGGACGCGGCCCATGTGCCGGTCTTCACGCTCATCATGGGCCGCCGCCGGCCCACCGCCCAGTACGAGCCGCAGCTGACCTGGTGAACCGCACCTGCGGTGCCCGGTGGCGCGGCCACAGCCGGCCTACGGCTGGTCCGCGGCCGCGCCCGCAGCCCCGGCTGCGGGCGTTCCTGCGGTCGGACCGTGAAGACACCGCGCACTCGCGGACCGCAGGATGCGGAGCAGCCAGTGACTGGCCAACTTCTCATCCATCCAAGGAGAAAGGGGATCGCGATGCAGAACGAACTCGTCCTCGACCTCGCCGACCTCAGTGCGGACGAGCTGGACATCCTTCCGACCTCGCCGGGCGCGAGCCTGGAGACCGTCAACGTGGGCCACGCCATGGTCGAGATCGGCGCGTCCAACTGCACGTCCACCGGTACCCCGGCGAGCTGCTGTTCCTGCTGCTGCTGCTGAAACCCGCAGCGGCACCGTCGCGTTCGGCGGGCCCCGTGCCCGCCGGACGCGGCATCCCGGCGAACGACGAGGAAGTGACGTTGACCGACGCAGCGACAGCCGCCCGCACCGGCCGGGCCACCAGAACCCTGCGCCCGGCAGGCCCCGCCGGCCGGGCGACGGGCCCCGCGGCCCCCATCGCCGTGGCCGGCACGGGGGTCCTCGCCTCGACGCTCCGCGCCGCCCTGTCCCGTACGCACCGGTTGGTGCCGGAGGCGGACCCCGGCTGTGCGGCGGTCGTCACCGCCGAGGACCGCTGGGTGACCGCGACCGAGCCCCCGCGCCCCGACCTCCCCTGGCTGCCGGTACGGGTCGAGCTCGGCCTGCTCGTGGTCGGCCCGACGACCGTCCCGGGCCGGGCCGGCTGCGCCCGGTGCGCCCGGACCCGCCGGCAGCGGGCGCTCGGCAAGGACAGCCCGCGCGCGGCACTCCTGGACCGGCACGGCGAACGGCTCGCCGACCGTGCGTCGCCGGTCCTCACCACATGGGCGTGCGAAACGGCCGCCACGCTCGTCGAGAGCGATCTGCGCACCACCACAGGACGGCTGACCGACCACGCCCTGGCCTTCGTGTCGTTGACGACCATGGCCATCGATGTACACCCCTTCCTGCCCGACCCGGCGTGCTCCTGGTGCGGCGGGCTACCCGAGGACCGGCCGCCCGCACTCATGGAGCAGCCCCGGCCCAAGCCCGATCCGGACGTCCCGCGCGTGCGCGACCTGCGAGCCGGCTGGGAGGAGCTGGTCGCCCGGTACGTCGACGGGCGCACGGGGCTGGTCCGGCAGCTCGATGTGCGGACCGACTACCCGTATCCCATGGTCTCCGCCCCGCTGCACCTGCCGGGCGGGGAGCAGGAGGCCGGGTTCGGCCGCGATCTGGACTATGCGGCGTGCGCCCGCACCGCGCTCGCCGAGGCCCTGGAGCGGCTGGGCGGGGCCCGGCCCGGCGGGCACCGGACGACGGTACGCGCCGGCTACGCGCAGGTCGCCGACCGGGCACTGTGCCCGCTCGGCCTGGGCCTGTACCCGCCCGAGCGGTACGCCGAACCGGACTTCCCCTATCCGCCCTACGATCCGGACCTGGAGCTCAACTGGGTCTGGGGCCACTCCTTCGCCCGTGACGCCCCCGTCCTCGTGCCGGAGGACTACGCGTACTACCGCACCCGGCACGACAACCCCGCGGCCCGGCCCCTGGCGTACGAGGTGTCCAACGGGTGCGCGCTGGGCGGCTGCCTGGAGGAGGCGGTGCTGCACGGCCTGGTCGAACTCGCCGAGCGGGACGCGTTCCTGCTGACCTGGTACGCCCGCCTTCCGGTGCCGCGGGTCGACCTGCGGACGGTGTCCGACCCCCGCGTCGGTGCGCTCGCCGAGCGCATCCGGCAAGGCAGCGGCCACCGGGTGCTGGCCTTCGCCACCACCCCGGAACACGGCATCCCCACGGCATGGGTGATGGCCGTACGTCCGAGCGGACCGGGCCGGCCCGACGAGCCCGCCGCGGTCTGCGCCGCAGGGGCGCATGTCGACCCCGAATGCGCCCTCAGGAACGGCCTGTTGGAGCTCGCGGCGAACCTGGGGTGGAACCGGGAGGCCTTCCGCGAGGAGCGGGAACGCATCGCGGCGATGGTCGACGAACCGGATCTGGTGCGCGAGATGCGGGACCACGCACTGCTGTACTGCCACCCTGCCGCGTTCGACCGGTTCGCCTTCCTGCTCGGCGACGGAGGTGACGCCGAGAGGGGCGGTCTGCCCGTCGAGGAGGCGTTCGCGCACGCCACCTGCCGGCCGCGCGGTGCGGACATCCGCGACGACCTGGCCGAGGCAGTGGGGCGCTTCACCGACCGGGGCCTGGACGTCGTCGTGGTCGACCAGACCACCGACGAGCACCGGGCGGGCGGCCTGGCCTGCGCGAAGGTGATCGTGCCGGGGCTGCTGCCGATGACGTTCGGGCACCGGATGCGCCGCACCCACGGGCTGCCCCGGCTGCTGCGGCTGCCCTCCGCACTCGGCCATCGGGCAGAGCCGTTGACCGAGGAAGAGATCAATCCGCACCCGCACCCGTTCCCGTGACCTCCCCGCGCCACCCATGTCCCCCGCGTTTCCGCACCTCTCGTGACTGGAGCCGGCCATGACCGAGGACTTCACCACCCCGGACGCCTTCGGCGTACGCATCGGCGGGCTGCCCGCGCCCACGCTGGACGACATGCGCTCGCCGGAGGTGTGGCGCCAGGCCGAGGCCGTACGCGACATGGAACACCAACTGGACCGCCGGGCCTCCCTGTTGTCCGACATCCTCTACGAACAGATCGGACGCGGCGGTTGCGCCAAGCCGCTCCTGGTGGCCGTGCGGCGGGCCGTTCACAACCGCCGTTCCCTCACCGAGCGCCAGTGGAACGACGGCGTCCGGGCGCTGCTGCCCCAGACCGTCGTCGACGAGGTGGAAGCCTGGGCACGGCTGCGGTTCGGCCTTCAGGAGGCGGTGACCCGGCTGGACGAGCTGATCGGTCACCACCTGCGCACCCAGCACGTGCTGCTGCGCAAAGCGGCGTCCGAACCGGGTTTCCAGCACGGACTCGTCCTGAGCAGTCCGGTGCTCCTCGCCGAGGTGCGCAAGTGGCTCGCGCGCCCCGACGAGCGCGCGCCGGAACGCTCGTTGGCGCTGCGGCTCGCCAAGTACCTGGCGCGGGTGAGCATGAAGACCAGCCCGTTCAGCACGTTCACCGCCAGCGGGCTGGGGACGTGGAGCCGCGGTCCGGAAGCCGAGGCGTCCGCCGGTCCTGGGGTGCGCACGGTCGCCGAGCTGAACGTCTGGGTGCTCCAACAGGTCGTACGCGAACTCGGCAGCCGTCCCGAGCTTTCCGGACGCAGGCGGCTGCGCCTCAACCCCAGCGCCGTGCTCACCGACGGCCGCTGGGAGTTCCTGGGGGCGGGCGCCGAGGAGCCGCTGCGCAGCCTGCCCGCGACGGCCGCGGTGCGGGAGTGCGTGGAGGTGGTACGCACGGGCCGGCCGCCGTGCGAGGAAGCGGCCCGGATCGTCGCGGACCGCACCGGGAGCGATCCGGCCACGGCCGCGGCGTACCTGGCGCGCCTGGAGGAGCTGGGTCTGCTGGAGGCCGAGCGGCCCCTCGCCGACCAGTCCCTCGACCATGTCGCCGATGTGCGCTCCTGGCTGTCCGGGGCGACGAGCCCCGAACTCGTCGGGGTGGAAAGGGAACTCGCCGGGATCGCCGGCATCCTGACGGGCTATCCACGCCTGACCGATCCGATGCAGCGGGTACGCGCCACCGGTGCCGTCGAGGAAGCCCTGCAGCGGATCAAGGGCCTGCTCGGCCCGGACCGGATCAGTCTGCCCGCCAAGAACAGCGTCATCGAGAACGCTCTGGTGGCGGCGCCCTGCCCCGGACCGGACCGCCGTGCCTGGGGACCGGTCCTGCGGGACCTGGACGCCCTGCGGCAGTGCTACGCCGTGCTCGACCCCGGTCTGCCCGGTCGGGTCGCGCTCGCCGATCTGTTCGCCGAGCGCGTCGGCCCCGGCGAGGCGGTGCCCTTCCTCACCTTCCACCGGCTGGTCCAGACGTGGCTGCGCGAGGATCCCGCGTTGCCCGCGCTGCTCTCGGTCGCCGTGCACGGCTACCGGACGATGCACCAGCACCGGCTTCCCCGGCTGGGTGAACTGGCCGCGCTGCGGGACGCACTGTGCGAGGTGGTCCGCGCGGTCCCGGCCGATGCGCAGGGCGTCGTCCACATCGCCCCCGAGCGGCTGCTCTCGGTGGTGGAGCGCCGGCCCGCGTGGATGCGGCCGCCGGACTCCGTGGCGTACTACGGCCAGCCGCTCGGCACCGGCTCCGCGCCCGCGTTCGTGGTCAACGCCGTCAACTCCGGGCACGGCCGGGGGCGGGACCGCATCCGGCGGCTCCTCACCCAGGCGGGCTGCGACGCGGTGCGGGACACGGCCGTGGACACCGCTCCCCCGCCCCCGGGCCTCGTCCATGCCGATACCTGCCGCCACTTCGGCAGCAACGTGGGCCTGCGGGCGTCCGCCGTGGCCGAGGAGATCGAGTACCCCGGAGCCCTGAGCGTGCGGCTCCCCGAGCACCGCATCCGCCTGGGCGACCTGGTCGTTCGACACGACCCCGGCCCCGGGCTGCTCACCCTGCACGCGCGGGGGCGCGAGGGTGAGGTACGGCCCGTCCACCCCAACCTGATCGCGGAGCTGTGGCTGCCGCCCGCGCTGCGCCTGCTGATGCAGACCTTCGGCGCCACGTCCAATCTGCTGATCCCCGGGCGGCGGATGTTCGGCGACCCGTCCCTCGCCGAGGTGCACGAGGTCCTGGCGGAGCCACGGGTGGTCGTGGGCCGTACGACGGTCAGCCGGCGGCAGTGGGTGCTGCCGCCGGACGCCGTGCCGAGGCGCGCGAAGGGCGAGAGCGACCGTTCGCTGCTGTTGCGGCTCGTCGGGTGGCTGGCGGAGCACGGGATGCCGCAGCGGTGTTTCGTGCGCGCCCTGGACCCGCAGTCGGTGGTCAGCGGGGAGGTGTGGCGGGTCAAGTCCCGCAAGCCGCTCTATGTGGACTTCGCCAACCTGCTGCTCGTCGGCGTCTTCGAGCGGCTGCTCGCCGCCGGGGCGGATCAGGTGGTGTTCCTCCAGGAGGCCCTGCCCGGCCCCTCGGAGATGCCGGACCACGACGGCAGCGGGCCCCGGGTGACGGAATTCCTCGTCGAGATCAACGAAGGACGGACACGATGAGCATGACGAACGGACACGGCGACGGCACCCGTCTGGACCCGGCCACCGCACGGGCTGCGGACTGGGTGTGTGCGCACATCTTCTACGACACCGACCAGGACGCGCTGCTGACGCACTGCGTCGAGCCGGTGGTGACGGAGCTGGAGCAACGCGGGCTGATCCAGCGGTACTTCTTCCTGCGCTACTGGGAGGGCGGCCCGCATGTGCGGCTGCGGCTGCTCCCTTCCCGTGCCCATGACCGCGCCGACGTGGCGGCGGTGGCGGAGCGCCGCCTCGGCGCGTACCTCGCGGAGTCGCCCGCCCCGGACGTCGTGGACCGCTCGCACTTCGCGCAGGTCGCGCAGGGGCTGGCCGGGCTGGAGGGGCGCGCGGGCCACGACGACGTGGTGCGGCCCAACAACACCGCCCAGTTCCTCCCCTACGAACGTGAGCACGCCGACTACGGGCGCGGCCCCGCCATCGCCGCCGTGGAGCGGCACTTCTGCGAGTCGAGCCGGCTGGCGCTGTCGGTGGTGTCGGCGGGCACCTCGGTGGAGCAGCGGGCGCTGCTCGCGTTCGACCTGGTGGTGGGGGTGTTCGCGCTGTGCGACGAGGTCCGCGACCGGTGGGCGCGCCACGGTGGTCCGCCGCTGCCGTTCGGGAGCGGCCCCGAGGCGGCCGATGTCGAGCCGCGCTACCGCGCCCAGCGGGAGCAGTTGCACGCGCGGGCCCGGCGGACCTGGGAGCTGGCCGCCGAACCACCCGGAACCGATCAGCGCGGATATTGGCTGGCGTCGGTACGCCGGCTGCGGGACGAGCTGCACCGCATGGAGGAGACCGGCGAGTTCGCCGCCGACTGGAAGGCCTCCCCGCTGGCGGAACCGCTGGACCTGGAGGCCACCGCCCACCCGGCCACCAGCCTGGTGCTCTTGCGCTGCGCCCACCTGGTGAACAACCGCCTCGGACTGACACTGTGGCAGGAGAACCAGCTGCGGTTCCTGGTAGGACGGGTGCTGTCCGAGCTGCCCGAGGCCCAGGGCGTCGCATGACCGGGCCCACCGAGGTGTCCTGGCACAGCCTGCACGTCCACCACCACGACGAGGCAGCGGAGCCGGAACTGATCCTGGGGGCCGTCCGCCCGGCGTTCGCCTCGGTGCGGACCTGGGTGCGCAGCGCCTGGTTCGGCCGGCACTGGCGGCGCGGCCCGCATCTGCGCCTCAACTTCTCCACGGACGTGTCGACATGGCGTGATCATGTGCGCCCCATGGTGGTGGACACTGTCACGGCCTACCTGCGATCCCGCCCGTCCACCGTCCGCTTGGACGAGGCCGCGCTCGCACCCGTGCACGAGCGGCTCGCCGAGCTGGAGATGGAGACCGGGCCGCTCCGTCCGTGGGTGGCGGACAACACCGTCGTGGAGCGCCCCTACGACCACCGGCTGGAGGTACTCGGCTCGCTGCGTGCGGGCGAGCTGCTGACGGGGTTCCTCGCCGACACGACCGACCTCACGTTCCGGATGTACGAGCATCTGCGCACCGCCCCCTTGTCCGTGCTGGCCCTGGACCTGATGTGGGCCACGGCGGCCGCGGCGGCGATCCCGTTCGAGGACGGGAGGGCGCCGATCGAGCGGGGGGTCCTGTCACTGCGCTCGCACGCGGACGCCTTCCTGTCCCGGACGAACGATCCGGCAGCCTGCCGCGCCCGCTTCGACGAGCGGTTCCGCCGGCAGGAAGCCGCCCTGGGCACGCGGTTGCGGGCGGTGGAGGCGGCGCTCTCGGTGCCGGAGAGCACGGATGCCGCAGGCCCCGACGCGGCATTCGTGCGCGAGTGGGCCCAGACCGTGCGTCGCCACCAGCGGATCGCCCAGCCGCTGCTCGCCTCGGGCGAGGTGTCGATGGGCGGGGCGGCGCTCGCTCCGCGCATGCCGACGCGGCAGCTCAGCGAGTTCCACCGGCTCCTGATGTCCGACCACGGGCACCTGGATTTCCTCACCGACGACGCGTGGTTCGCATCGTTCCGGCTGGTGATGAACTACCTGTACCTGCACCTCAACCGGCTCGGACTGGCCCCCGTGGACCGCGGCCTCCTGTGCCACCTGGCGGCGCGGACCGTGGAGTCGGTGCACGGCACGTCGGCCGTCGCCAGCTTCGAGCGGTACGTCGCCGCGCCGGGCGGGGGCGACGAGCCCTCCTGGCGGCGGATCGGCGCCGAGTGGGCGGAGGGAACGCACTGAAGCCGCCCCGCCCTACCCCACCTCGGTCTCAGGCACCGCTGAACACCTCGGCGAGCTGGCGGCGCCCCGCGATCCCCAGCTTGCGATAGGCACCGGAGAGGTGGAACTCGACGGTGCGTACGGCGACGAAGAGCTGGCCCGCGATGTCGCGGTTGGAGTGTCCGTCCTTGGCGAGGCGGAGGATCTTCCGTTCCTGGGGCGTCAGGCTGTCCAGGAGCGGATGAGCGGGGTCCGGGGCGGCGTGAACGGCGGACACCGGGTGCGCGGAGGGTGCCGCCGCGCTCGCGGAACCGGGTGCGTCCGTGAGCGTCCCGGAGGGTTCCCTGCCCTCCCGGCCCGTCGCCCGGAGCAGCTTCCGGGCTCCCTGGACGCGCAGCACCAACGGCTCCGCGCCGCACGCACGGGCCAGCCGGAGTGCCGAGAGCAACTCGGCGCGGGCCGCTTCCCGGTGCCCGAGGGCGGCCAGCCCGTCACCCAGGTCTGCCTGCGCCAGGGCATGTTGGAGGCGGTCCGGGGACCGGGCCAGCGTCCGGACCGCCTCCCCGAGGATGCCGACGCGCCGCTTCGCGGTCTCGGTGAGGGCCACGGCGTGCAGGGCGTTGCCGATGGCTTCCGGGGTGCCCCAGCGGCGGGCGTCGGCCAGCTCGGCGGCCGCGAGTTCGGCGGCCTCCGCGCGTTCGCCGCGCGCCACGAGGAGCCGAGCGGCACGGGAGCGCCAGGGCAGCACCGCGGGGTTCCGCACGCCCGCTTCCTCCAGGAGACGGCCCGCAGCGAGCAGGTCCTCCAGGGCGTGGGCGGGGTCGTCGCTCTCGTGGACCGCCGCCCGCACTGCCAGGGCGTGGGCGGTGTCCCGCCGCCACGGCAGCGGCTCCCGGTCCAGGCCGCTCTCGGCGAGCAGGGTGCGCGCCGAGTCGGTCGCACCCCTCAGGGCCCGTACCTCGGCCAGGGCCGCCACGGCCGTCACCGCCGAGGGGTGACCGGCGGCCGCGGAGGCCGACAGACGGTCGACCACGGGGGTCAGGGTGGCGTCGGCGGTGTGGAGGTCGCCTCGGGCCCGCAGGACCGTCGCGCGCAGCAACTCGACCTTGACGTGGTCCCAGCGGCCGGGTCCGGCGCCGGCGACCTGGCGTCCCCGTCCGCAGTGCGTCCACGCCTCGGCCACTTCACCGGCCGCCACCAGTACACCGCAGGCCTGCCACAGCAGGGTGGCAGAGCCGGCCGATCCGCACTCCGCACCGCGGGGCAGGCCCTGCCGGGCGTGCCGGACGGCCGCCGCCCGGTCGGCCCCGGCATCGACCGCGTGGACTGCGCGCAGCGCCGCGAGTTCCCGGCCCACGATCCCCCTGTGCGGGGCCTGGAGTGTCAGATTGCCCGGCGGATCGGCCGTCTGCGCCAGCCATAGAGGGCCACGCCTGCAGGTGAACGCCTTGTGCAGGCGCAACCGCAGCTGCCAGGAGCGGTCCCCCGGTGTTCGTCCGAGCCGCGCGGCACCGTCATCGAGCACGGTGACGGCATCTTCGGCCCGGCCGCACTCGGCGAGCACGGCGGCCAGGGCCAGCGCGTATTCGACGACGACGCCGGGGGCGTGGGACTCGCGGCGGGCGGCGTCCAGGAGCCGGATGGCGCGTTCCGGGTCGACGAAGGCGTCCAATTCGGCGAGCTCCCGGCGCAGGGCCGACTTCTCGTGGGGCCCCAGGGGTTCGCGGAGGGCTCTGCGCAGGCAGCTTGCCGCGTCCTGCGGCCTGCCCTCCTGCTCCAACTGGCGTGCGGCCCGCCACAGATGGCGCACCGCCCACTCCTGGCCCACCGGGCCGGCCGCGACCAGGTGGTGGGCGACGGACGTCGTGGCGGCCTGCCGGTCCCGCAGCAGGGCGGCTGCCCTCAGGTGGAGAGCCATGCGGGTACCGGCGGCGATCCGGCCGAGCACCATCGCCGCGAGCAGCGGGTGACGGAAGGTCAGCGGGGTGCGATTGGCGAGCAGGCAGGCGCCGACGAGTTGGTCGACGGCACCGAGCGCCTCATCGATCGTCAAGTGGGCCAGCTCCGCGCTGTCCGCGACCTCGGCACCGCCGCCGAGCACGGAGACCGCCCGCGCCAGGGCCAGGGCGGGCGCACTCAGCGGCGCCAGCCACCGGTCGGCACCGGCCAGGGTGCCCGACACGGCGGTGGCGCGGAGAGCCTCCGCGGTGGGCACGCTGTCGGCGTGCGGCGCCAGCAAGGTGTGCAGGAGGGCGGGATTGCCACCGGTGAGCTCGCCGCACACGGCCGCGGTTCGGGTGTCGAGGCCGACCCGACATCGTTCGGCGGCGACGTCGGGCAGGTCGTCCGTGCGCAGGCCCGGCAGGTCGATGGGCTCGGCGGCGGCGAGAAGTGCGGTGCCGGGCTCGTCCGCGTCCCCGTTCGTGGTGCCGGGAACGGCTCCGGATCCGGCACCGCAGATCCTGGCGGTGAGCACGATCGCCATCGGCGCGGGCGACAGGGTCCGGGACAGGTCCAGCAACCACCGCAGTGACCAGCGATCGACACGGGCCATGTCGTCGACGCACAGGGCCACCGGGGCGTCCCGGACCGTCCGTACCGCTGCCACCAGCCCCCGGAGATCGTCGCCGGGCGTCATGCGGTACCGGGCCTGCACGGGTCTCCCGTCGCCGGCCCATAACTGGGCGATGAGCCGGTTGGCCGCCGCATACGGACGGTCCGTCCCCGTCCCGCGCACCGCGGCGACGCGGAACCCGGCTGCGGACGCTTGCGCTCCGAACACGTCGAGCAGCGTCGTCTTCCCCGCTCCCGGCTCGCCGCGGACGACCGCTACGGCCGGGCCGTGGCCCCTGCGGACCTTGTCGAGCACGGCCCGGAGCCGCTCCGTCTCGCTCCCGCGTCCGATCTCCCCGAGCGTCGCCATGAGCACCTCCCCGATCGCCGGCCGTCGTGCACAGCTCTACGCACCAGGCCGACGATCAGTCCACAGGGCATGGGGCCCGCAAGAAGTACCCAATTGGGTAATCGTCTTGAAAAAGATGCTTTATGGCAGGATGCATCGATGTGCGCAGTTGCCCGAGAGCGACTCGGCGCACCCCGCCAGTGCCTCGTGCGACACCGGCCACCGCGGCCACCATGGCGCCGCTCCACCACACGAGTCGTACGACGCCTCACTCCGCTCCCCCGCAACGCACGCCCCCCCCGAGAGCGCTCTCATACGGCATGAGCATGCGCGGCACACCTTTGGGCCGACAAGGCGTCCACCGCACAGACGGCGTCAATTCGGCCGGTAGCGGCGGCGCGTGCTGGTCCCCGGTGCCGCCCCTCCCGAGCCGGGAGTCACCGGCGCCCGGCCGGCGACCGGCTCGACGGCTGCTCGCGAACGGCCAGGTGCCGGCGCACGGAAGGCTCCTGCGGAAGGCCCGTCCCCTGTCGTCGACAACGGCGTGAGCCCGCCCTGCCCGCCAGGGCAGTCCTGCTCAAGTTCGACGGAAAACGGCTCCAGCTCCGCGGAATCCTGCCGTCCATTCGATCCGCTGCCCGCATTTCGCCATCGCCGCCATCCGGCCGTGGAGGCAGCAAGGCCGTCTACGGTCCGGGCCCGATGAGACTGCCACAAGCGCGAACAGCATCACTCGTCGATCGACGTCCGCAGTCGAGGATCGTCAGGGCCGCGACTACGATGGGCATATCGCCCCATCGAGGGCTTGACCAGGGGCTCGGCCGGGAACCGGACGTGCCACTCGGCAGGTTCTTGTCCCCTGGGGACGGTGCGAACCCAGGTGGACCGCGGCAATGCGTCGCGGCTCCGAGGTCGTCGTAGTGCTCAACGCCCGTCGCGGAGTCCGGCACGGTACCGACTGCAGCCAACCGCCGGCGACCTGCCCGCGCCATCGCGTTGGCGGCGATTCGGAGGGGCACTTAGCGTGAGAGGGACGGCAGTTCTCACACAGGTTTCGGTGTGCGCGCGGCCGGATCGCCCTCGCCGTGGAGGACCGGGATGGAATCTGTCTCCTTCCTGCTCGTGGCCGTGATTCTCACGGCACTGGCCTTCGACTTCACCAACGGGTTCCACGACACCGCCAACTCGATGGCCACCGCCATCGCCACCGGGGCGCTGAGCCCCCGGGTCGCCGTCGCCGTCGCGGGTCTGCTCAATCTGGCCGGAGCATTCCTCTCCACAGAAGTGGCCAAGACGATCTCCGGCGGCATCGTCCAAGACAGCGAAGTGTCCCTGGTGATGATTTTCGCCGGGCTGATCGGGGCGATCCTGTGGAATCTGGTCACCTGGCTGCTCGGGCTGCCCTCCAGCTCGTCCCACGCGCTCTTCGGCGGGCTGATCGGCGCGGTGTGGGTGGGGGCCGGGGGTTCCGCGGTGCGCTTCGGCGCGATCATCGAGAAGATCGTGATCCCGGCGGTGGCCTCGCCGGTGGTGGCCTGCGTGATAGCGCTGCTGGCCACCTACCTCGCTTACATGATCACCCGGAGGACCTCGCGCCGCGCCGTCGGAAAGGGCTTCCGCGTGGGACAGATCGGGTCGGCGTCCTTGGTGGCGCTGGCGCACGGCACCAACGACGCCCAGAAGACGATGGGGGTCATCACCCTGGCGCTCATCTCCAGCGGGCTTCTCAGCCATGGGGCGGGGCCGCCCTGGTGGGTGGTGCTGAGCGCGGGCCTGGCGATCGCCCTGGGCACTTACGCGGGCGGCTGGCGGATCATCCGGACCATGGGCAAGGGACTCACCGATATCCAGGCCCCGCAGGGCTTCGCCGCCGAGACCAGCGCGACCGCGGTGATCCTCGCCTCGTCGCACATGGGCTTCGCGCTGTCGACCACCCAGGTGTGTACGGGCAGCATCCTCGGCGCGGGGCTGGGACGCAGGCTGGCACACGTGCGCTGGGGCATCGCAGGGCGGATCGCGGTGTCCTGGCTGCTGACGCTGCCGGCCGCGGCCGCCGTGGGAGGCGTGGCGGCGTGGGTGGCCGATCGGGGCGCGGCAGGGGTGGCGCTGGTGGCGGGCGTCGCGCTGGCTGCCGCGGCAGCTTTCTACGTGCTCTCGCGCCGCCGTCCGGTGAGTCCGGAGAACGTCAACGAGGTGCCCGAACCCGGCGCGGAGCCCACCGTCAGGTCGGCCGCCTGAGCCGGGCCGGCGGGACGGCCCGGCGCCGAAGTAAGGAGGTACGTGATGGGCATCGATTGGGGCACTCTGGCCGGGGTCTTCGGAGTGAGCCTCGGGATCACCGTGGTGGTCGTCGTGATGTTCTCGCTCGGCCTGGCCGCATGGGCCCGCGCGGGACGCGGAGAGCCCGCCCCCGACGTGCCCCGGGGCCGGCCGCAGAAGGTGGCGGCCGCCACGGCTGTGCTGTGCTTTGCCGCCTGCCTCGCCGTCGCGGCCTACGGGGTCGATCTGATCGTTCCCGCCTGAACCTGCTCCGGCTGAAGGGAGATCACCGCGCGGTCGTGCCGTAGCTCGAGGAGCACCAGCTCCGACAGTCAGGATGGGCACCGGGCCGTGGTGAGCGCGGAGAGGAAGAGAACATGACCGCCCCCTACAAGACCATCAGCGTCAGTCTGGACGGCAACGTCCTGTCCGCCACCTTCCACGCCCCGCCCATCAACCTCATTGGCCCCGACGTCGTGCGCGACCTGGTCGGACTGCTCGGTGAGGTGTCCCAACCGGAGAGTGCACGCGTGGTGGTCTTCGACAGCGTCGATCCCGACTTCTTCTTCCCGCACGTCGACCTGACCAAAGTGTCCGAATACACCGCTGAAGCCGCGAGGGCCGGGGGTCCGGGCGACGCCTCCCTGGGGATGCTGTTCCGCAAGCTCAGCGAGGTCCCGGCCGTCACGATCGCCAAGCTGCGCGGCCGGGCACGGGGGGCCGGCAGCGAGTTCCTCCTCGCTTGCGATATGCGCTTCGCCTCCCGCGAGAACGCCGTCGTAGGCCAGCCGGAAGTCGGTATCGGCACCCCGCCCGGCGCGGGAGCGATCCAGCACCTCACCCGTCTGCTGGGCCGGGGCCGAGCGCTCGAAGCCGTGCTGACGTCGGCCGACTTCGACGCCGAACTCGCCGAACGCTACGGATGGATCAACCGCGCGGTGCCCGACGCCGAGCTGGACGCGTTCGTAGCCGGTCTTGCCGCGCGCATAGGGAACTTCCCCCGCCATGCACTGATCGCAGCCAAAGCAGCCATCAATGCGCTCACCTTGCCGACTTCGGCCGACGTACGCGCGGATGCCGCCCTGTTCCAACAGCTCGTACGGGGACCGGCCGCGCAGCAACGCCTGGCAGAGCTGTTCGAGCTGGGCCTCCAGACCCGTGGCAGTACCGAACTCGACCTCGGCGAGGCCCTGGGCGGCTTGAAGGCCGTCGACTGATACCGATGACCAGCGCATGGGGTGCCGATGTTCTGGTCCGCCCAACGAAGCGAGAACCCACGGCTGATGGCGACCCGCCGCCTTACCGCGGCACCCCCGTCCTCCGCGGCCCCCGCCACCGTCCCCTGGCGATCGACGGCATCGCCGCCTGAGCGCTCGGGCCACCCAGCAACGGCGTGTGCCCCCATCGGCGGCTGACCGTCACACCTGACGTAGTCGGTCGGCCGAGTAGCGAGCGAGGCCACAAGTCCCGGTCGCGGCGGACGCATTCGCCGATACCGTCCGGCCACAGCAGCACTGACACGATGCCGTAGGGCGGTGGAAACGCTTGGCCGCACCCCCGTGCAACGAGTGCCCTCAGCGACGCCATAAGCACACAGCGCCACCACCGGCATCCCCGGGAGCGCACAGCCCAGCGTGCGCCGTGCACCGCATCGCCGCAATCTGGACACATGACCTATCGGTGCGCGACGAGAGGTGACCCATGAAGTTCGCAGTCATCGGCGGTACCGGTCTGATCGGGTCGCAGGTCGTGAAGAAACTGAACGCCGCCGGGCACGAGGCCGTGCCGCACTCGCCGGCCACAGGTGTCGACGTGATCACCGGCGAGGGTGTGGAGGAAGCGGTGGCCGGAGCGGACTGCATCGTCAATCTGACGAATTCCCCGACCTTCGACGACGCCTCTCCCGCCTTCTTCCAGGCCTCGATGGACAATCTCCTGGCCGCCGGTCACAAGGGCGGGGTGGGGCACTTCGTCATCCTCTCGATCGTCGGCGCGGACCAGGTGCCCGACCTCGCCTATTACCGCGCCAAGGTCTTGCAGGAAGACATCCTCAAGGCCGGTCCGACCCCCTACTCGATCGTCCACGCCACCCAGTTCATGGAGTTCGTCGACGCCTTCATGTCCTGGACCACCGAGGGCGACACCGTCCGCCTGCCCACCACCCCAATCCAGCCCATCGCCGCCCAGGACGTCTCCGACACCGTCGCCGAAGTCGCCGCCGGCACCCCTCTGAACGGATCCCTCGACGTGGGCGGGCCCGACACCTATCCCCTCGACGAACTCGGCCGGATCACCCTGAACGCCCGACCTGACGGCCGCACGGTCGTCACCGACGACACCGCCGGCATGTTCGCCGCCGTCCCCGGCGATGTGCTCACCACCAAGGGCGACGCCCGGATCGCCCCCACCCACTACACCGACTGGCTCACCTGAACCGGCCGCCCACCACTGGAGACCTCGCCATGTCGAACCACGAACAGTCGGCGGGCAGCGCCGCGAGCCAGCCGCGCTCGGAAGCATGGAAGACGGCGTTCACCGTGCTGCAGTCCGCGAAACCGCCGTTCGTTCCGGAGGGGGCGGAGGCGATGACGGCTGTCGTCGAGTTCCCTCCCGGCGATCCCGGCACCCCTCCGCACCGGCACTCGGGACCTGCCTTCGGCTACGTGCTGGAGGGCGAGATGCTCTTCGAACTGGAAGGTGAGCCGGAGCGGGTGATCAAGGCCGGGGAGACATTCTGGGAACCGGGCGGCGATGTCATCCACTACCAGGACGGCAACAACCGCACGGACTCCCCCAGCCGCTTCCTCGTCACCATGATGTGCGCACCGGGTCAGCCCATGCTCACGCCGGTCGACGACGAAGAGCTGGCCCGGCGCCGGCACCTACGAGCTCCCCGCCCGGGCACGTGACCCGCCACTCACAGCCGGGACTGGAGCCTATGGACGATCCCACCCCGTGACTGTCTGAACCGGGACCCACCCAGTGCGAGCCGTTGCTGAATACACCCGCCGAGTTCGTCGGGCGCTGAGAGTCGAAAGGTCACTCATGCCTCAATCCATGCGCGCGCTCGTAGCCGGAAAGGTAGGCGAGCCTGCCGATGTCCTGCGGCTGGAATCCCGGCCTGTTCCCACGCCGGAAGCCGGTCAGGCGTTGATCCGTGTGAAGGCGACTCCGGTACACGCCAGTGATCTGCACGTGCTGCGCGGACGCTACGGTTTCTCCCCCGAGTTTCCCGCTGTCGGGGGTCACATGGAATGCGTGGGCCGTATCGAGGCCCTGGGCCCGGACACCGAGGGACTCAAGGTCGGCCGGCGTGTGGTGGTCGCCGCTGTACCGGCGGTACCCGGGCCCCAGGCGGCCGGAACGTGGCAGGAATACCTTGTTGCCGATACACGAAGGCTCCTGCCGGTCCCCGACCAACTGGGCGACTCCAGCGCCTGTCAGCTCGCCGTCAACCCGTTGACCGCGCTGCTCCTCGTGACGCGCGAACTCGACGTACCGCCGGGTGAATGGTTGTTGCAGACGGCTGCGGGCTCCACCGTCGGCCGGCTCGTCATCCAGCTGTCCAGACATTTGGGTATTCGCACGATCAACGTCGTGCGGCGACGTGGTGCCGTTGAGGAGATCAAAGCCCTTGGTGGTGACGAGGTCATCTGCACCGAGGACGAGGACCTGTTGCAGCGTGTGGCTGAGACAGCAGGACCGGCCGGCGTACGCAAGGCCACCGACTGTGTCGCGGGACCCGTAGGTGCCCAGGTTTCCCAGGCATTGGCTCCGGGAGGACAACTCGTGGTCTACGGCGCGCTCTCCACCCATCGGCAGACTGATCCGGCAGCGCTGACGATCCCGCTGCAGGCACGCTCGGTCATCTACGAGACCAAAGTGGTCCGTGGCTTCTGGCTGAACCGCTGGTTCGGCACTGCCTCACCTGCCGATGCGCTGCACGCGCTGTCCCAGGTCCGCAGTCTCGTCGCTGAGGACGTACTCAGCATCCCCCAGGGCCGGCCTTTCCCACTGGAACGCTTCACCGAAGCCATCGCGCTCGCCGAAACACCCGCACATGACGCCAAGCCACTCTTCGTCTTCGAAGACGGCCGGGACGAAGCCGACAGGCAGGAAGCGGCCCGCCGCACTCCAGCGCCAGGCGCCCCCATTCCATGACGTCCTCGCCTCATGAGCCTGCAGCCTCATCTGCTGGAGGCGCTTCACGAATACCCGGAGCTTGACTATTCCGCACCGAACCGCACGGTGGGCCGAACCGTCTGGTTCATCGTGCCATCCCTTGATGATTCAGCAGAAGAGGAGTGATGGCGATGCCCATGCCGGCCCACCCGCCGAAAAACCCAGCAAGCCCCTTTTCGTCCTTCAGTGGTCACCATGTGGGTATCCGCGTTCCCGACTACGACGCGGCGAAGGCTTGGTACACAGAGAAGCTGGACTTCCGGGTGCTCCAGGAGTGGCCCTACGGTGAGCTGAAGCTCGCCTACCTCTGCCCGCCCAACGATGACACCTTCCATGTGGAACTGCTGGCCGGACCGGTGCCTTCCCCGAACGAGGTCCTCGACGACCTCGGAGTCAGCCTGCAGCACGGCGGCTACCAGCACATGTGCGTCCATGTCGACGATGTCGACGAAGCACGCGCGGAGCTCGCCAGCCGTGGCGTCGACCTTATCGGTGAACCTTTCGAGATCGAGGACATCAGCCGGCGGCTGGCGTTCTTCCGTGATCCGTGGGGCAACATGATCGAACTGTCGCAGAAGCTGCCCGGCGCTGGTTCCTGATCAGCGCCACAACGCCGGCATCCACGCCGACGGCCCGAGCCCCTTCACCTCGCCGTTTCCGTTGATGTGCGGCCGGTTGGTGGCCGGAAACCCGAAAGTGCCCTCTGATCTGGGGCGATGAACCTCGTCGTGGGGTTCTGTCGGTCCAGGTGGAAGGCACTTTCTACGTGCGGGGAGGGTATCGGTTCGCGGCCCTGGCTTCCTGTCTCCGCCGACGGTCCGGGGGTGGTGGGTCGTCATGCCGGAGGACGGCTGCTGGCTGATCTCGCCGACGTCACCGGACTGACCAGCGTCGCGAACTACTCGACACACTCGTGATCGATGAACGCGGTCAACACGTCCACGGTTGCGTCGGGCTGCTCGTCGGGAATGAAGTGTCCGGCCTGGGGGATGACGACGCCGGTCGCGTTCTCTGCCCACGGGCTGATGGAGGCGGCCATGTCGGGGATCGAGCCATGGGAGCTGGAGATTCCCAGCACCGGGACGGTCAAGTGCCCTCGTTCGAGAGCGTCGTGATTCTTACGCGCTGATTCCGCGGCGTCGCGGTAGTAGGCGAGAGATGCTGAAAGACCTCCCTCGGCCGCGATGGCAGCGGCGTAATGGTCGATCTCGGCGCCGTCGAAGGTGTTCGGGGACAGAGCTTTGACCTTCAAGAACCAGCCGACGTAGTCACGCTCGCGGCCGGTGAGCAGAGTCTCGGGCAGTTCGGACACCAGGTGGAAGGCGAAGTGCCAGGTCTTCCAGGCCCGGTCGGGATCCGTGGGAATGGAGTCCGGGAGGGTGATTCCGGGAATGCCGGCGTCAAGCAGAGCGACACCATGCAGGCGCTCTTCGTACTTCAGGGCCAGCGAGAAGGCGACCCAGGCCCCGATGTCGTGGGCGACGAGCCAGTACTTCGGCACGTTGAGCGCGGTCAGCGCGGCCTGGACGCGCGAAGCGACGGCGTGCGTGTCGTAGCCCCCTTGAGGGCGGTCGGAGTGGCCCTGCCCCGGCAGGTCGATCGCGATCACGTGGAATCGCTCGGCAAGGCCTGGCATCACCTTTCGCCAAGCCCACCAGGTCTGCGGGAATCCGGCGAGCAGGACGACGGTGGGACCGGCCGACCGGCCGCCTTCCACGGCGTGAAGTCGGATTCCTTGCGCGTCGACCCAGCGGTGCGTGAAACCCGCAAGGTCGTACAGCGGCAACCCGGGGACCGGGTTCTGGCCGCGGGAGCGGTTCGGGGCCATGGCGTCGTCGGTCATGTCGTGAGCCTACTGCATCTTGGACTGGTCAGTTCAAGATAGGATGGGCAGGGCCACAACGGCTGGTCCGAGAACGAGGTGCATGCGTGATGGCCGGGAAGAAGCAGTTCGACGTGGGCATCGCGCTCGACGCGGCGATGGTCCAGTTCTGGCGAGCCGGATACGCCGACACGTCTCTCGACGACCTCTCCAGGACGACCGGATTGAACCGCAGTTCCCTCTACTCCTCGTTCGGCGACAAGGACTCGCTCTACCTGCGCTGCCTGGACCGCTACGCCGCGCGGTACGGAAACAGGTACGACCAGGCGCTGTCACGTGCGTCCGAGGAACCGCTCCAGGCGGTACGGGCGTTCTTCGAGGTCACCCTGCAGCGCATCGCCGACCCTGACGTACCTGATGGATGCCTGATCGCCCAGACCGCGATGGCGGCACCGGTGCTCAGCCCCACCATCGCCGCACGCGCGATCGAAGCTCTGGGCTTTCAACAAGCGCGGCTGCGGACCGCCTTGAACGCCGCGCAGTTGGCCGAAGGCGATGCCGACGACTTCGCGGTTCACCTATCGGCGGTCAACCAGTCGCTGGCCGTGATGAGCAGGACCAGGGCGAGCCAGCAGCAGCTCCGCACGGTCATCGACATCAGCATGAGTGCGCTCTCGCACGCCTTGCCTGCCCGGAGCTAGCCTCGCCGTTTCGCCTGGGTACGGCGGCTGTTGGGGCGGAAACCCGATGTTCCGGTGCTCGCCGCCGGGGGCATCGGCGACGGTCGCACACGCGCAGCGGCCCTCACCGCCGGTGCGGACGGCGCCTGGTTGGGCACGGCGTTTCTCGCCACGCCCGAAGCGGTCGAGGTGCACGATGCCCACAAGCGCCTGATCGTCGAGAGTGACGGCAGCGACCGTATGGACACGAACCTACGACATCGTCTCAGGGCTTCCATGGCCGGAGACCATCGGCGAACGCGTCCGCCGCAATCGATTCACCGACGAGTGGTCAGAGCGTGGGGCAACGCTGCGGGACCGTACAGCGGAAGGCGCCCCCTCGGAGGCCTCCCATCCCGTCGACGCCCCACCCGACCCCGACACGAGCTCGGTCCTCTCCGGCCAGTCGGCGTTCTTCGTCGATGCCGTCCGCCCCGCTGCGGACGTGATCCGGACAATCAGTGACGACGCCGAGGCAATCCTCGCCTCACGGCCTCGATCGCTGCTGCGCCGACGTTTCCGGGCGCGCTGTCCCGGCTGCCGGCGTTGAGCATGTTCCGCGCTCGGCGTTCGACCAGAATCGGGATGGAGGTTCGGATCCTGGCCTTGGTACCTGGCCGCCGCCGACGACGAGATGGTCCCCCGCCCGCACAGCGCGCCATGTCCGCGCGAGCCTGCTCGACCACCATCGAGGCCGGGGGCAGCCACGCCCTCTACGTGACACAGCCGGCCGCCGTGGCGAACCTCATCAAACAGGCGCCTCCGCGGTGGTCCCGCCGTAGGCTGCCTGGTGGCTGCGACACGATCCCGTCATAGCTTCGGTGAAGCGCGGTCGAAAACCACCGGCCGTACGCCCTTTACGGTCGCCGGTGACACGGGAAGGAATACCGTCCTGAAGCGCCGTCAGGGCGCGGGGCGCCTCAGCCGGCGGCCCAGGAGGACGGCTCCTGCCCCCGCGATCAACGAGGCGGCGGCGATGCCGGTGAGTGCGGTCCCGGCCCGGGCGGCAGGGGTGGATCCGGTGGCGGGCAGCTCGGGTCGGGCGGACTCGGCTGCCGTGGCGGCTTGGAGGACGAGGTCGGTGACCGCTTCAGGGTGGGCGATCATGGCCACATGAGAGGAGTCGATCTCCACCGTGCGGGAACCCGCGCGCTTCGCCTCGAAGCGTTCCTGGTCAGGGTTGATGGTCCTGTCCTGCTTCGCGACGAGGAACCACGACGGGATGTGTTTCCAGGCCGCCACCTTGGCCTTCTCCGAGAACGCGGTCGTTGCCACGGGCCGTTGGGTCACCGCCATGACCCTCGTCGTGCTCTCCGGCAGGTCGGCGGCGAAGACCGGCCGGAGCCGGTCGGGCTTGAGGTAGAGGTCGGTCCCGCCGACGCCGCCGCCGGCCCGGTAGGGAACGGACTTCGTGGCGGTCCCGAGTTCGCTGGGGAACCTGGCGGACAGGGACATCCCGCTCTCGCCCACGTCGGGCATCAGCGCCGATACGTACACCAGGGACTTCACCCGGCTGTTGCCCGCGGCGGCCGAGCTGATCAGGGCGCCGCCGTAAGAGTGCCCCACCAGCACGAGGGGTCCCTTGATGCTGTCCAGCACGGAAGCGATGTAGGTGGAGTCGCTGTACAGCCCGCGCAGCGGGTTGGCGGGGGCGATGACGGAGTAGCCGCGGCGTTCGAGCCGCTCGACCACCCCGTTCCAGCTGGAGGCGTCCGCGAACGCCCCGTGCACCAGCACGACGGTGGGTTTGGCGGTGGTCGTGGCCGTGCCGCCGTCCGCGGCGGCAGGAGCTGCCACGGTCGCGCACAGGGCCATGGCACACCCGGCCACGATGACGGGCGTACGGCGTATTCGGCGCCGTGAGCCGGGGACCGGAAATGCCGCCATGTCCATCTCCCCTTCTTTGTGAGAGCTATGGCACCTGAGTGTTCACCCATCCGCACCAGCAGGCGCGGCCACGCACCCCAACCGGGTCACACGGCGAGCCATGAGAGTGAATGCCGGGAGTCAACGGTTTCCAACGTCCATCCGCGGCGTGGGCTGCCGCTCCCGGTATCCGCCGTCGACGACACGGATTCGTCGACGGACCGGGCCGGAGAGGGATCTACGAACTGCTGCGTGCGGACGGCTGCACCGTGAGGGTGGTCCCGACAGCAACTAACTGGGGGCGGCATCTCGGCACCCGGCCCACGCCGCACGTGAAACCGCTCCTCGAGATGGTGGACGCCGAGGAGCCGCTCGGCACATTGATCTCGGCAGCTGACCTCGTGCTTCCGCACAGCCGGCCGTCCTGAGTGGGTGTGGTGCGGGCCCACGGCCGCCGCGTGTCGCAACAATGACAAGCTGTTGCGACCGTAAGTTGAGGCGCATCCCTGCACCTCGGGGATGTCCCGACCAGGCGTGTCCGAGTGCTCCTTCGCCCGCCTGGCGATGCCAGGCGACGTCCCTGTACCGGACTCCGGACAGGGGCGTCGCCGTGCAGTAGGGCAAAGCGCCCACCCGGTCAGCGGTGTTGTCCAACGGGACCAGGTCACGATCAGCGCGGCCCGTCACCGGCCAGGGCCGCACATGCCGCGAAACACAGCACCGCAGTGACTTTTGCGCGTCCCCTTCGCCTGGTTCCTCCGCGCCAGGATGCCGACGGTCGGTGTTCCCCGGAAATCAGTGGGAGGGCTCGGGCCCGGGCGATCCACCATGCGGCGCTTCCCGCCCCCGCGGTATCGGACAGCACGCGAGCGGCACCGCCGTATTTCTCTCGTGCGCTGTTAAATTCGCGAAGAATGCCTGGCGGCGGGCGTCCATGCCGAAGACCGGCTCCGCATTCGGCCGACGGCCGAATCCGGGAACTCCGGGTTATCGCCGACGGGGGCCATCGGAACGACGACGCGAGTGCGCGACGAAGGGACATGCTGTGCCGACTGTCCGTCAAGCCACTATCGATCTGCTCAGGCAGCACGGGCTCAACACATGGTTCGGTAATCCCGGCTCCACCGAATTGACCCTGCTGGACGAATTCCCCAGCGACTTCCGCTATCTCCTGGGGCTGCAGGAAATGGTGCCGGTTGGCATGGCCGACGGCTTCGCGCAGGTCACCGGACGTCCCGCCCTGGTCAACGTGCACACGGCGCCCGGCCTCGGCAACGCCGTCGGCTCCCTGTACAACGCCTACCTGAACAAGACACCGCTCATCGTCACCGCGGGCAACCAACGTCGTGCCATGCAGAATCAAAAGACCCTCCTGACCAACGAGGACGCCGTCCTGGTCCCGCGTCCGTTCGTCAAATGGTCCGCCGAGCCGGCCATCGCGAGCGAGGTACCCGCGGTCCTCGCCCGCGCCATCCATATCGCGATGTCCCCGCCCACCGGACCGGTCTTCGTCTCCCTGCCGATGGACGACATGGCCCACGAACTCAACGACGCCCAGATTGCGGAGATCGAGGCGATCCGGGACCGTGAGGTCACCCACGCCGGAGGTTTCCGCAAGGACCTGGCGAAGAAGATCGCCGGTCGGCTCTCCACCGCCAAGTCACCCGCCTTCGTCGTCCACGGCGACCTGGAGCACGCCGGAGCCTGGGACCTCGTCGTGAAGCTGGCCGAGCGCAGCAAGGCCGCCGTGTGGACGTCGCCGCTCCCGGGGCTGTCCGGGTTCCCGGAGAACCACCCTCTGTACCAGGGCCTGCTCCCGCCCGGCGCCGGCTGGATCTCCGAAGAGCTGAAGGGCCACGACCTCGTCGTGGTCCTCGGCGGCCCGGCCTTCCGCTACTACCCCTACATCCCCGGCCCGTATCTGCCCGAGGGCACCTCCCTCATCCACATCACGAGCGACCCGGACGAAGCCGCCCGCGCACCCATCGGTGACGCCTACGTGGCGGACGTCCGGGCCGCGGTGGAGGCGCTGCTGGGCGAGACTTCCGAATCGTCGCGCACGGCCCCCCAGGCCCGGCCCGACGTGGCGCGCCCAAAACGGGCCGAGGCCCCGATGCAGGCCGCGGACCTGTGGACGGCCGTCGGCCACGCCGCCCCGGCGGACGCCCTGTTCGTGAGCGAGGCTGGTTCCAACGAGGTCCCGATCACGGAATACGTACGGCCCGGGGCCGCCCTCTCCCACATGTCCGCTGTCGGCGCGGGCCTCGGATTCGGGCTGCCCGCCGCTGTCGGTGCCCAACTCGGCGCCCCGGACCGTCCGGTGATCGCCCTCATGGGCGACGGGTCGATGCACTACGCGATCACGTCCCTGTGGACCGCGGCCCGCTACAAGATCCCACTGACGATCGTCGTCTCCTCCAACGACGAATACGGCGTCCTCAAGCAGTTCGCCGACATCGAGAGCGCCATGGGCATCCCCGGACTCGACCTGCCCGAGCTGAACATCGCGGCCACCGCCGCGAGTTACGGCATCGACGCGCACGAAGCCAACGACACCGACCAGGTCGCCGAGATGCTCCGCGCCGGAGTCGCCGACCGGAAACGCCCGACCCTCATCAACGTCCGGACGAACAAGGTCAAGAAGGTCGCCCCCCGCCTGACCTGAGCCCGCCCCGACGCGGCAGAGACGGAGGGGAACGGGCCGACCTGTGAGCTGTTGACCAGCCCATCGTGTGACGCCAGGATCCGAGTCTTCTTGCTGAGGACGCGCTGCGGCGGAGGACGACCTGCCGGACCAGGCACTCCCGGCAGTGCCCCAGGACGGCCGGCTGGTCGTACTGGCCCCCAACGCCCGCCTCGGTCACCGAGTCCTCGCCTCCGGCCCCTGCGGCAGACCAGTCCGACACCGTCCGCCGTGGGGCCGTCGCTTCCGCCCGGGTGTCGGGGCGGGGCGGCAGGGGCAAGGTCGCCGGCAGGCGATCGGCGCTCGTGGTGACCGGCGTACCCGAGTCGACGCCTCCCCCGCCAGCCGGGGAAGCGGAGCGGGACTGTGCCCTGCGGGCGCAGCACGCACCAAGCCAGGACCACTCCCCCACGCGGCCACCTGACGGGCGGGGCATTCGGGGCCCCGGGCGAAGGGCATGGCGCCGCCTACTCACACCGCCCTATCGCCGCGAGCGCCGCGCCCGGGGCCCGCTCCTGGCTCCGGTAGTCCTTCGGTGAGACTCCATATGTGTGGCGGAAGGCACGACTGAAGTCAGCGGCACGAGGAAAGCCCCACCGAACGGCGATGGCCTGGATGGGAGTGGAGCACAGCGCCGGATCGGTGAGGTCGCGGCGGGCGGCATCCAGGCGCCGATTACGGATCCAGGCGGCGACTGTCTCCTCTTCATCTTGGAAGAGGCGATGCAGGTAGCTCGTAGAGATGTGGTGCTCGGAAGCGACGGTGGCCGGGGTGAGCTGTGGGTCATGCAGATGCTCCTGCATGAAATTTTTGATGCGCAAGATGAGGGCCCGCCGACGTGTGTCGGCAGGCAGGGAGTTGCCGGTGTCCAGCGTGTGGGCGAAGAGCGCGGCCACCAAGTCGGACAGCACCGTTCCCAGACGCGGGCCGTCGGAAGGCTGGTACGGGGTTGTATCCGTGATCAGTTGGGTGAGGAACTGGGCCAACAGCGCTCCCACCCCGTCCCGGGTCGATACTTGTCGTGGGACCGTGCTGCTCGTCATGACGCGTGGCAGCGGCAGCATCGTCTTGGGGACCTCAAGCCCGACGATCGTGACCGGATCCTTGCCGGTATGGATCTCCCACGGCATCGAAGAGTCGTTTATGTGCAGGTCGGACGGATGGTAGACGGTCTCGTGGTCGTCCCAGCTGCACCCCCCGGTTCCGTCCACGACGAAGGAGAGGTGGTACTGCTCCGGGTCGGACTGCCGGATCAGCTTCGGCGTGCGTTGGATCACCAGTTGCTCGAAGGTAGCCGGCCACATGGTCACGGCCCCGAGGTCCAACACGCGCTGGGAGGCCCGGAAGTCGAGTGCGTGGTCGCTGCTCAGGCGCACCGGAGCATGCGTCTGTCTCAGACGCTCAGCCCAGTGGGCCAACCGGTCCCTCGCCGGCACGTCCTCATCGCGAAAAACCGACTCGTTCAGCACCTGCACGCTCCCTGGTCTCACGCGTTCATGAGGAGATTCGACGGGGCGTCAATAGACGTCAAGGGACGCCAAGGTGCCCCGGCCACCGGGAAGGCAGCACTGCCGGAGGATATGACGATCACATCGCCAGAGGGCAAGTGAGAGCCCCTCCAGCAGGTGGGATCCGGCCGCAGGGAGTTATACGGGGCCGAAATTTGTCGACCTAGGGGATGTCCGCAAACTCCCGCCGTCCGCCCGGGGGGCGGGGCTCGCGGCGTCTGGCGCACTGCACTCTCCCCCACGCCTCAAGGGCGCGGGAGGGGCCCTCGCCGCTTGCTCCGGCTCGGCTCCTCATGCAGCCGATGGATGCCGCGCGCGCTCGCCGCAGGACAGGCCCTGTAGCCGCACTCGCCCACCACTCGGCCCCTTCGCCCGCCCCGGCCCGCGCGCCTCACCCTCACCCGCCGTCACCTGGTGACCCCCATGCGCCGACCGCGCCTCGCCATCGACTGCCCTGATGCCCGGATGACCCGCCCCTGCCGACGACGACCCCGCCCAGCTCGGATCGTTCCGGCTCATCGCCCGGCTCGGCGGCGGCATGGCTGCCGCCTATCCGGGCCCCTCGATGGGCCGGCGCACGGCCGAGCTCAAGGCCCCGCACGAGCCGATCAGCGGGACAGGCGACCCACACTTGACAACATGTTGCTTACATAGCAGCATATTGTCATATCGAATATCGCTGGAACGACACCCGGAGGACAGGCCATGCCCGAGATCGATCTCTATCGGAACGTCCACATGGGGCAGCGTGCACGCCTCTTCGCCCTTGCCGTCGGGCTTGGCAGCGCGGACATCGCCCAGCGCGGCACCGCCGCCGATCAAGCGGAGCGCTGCCTGGCGATGACGCAGGAGCTGCGCGAACACGCCGATCATGAAGACACCTTCATTCACCGGCTTCTGCGGGAGCGGGCACCGGAGGCGGCCGATGCGTTGGAGGCGGAGCATGTGCGCCTCGACGCGGCCTTCGTCGCACTGGACGAGCGGGCGCGCGCACTGCCCACGCGCGCGGCCGAAGCCCTCGCGGAGGCCCAGCATGCGCTGTACCTCGCGCTGAACGAGGTGATCAGTGCCTACCTGGCGCACCTGTACGTGGAAGAGACCGTCGCGATGCCGGCGCTGCGGGAGCACGCGAGCGACGAGGAACTGGGAGCTGTGTACGCCGCCTTTCGCGCGTCCCGTACCCAGGAGGAGGCCCTCACCGACCTCCGCAGGATGCTGCCGGCCCTGCCGCCTCCGACGCGCACGGCGATCGTGCACGATGTCGTCCGGGCCGCGGGCGAACAGGCGGGCAGCACGCTTGCCGCCGTCACCACCACTCTCGCCCCCGACCAGCGCAGCCGCCTCTACGAGGACCTCGCCGTGCCGGAAGCGTGGGTCCTGCAGGAGTCCGAGCACGCCTGAAGGGCCTCGGCGCTTGACCTTGCAGTTGCTGCAAGGACGACCATGGCGGCATGTTGTCCATCAGCGAATTCAGCGAAATGTGCCATCTGCCGCCGCAGACGCTGCGGTACTACCACTCCGAGGGTCTGCTCGTCCCGGCCCATGTCGACGAGCAGACCGGCTACCGCGGCTACCGGTTCGAGCAGGTCGAACAGGCCATGCTGATCACCGTCCTGCGCGGCACGGGGATGAGCGTCAAGCTCGTCCGGCGTGCTCTGGCCGAACCGGACGCGACTCCAGCCCTGTTGCAGCAGCACGGCGCAGAGGTGGAGCGCCAGCGGCGGGCTCAGGACGAGGCGATCAGGGACGCGCGTGCCTTCGTCCACTCGTGGCCGGACGTGCGCCGGCGCCGCGTACCCGAGATGACGGTGGTGTCGAAGCCGGTGCCCGCCACGCCGGACGGACGCACCTCGTACGAATGGGACGAGGGCCATGCAGCCATCACCGCCACCGTTCAGGACGTGGTCAAGACCGTGGAGTCCTGCGGAGCCGTGGTGTCGGGGCTCCCTTGGCAGACGATGGCCAACGAGACCCCGGAGCAGCGAAGGCGGAACCTCACCGGCGAGGAGCCGTCCTTGCTGGTGAAGGTTCCCGTTACGGCGGACGAGGACACTCTCGCGGCTCTGCCCGGCGACGTCGAGGTGCAGCTCTTCGAGGCCCGGGACGAGCTGTCGATATTCATTCCGGGCACAACCTCGATCGCCAAGCACTGCACCGCACTTTCGCGCCTGGCCCGGCATCCCCTCGACGCCGCTTACGTCGACATCGCCCGCGTGCGCCACGTGCTGCACGACGACGGCGTCGAAAGCGCCGCGCCGATCTGCAATCTCGACGCGGGCGAGGCGGCTGGGTAATGCGAGCTCCCGGTGTGCGTCGTGGGCTCGAACTGCGGGGCGGGGCCGGCGGGTGAGAGCGGAAGCGGGCGCATCAGGACTGCTGCTGTGCTGAGCACCGCCGTGCTCTACGCGGCGCTCAGTGGGCGAGGAGCAACGGTTCAGTCGAGGACCGCGGTGGCTTCGATCTCGACGAGATGGTCCGGGACGTCCAATGCCGCTACGCCGAGCAGCGTGGCCGGCGGGACCGGGGGGACTCCCAGCTTCGCGGCTGCACGGGAGATCCCCTCCAGGAGCAGGGGCATCTTGCCGGGGGTCCAGTCGACGACGTAAAGGGTCAGTTTCGCCACGTCGCCGAACGAACCACCGGCCTCGGCCAGGGCGGTGGCGATATTGAGGTAACACTGCTCGACCTGCGCGGCGAGGTCACCTTCGCCGACCGTGACCCCGTCGGCGTCCCAGGCCACCTGTCCGGCGATGAACGCCAGCTTCGACCCGGTGGCGATCGACACCTGACGGTAGGCGTCGATCGTGGGCAGTTGGTTGGGGTTCATCAGGGTGACGGCCATGTGCCTGCCTCCATGTCGTGAGAGACGTACGCGGTCTCCTGTGGTTACTCAAGCACCGTAGGAGAGTGGCCGCTGACATGGAAGAACGCACTTTTCGGTAACCGGGGAACCTGAGGGTGACCGAGCAGCGCAACGAGATCGACGGCATCAGCCACAAGATGCTCACCCAGAACCTGCGCATGCTGGGACGCAATGGCCTGGTCGACCGGTGGGTGCACCCCACGGTGCCGCCGCGGGTCGAATACACCCTCACGGATCCGGGCCGCGCGCTGCGGGCGACGGTGGACGGAATGTGCGACGGGAGCCACCGGTACCTCGGTCACATCGAACCGCCCGCCGCCGCTTCGGCGCCTGACGACCGGCGAGTTCGGAAGCCCGTCTGCCGGGCCCGAGTCGGATGTGGTCGTGGAACTGGCCTCGGGCGGGGTGGGTCAGAACGCCCACCGCGTATGGGAGTAGACCCCGTCGTTCCGGCCGAAGCCGTACGCCGTGGCCGGGGCCACCGCGAACACCACCGCGTCCCCCCTGCGAAAGGCGTCCCCGATCCCGTGGAAGGTGCCCTCGGGTGAGGTGATGTGCGGCCCGTACTTCGCCTCGTACGCCGCGATCACCTCCTCCAGCAGCGCCGGATCGGTCACCGGCACCGCCTCGCCCTCCACGACGAGGTCGAGCCCTTCACTGAGCGAGTTCCTCCCGGTGGTCAGCGCGCAGCGCCCGCGATGGGCAAGGTTTCTCGCCTTCTGCTCCCCCGCGCCCGTGGAGAAGTACAGCACCCCGTTGTGCAGGCGGCGATCACGGGAGTGACGTGCAGCCGGCCGTCGGGCCGCACCGTGGACACCCAGAAGATCTCGGCGGCTTCCAGGTGGCGCTGGGCCTCGGACCACTCGGTGGCCGTGACGTCCTCCGAACCCGGGCGGGGATTGAGCGCGGAGCTGTAGCGAGGGTCGAGTTCGGTCGTGGGCTGCCGGGCGGGGCCTTGTGTCGGCATGGCGGTTTCCTTCCGTTCCGATCGCTTCCTCCCCGTAACGAGCGGCCGGTCGCGCAGAAGCCGTCGTCGGGGCCATTCGGGTACCTGCTCCATCGGACGGGGAGCGGGCCGTAGTCGTCTACGGCGTCGGTGAACGGGGAGCCCGGCGCGTCGTCGTGCGGCGCGGCGTCGAGCACCAGCGCGACGGAGGGGGCCACGGCCCACCGCGTGCGAACTCGCTAACCGTAGGCCTTCAAGGCGTGACGCAGCCTCTCGTCCGGGTCGCGTACGAACAGCGCGCGCAGTTCGCTCATGGGGTCGCAGATGTGGACGTGAGCGTCGTCGTCTTCATCAGGGCCGTAGGCATCATCTTCATCAGGGCCGTAGGCCGCATCGGAGTCGTCGCCGTACGCGTCCTCGTCGTCCGCGTCCTTCGAGTCGGGTGTGGGGCCCGACACCGTCGGGAAGTCGCCCGCGCGAGGTTCGGCGGGAGGCTGCGGGTACCACCTCCAGACAGCGCCGCACCGCCTGACCTGGACCTCCCCGAAGTACCAGGCCGCGCCCACCAGGAATGGGGCGTCCTGCTCGGCCGAGATCTCCTCGTAGGTGCGGAACGAGCTGCGCACCAGGGCTTCGAGCCGGTCGAGGCTCTGGGGGGAGAAGTCCCACGCGGCCGTTCCTCCGCCTGCTTGATCGGCCCACGCGGGGAAGTTCTCACGACGTTCGGCCAGCCAGGTGTGCAGGCGGTGGTTGTCCTCCCAGTCCGGGCCCCGCAGGTCGTCCGTCTCCTCCAGTTCGTTCCGTTCCGCTGCCGTGAGGGGTGGGAGCGACGGTGTCTCCAGGTGTTCCGGGCGGGCCAGCTGCCACAGGACGGTGGGCCAGGTCGGTGCTCCCCAGACGTAGTCGCCCTCCGGGGCGCGGTCCGGGAAGCGGTCCACCACGTCGCGCAGGCTCTCGCCGGCCACGACATCGCGCAGCATGACGGGGAGGAGTTCGGCGTGACCGTCGTAGCGGAGTCGCTGGTTGACGAAGACGGCGCCGGCCCAGTAGCAGTCCTCCGCGTGCCAGGTGCCGGGCGGGGCATCGGGGTTGATGGCGCGGTACTGCCACTGGGCGCCTTTGCCTTCGACGATGCACTTGCCCACGTACCAGGCGGCCATGACCCAGAAAGGTTCGTCGCTGGCCGCTTGGTAGTCCTCGACCGTCGGGAAGTTCTTGCGCAGCAACGCCTCCAGCCGGTCCAGGGACGTGCGGGTGAAGTTCCAGCACTGGCGGCCGCCCGCTTCCTCGGCCCACCAGTCGAGATAGTCGAGCATGCGGGCGTTCTGCCAGCGGTCCGCGGTATGGCCGGCCGTGAGCAGGCACCCGTAGTGCACCCACGGCGTGGGGACCCGCTTCGGCCACCACTCCGGGAGTTCCCGCTGCCGGTCCCTGACCGCCTTGCGCAGCAGGCGTGCGGCGGTGGCGAAGACCTTCCCCGTCTGCTCCTTGACGGCCTGGGCGACGACGAGGAGCGGGACGACCGGTTCGAGGCCGAGGGCAGGGTCCGGGCACACCACGGGCAACCCGTTCGCGCCCGCGCTCTCGTCCCAGTCCCAGCGCCCTCCTGCTTCCTCCAGCAGCGTCTCGCCCAGATAAGCCGCGGCGGACTCGATGAATATCGCGTTGGAGTCGCTGCCGTCGTCGCCCTTGCAGAAGTCGAGCAGATGCTGCTCCAGTTCCGGCAGTTCGCGGGCGCTGTAGTCGTGCTGCCATTCCTCGGAGGTGTACTGGTCGAGGAATCGGTCGAAGATGTCGTGCAGGGACTCGATCCAGAGGTACAGGTTGTGGGCGGCGGAACCCTCCGGGGCATGTCTGCCCGCCATGTAGATGTCGTCCGACTGGTAGGCGTCCGACCTGCATTCATCCATGTGCTTCCCCCGTGCGGATATGAGTGAGGACGTCTGGCAGGACATCCGTGAGCAACGACCCTGGTCGCGGCCCGCGGGAGCCGGATGGGGCGTGGCGTCGACCCCAATACGAGGGTGTCGGGCCGGACTTGGGCCCCGGGCGCGGCGAGGGTGCCAGTAGGGCTACCACTCCCCCGGCTTCGCGGGTCTGCCGTCCGGGCGGCGGCGACGGCGACAGTCAGCAGGCGCGCTGGTATTCGACCTGGTCGAGGGCGTTGCCGTCGCCGAAGTCGAAGGTGCGCTCGGCACCGGACTCGGTGAAGCCGCATTTGGTGTAGAAGCGGCGGGACCGTGGGGTGTCGCGCAGGGTCCACAGGTGCGCCCGGGCGAATCCGTCGTCGTGCAGGCGGCGCAGCGTCTCGGTCATCAAGGTGCCGGCGATGCCGCTGCCCCAGCCGTCGGGATGGCCGTAGAAGGTGGGGATCTCCGCGAGGCCCGGCCGGGTCGGCGAGGGGAGGAAGACGGACAGTGCCAGGGGGCGGCCGTCGAGTGCGGCCAGCAGGATCGTGCCCGGCCCTTCCGTGATCCGCGCATGCCATCGCGTACGCCTGCTCCGCACGCCGCGCGCCGCGAAGTCCGGGGCGAAGAAGGGGGCATAGGCCGCCTCCCAGGCCGCGGCGTGGATCTCACCGAGAACGTCCCCGTCGTCCGGGCCTGCGCATCGCACCTCGATCATCCGGTCACCCTAGGGCAGCGGCTTCCGGGCCGCCGCGAATTCCGCACAGCCGTGGAGCGCGACAGCCGTGAGGGAGAGGGCATGCGGAAGGCGCTGTCCGGAGGTGCGATGGCGGCGTGCGGGTGCGGCGAGGGCCGGGGCGGCCCAAGGTCATCACGGCGCTCTCCCACGGCGTCCGGACAGCTCGGCGCTCCCACGGCGTCCGGACGGCTTTCGGACGGCTTTCGGACGGCGTTCCGACGGCATCTCCCTGACGCTTCTCCGGGCCGGTGGTCCGCTGTGCTGCCACCGCCCTCGTCCGACGTCGCTGTTCAGGGTCTTGTCGCAGGCTTTGATGCCTGGTCTCCTGTTCCCCGGCGATCCGTGAGGGGTTCGCCGCCCGGTGGCGCACGTATCCCGCACGGGCACGAGACCGAGGGTGGAGCGGCGTGCAATCAGTGGCGGGGCAGGACGTACGGGGCGCTCTGCCCGAGGGGCTCGGTGCGGCCATCCGCGAGACCGCCGAGGAGATCGCCGCGCTGCTGCGCGGGGGCGCCGACATGGGGCTGGCGGTGCCAGGGTCGGAGTGGACCGTCGGGGAGGCGGCGGCGCATCTGGCGCAGGCCAACGAACTGATGGCCGACCTCGCGGCGGGCCGTACACGCAGCTACGGGGACGGCACACCGCAGAGTCTGGCGGCGGCCAACGCGCAGGCGCTCTCCGAGTTCGACGAGCGGCGGGCCGAGCCGCTGGCCGCGATGATCGTGGCGCAGGCCGATGCCTATCTCCGGGCACGGGGCGAGGGCGCGGCGGAAGGAACCGTCGTCACCCCGCTGGGCCCGATGGGGCCGGACGTACTGGGGTCGTACCTGCTCACCCACATGCTGGGCCACGGTTACGATCTCGCCCGCGCCCTGGGCCGGCCGCACATGATCGACCGGGCCCGGGTCGAGCTGACGCTGCCGTTCCTGATCACGGCCATGCCGCGGGTGACCGACTCCGCCCGCACCGCCGCGTTGACCGCCCGCTACACGATCCGCTTGTGGGGTGGTGCCCGCTTCGGTGTGACGGTGCGAGGCGGCACGGTGTCCGTGGACCCGCAGCCACCGAAACGCCCGGATTGCACCATCCTCGTCGAGCCCGTCACCTTCCTCCTGATGGCACTCGGCCGCCGCGGCCAGTGGAGCGCCCTGGCCCAGGGCCGGATCCTCGTCCGGGGCCGCAAGCCGTGGCTCGCTCCCCGCTTTCCGGCGCTCTTCAAGGCGCCCTGACGGAAGTGGGGAGCGCGCGGCTGCCGGGCATCGTCCGGTGCCTCTGCCACAGGTCCTCGTCCCCTACCGCCACCGCATGCCCTCGTCCCGTAGCGCCCCTGGAGATCCCTGCCCGGTACCGCTGACGGCGTGCGTCCAGCGGCGGCCCCTGTGCCTCGACGCGGCGCGGTGGAGCCCGCCCGGGGCACCTGCGTCACATGGCGAGGACGGCCAGGTCCAACAGCTCCAGGCGAGGAGCGGCGATCACCTCGTACTCGGTGATCTTCCCGTCCTCGACCGTGAAGGTGAGGGCCAGCAGCAGCCGTCCGTACGGGGCCACCACCGCGCCGACGGCTCCGTTGACGAGTGCCGGTGCGGCGAACTGCGCCCGGCGTCCGAGGACCACGGTCTGCTCGGCCACGGTGTGTGCACCCCGGGCTGTCGTCGCGACGCCCGGCGGCAGGGCCGCAGGGTCGGCCCGGCGTACGACGTCCGGGGCCAGCACGGCGAGGAGGCCGGCCAGGTCGCCGTCGCGTGCGGCGGCGAGGAAGGCCTCGACGACCCGGCGTTGCTCGGCGAGGTCGGCGGGGGGAACCACGGGGGTGCCGCGCACCTTGCGGCGAGCGCGGCTGGCGAGCTTCTTCGTCGTCGCCGGTGAGCGGTCCACGACGGGGGCGATCTGCTCGAACGGCACGGCGAAGCCGTCGTGCAGGACGAAGGCGATCCGCTCGGCGGGCGTGAGGGTGTCCAGGACCACGAGCAGTGCGCGGCCGACCGAGTCGGCCATGACCGCTGCTTCCTCCGGGTCGCTCCGGTCGTCCGCCAGGGCATCGGCCGGGGCGCGGTGGGTCAGCTGCTCCCACGGTTCCTCTCGTCGCGAGGTGCGCGAGCGCAACATGTCGAGGCACAGGCGGGACACGACCGTGTGCAGCCAGCCGGGCAGGTTCTCGATGGCACCGGCGTCGGTGCGACTCAGCCTCAGCCAGGCTTCCTGAACAGCGTCGTCCGCCTCGCTGAGCGAGCCGAGCAGACGGTAGGCGACCGCCCGCAGGTGGCTTCGGTACATCTCGAATCGCTGCGCCAGCAGCTCCTGCTCGTCCACGGGTCACCTTTCGCCTTCGGGCTTCGTCACCGTGATGACGCATACAACAGGGCCGACGTGACCGCAGCCTCGCCCAGGCGCGCGGTCGGCCCCGGCATGGTGAGGAGCACCCCCATGAACACTGCCGTACTGCCGGATCTCGGGCAGCCGCTGCTGCAGCGAGCGGATCTCGGTGGCCTTGCCCTGCCCAACCGGGTGGTGATGGCCCCGACCACCCGGGCCCGGGCAACGGGCGAAGGGCTGGTCCCGACCGCCCTGCATGCCGCCCACTACGCCGAGCGGGCCGGGGCCGGGCTGATCATCACCGAGGCGACCTGGGTCAGCAGGGAGGCGATCGGCTTTGTCCACGTGCCCGGCATCTACAGCGAAGAGCAGGTGGCCGCCTGGAGGCGCGTCACCGATGTCGTGCACTCCCTCGGCGGCCGCATCGTGCTGCAGCTCTGGCACACCGGTGCCGCCTCGCATCCCGACCATCTCGGCGGGCGGCGCCCCGCCGGCCCGTCGGCGATCAATCCCCACGTCAGGACGTTCACCCCCAGTGGGTTCCAGGAGACCGTCACTCCCCGGGCGATGACCACGGCCGACATCGCGGCCACCGTCGCCGACTTCCGTGCCGCCGCGGTCCATGCCCGGCTCGCGGGGTTCGACGGGGTGGAGGTCGGCGCCCTCGGCTCGTTCCTGATCGCGCAGTTCCTCAATCCCCGGCTGAACCGTCGCACCGACGCATACGGCGGCGACCGCATCGGCCGGCGGCGCCTGCTCCTGGAGATCGTCGATGCGGTGGCGGAGCCGTGGGACGAAGGGTGCGTAGGGGTTCGCCTGGGGCCGTACTGGACGGAAGGGCCTCGCTTCCGGGCGGACGAGGAGACACTCGCCGACTACGACTCGCTCGTGACGGAACTCAACGAGCATCCGGTGGCCTACCTGCACCTTCGCGGACGGGACCGCGGCCCGTCGGACCTGGCTCCCGACGTCGGGGCGATCGCCCGCTACCGGCGGCAGTTCCACGGCCCGATGATCGCGAACAACGGTTTCGACCGCGAGTCGGCCAACGCCCTCATCGAGTCGGGCGATGCCGACGCCGTCTCCTTCGCCACGCACTTCATCGCCAACCCCGACCTCGTCACCCGCTTCGCCCTGGGCCGGTCACTGGCGGTCGGAGACCGCGACACCTATTACGCCGGTGGAGCGGACGGCTATGTCGACTACCCGGCCAGCAGTTGGCGGGACGGCGCGAACACGGACACGCCAGGGAGGTAGCGCGGTCAAGCCAGGGGGACGTGGGCCTTGATCCGCTTGCCCACCGGCTCGCGTCGTACGTCGAAGTCCTGGCAGACGGCGAGGACGATCTCCAGGCCGTGCCGGCCGATCCGTTCCGGGTCGGCCGGGCGGGCGTCCGGGAGGGTGGGGTCGCTGTCCCACACCGTGATCACCAAAGCGGCGCCGATGATCTCCAGCTCCACGAGGCACGGTCCGGGCGCGTACTTGCAGGCGTTGGTGACCAGTTCGCTGACGACCAGCTGCCCCGTCCCCAGTACCTGGGAGGACACCGGCAAGCCGTGCTGGGACTGCACCTGTGTGAGGAAATCCCGTGCGAACGCGCGGGCAGCGGCGATGGACGAGGTACTGGCGTCGAAGGCGGCATAGGACGTGAGCGTCGGCTCGGCCCATGGCCGATGTTCTTCCGTGTTCGGCGCTGCCTGGTACATGTATCTCCACCGCTTGCTCCGCGCACGAGCCTGCCACGTGCGCTGACGCCCGTATACCCCGGGATCGCCGTCTCAGTCGTGCCCCGAGAGGCGTGGCCCGAGCCGGAGCCCGGAGGGCCGGGCCGGAGCCCGGATGATCGAGCCGGAACCCGGATGCTCCGGCTGATGCATAGGCGGCCGGGGCGGGGGTACCCGGTCGCATGATTCGAGCAACGACAGCAGGAGGGAACACCACCATGGGTGCCAGCCTTGCGACCTCCGCGGTCCAGGCCCAGGATCCGGAAGCCGCGGCCCAGGGCTCCGCGGTCGACGTTCGCACGGCGCCGGTCGCGCTGCCGGGAGAGCTGCCGCACATCGAGGACCCGCAGAACATCGCTCCCCGGGACGCCCGTGACCTGACGCAGATGTTCTTCCGCCGGCTGGAGACGCTCGACGAAGGCACGCACGAGTACCAGTACGCGCGCAACACCCTGATCGAGATGAACCTCTCCCTGGTCCGCTACGCGGCCCGGCGCTTCCGCAACCGCGGCGACGACATGGACGACATCATGCAGGTCGGCACCATCGGTCTGATCAAGGCGATCGACCGCTACGACCTGTCCCGCGACGTCGAGTTCACCACCCTCGCCATCCCCTACATCACCGGGGAGATGAAGCGGTTCTTCCGCGACACCACCTGGGACGTGCGGGTGCCGCGCCGCCTTCAGGAACTCCGTGTGGACCTCGCGCGGGCCAACGAGAAGCTGTCCGGCAGGCTCGGCCGGGACCCGAAGGTCGGTGAGCTCGCCGAGGAACTGGGCATCAGCGAGGAGGAGGTCATCGAAGGGCAGGTGGCCGCCAACGGCTACAACGCCTCCTCCATCGACGTCACGATCAGCGACGACGGCAATGAGACCCCGCTCGCCGACCTGATCGGCGAACGCGATCCCGAGATGGACCTCGTCGAGGACCTGCACACCCTCAAGCCCCTCCTGGAACAGCTCGAAGAGCGCGACCGGCACCTCCTCGAACTCCGCTTCGGCCAGGAGATGACCCAGGCCCAGATCGGCAACGAACTGGGCATCTCGCAGATGCACACCTCCCGGCTCCTCAGCCGCGCCCTGGCCCGCCTGCGCGAGGGCATGCTCGACCAGGCGTAAGGCTTCGCGGCTCCGCGGGTCGGCGGATGTGTGAGCGGGCGGATGTGTGGGTGGGTTCCGGCGGGTGTCGGTGCCCACCCACACGTCCGTCGGCCGCCACGTCTGCCGGCCCACGCCTCCGTCGAGCCACTCCCCCGTCCGGCCCTAGGTCTGTCAGTGGTGGCGCTTCCGGTGGGAGCGAGAGTCGCGTCTCTCCGCCACCGCGCGGCAATGCCCAACCCCTCCGAACCAGGCCGGTCGGGGCCTCCGAAACGTCGCGCCGAAACTCCCTCGTCACCGCGCGGTGGTCTCCGCAAGCGGGAGTTACTGCCTGGTCGAGGCTTCGTTGTCGAGGACAGCGCGGGCCTTGCGTTCGACGAGTACGGGAACGAAGTCACGGACCGGCCGGTCTTTGAAGGACGCATGGGCCTCGGTGACGGCTGCCCCGATCTCCTCGGGGGTGCGTGTCGTGGCGTAGGCATCCGTGAGGCGTTCGACAACGGCCTGGATGGCTTCTTCCTCGCGTGTATCCATCGCCATGGTGTGCTCCCCTGACCTGGGACGGGACGTTGTCCGACGCGGTCGTCACCGGAACTCCCGTGCACGACCGCCGTGTTGATCGTTGCACCGGGCGGGTGGCACGTTGCCGGAATCCGGCCACCCTTGGTGTGCCTGGAGAGCGACGCTCATCAAGGTCGGGAGCAGGTCGATGTCCGCGTCGCATTCCAGGCAGATGATCGCCCCGTGCGAGTCCGGCACGAGCCGGAGGGCGGATGAGCCTCTCGGGCCGTTCTCGAAACGGCGGCTCTTCCCTTGCCGTGAGGTGCAGGTCGGCGCTTCGGTCGGAGTGGAAGTGCGCACTCTCCCCCTGACCGAGCGCAAGGCTCGGCCTGTGCCGCAGCCGGGCCGGGCCTCCGCAAGGTCCGGCCGGCGCACAAGTGGTGTCATGGCACGCGAGGCCGCCGTCATGGCTCCCTCATGGGCCGCTCACCATAAGGACACCGGTACGTAAGCAGTTCGCGACCCGGCCCCGGCCATGAAATGTCCGAACCCGGACAGTCCGCCTCTCCGGCCCCGCACTCGGCGCGGGAGAACAGACCCGGCCGTCGGGAACCGGCACGCCAACACAGGCCGGCGAGTCGACTGCCACCAGCGATGCCGTAAGCACTCACCGCCACCGGCATCCCCAGGAGCGCACATGCCGGCGTGTTCCCTCCCGGCGATCCGGGACTACGGGGCGCAGCAGATCGGGACCACCACCGGTGAGAGGCGGACCATGGCGTTGGCGCATGCGCCCGTGAACCACGCACGGCGCGATCGCGTCCGGTGGCGGTCGGCCGCGTATCCACTCGTCGGTGAGCCCGTCACCGACGAGGCCGGGTCGTCAGCGGGCGAGCACCCGGCGGACGGATCGGGCGGTTCCTTGGAATGCAGCTGCGGAGCATGGGCAATTACAATGGACGAACATCCTCACCAGGGGCTTGAACAAGGGCGGAGGCTCTGCCGACCGCCCCGCAGCCCGAGCGCAGCGCGGCCTTCTTCAGCGCCCCGCGCCATTGTCGTGCGCTTCTCGGATTTCCCAGGGAGCAGTCCCATGGCTGGTCGAACCGCCTCAATCATCCTCGAGCCCGAGGCACAGGAGCTCGCCGACGCAACCTCGCAACATCCGTTCCTGTACGAGCTGGACCCGACCGCAGCGCGCAAGGTGCTCGACGACCTCCAGGCCGCGCCAGTCGACAAACTGCCGGTCGACGAAGAGTGGGTTTCGGTTCCGGCGGCGGTGGGCGAGGTGCGGGTACGCATCGTCAAGCCACAGGGCGCCACCGGAACGCTGCCCGTCGTGTTGTACATGCACGGCGGTGGCTGGGTGCTGGGCAATGCGCATACCCACGACCGCCTGGTGCGCGAGTTGGCGGTCGGCACCCGTGCGGCCGTGGCGTTCGTGGAGTACACGCCGTCGCCCGAGGCGCACTACCCTGTGGCCATCGAGCAGGGCTACGCCACCGCTCAGTGGATCGTCCGCGAAGGGGCGTTCAAGGGGCTGGATGCACAGCGCATGGCAGTGGCCGGGGAATCGGTCGGCGGGAACATGACCGCCGCACTCGCCCTCATGGCCAAGGAGCGCGGTGACGTCGAATTCATACAGCAGTCGATGTACTACCCGGTCACGGATGCGGCCATGGACACCGGGTCCTACGACCAGTTCGCCACCGGCTACTACCTGAGCCGCAAGCTGATGGAATGGTTCTGGGACGCCTACACGACCGACCCGGACCAACGCGCGGAGATCACCGCGTCTCCCAACCACGCCACCGTCGAGCAGCTCTCCGGCCTGCCGCCCGCCCTGCTGATCGTCGACGAGGCCGACGTGCTGCGCGACGAGGGCGAGGCGTACGCCGCCAAGCTCCGAGCAGCCGACGTTCCGGTGACCACGGTGCGCTACGACGGCACGGTCCACGACTTCATGATGCTCAATTCACTGAGCCACTCCAAAGCCGCCCGCGGAGCCATCGACCAGGCCACGGCGTTCCTGCGCAACGCCCTTGGCACGGCCCGGTCCTGACTCAGCGTTGGGGCGGGGCCCGAACGGCTCATGCGCCGGCCGCCGCGTGACGGTGTCACGATCACTCTGCTGATCTGGGGTTTTTGCGCTGGTTGGCATGGAAGCGCGCTTTCTTCTGACGATTCCCGCACGTGTTCATGTCGCACCATTTGCGGGTGCGACTCTGGCTGGTGTCGAAGAAGGCGGCTCGGCAGGTTGGTGATGCACACAGGGCCAATTTTCCGTCTCGTTCGCCCGCGATGATGCTGATCGCGTCGGCGGCGATCACGCTGAGGGCATCTTCCACGCAGGAAGCAGAGCTGAGCCGCCATTGCCGCTTTCCCTCGGGCGTCAGGATGGCCGCGGCCCGCCCTTGAGCGCTGCAGTCATTGATGACGTGGACAGCAGATGCGGGGAGAGCGTCCTGGGTCGCGGCCGCTGTCGCGGCGGCGTGGATCGACTCCCTCAGTTCCCGAGCGAGGTCGAGCTGGGCAGGGGTGCAGGAGTCCACGGCGAGGCCGCTCACTGCCAGCCAGTCGATGAGTCGCTGCGGCGTGGGAATGCGCTCCACAGCGTTGCCACGCCGCTCCGACAGAGTCCCCGTGAAGCTGGTCGCCAGCACGCTACCGAGGCGGAAGTCAGGAAATCCAGCACGCATGGAACCACCTTAGAGGGTTGCCGCGTGGCTCGGAGAACTGTTAGAACCGTCTTAGCCGGTTCCACGATGGCCAGGAGGTCTCATGCCCCGTCCGACCAGCGACGTGCAAGCGTTTGAAGCCCATGCAACTGACGCCGACCTCGACGATCTGCGCGCGCGACTGGCCGCGGCGCGGCTACCGGAGGCCGAGACGGTCCGTCGCGCCGCGCCCGACCCCCGCCGATGGGAACAGGGCGTTCCTCTCGCCGACCTCGTCGATGTCGTGAACTACTGGCGCACCGGGTACAAGTGGCGGTCGTTCGAAGAGCGCCTCAACGGCATCGGCCAGTTCCGCACGACCATTGATGATCTGGGAATCCACTTCCTGCACCGCCGATCCACCCGCGCGGATGCCACTCCGCTGATCTTGACCCACGGCTGGCCGGGCAGCATTGCCGAGTTCATCGATGTAGTGGACGAACTGGCAGATCCCAACGATGCGGACGCGCCGGCGTTCCACGTCGTGATCCCGTCGCTACCCGGCTTTGGTTACAGCGACAAGCCGGCCACCACCGGGTGGGGAACCGAAAAGATCGCGGCCGCATGGGTGGAACTGATGGGAAGGCTCGGCTACAGCAAGTTCGCGGCCCACGGCGGCGACTGGGGAGGCAATATCACCACGGTTCTCGGCGGCAGGTTCCCGGCGCACGTTCTCGGCATCCACACCACGTTCGCGGAGGGACCGCCCGGGTTGACAACGGACGGGCTGACAGCGGTCGAGCGCCAGTGGACCGAGGAAACCCACGATTTCTGGCACCACCGCGCGGCGTACGCGAAGCAGCAGGCGACCCGACCGCAGACCATCGGCTACTCGCTCGTCGACTCACCGGTCGGGCTTCTTGCCTGGATCCTTGACAAGTTCGCCGAGTGGACGGATACGGAAGACAGCCCCTTCGAGACGATTTCCAGAGACAGGATTCTCGACGACGTCACCCTGTATTGGCTGACGCGAACCGGCGCATCGTCGGCTCGCATCTACTACGAAAGCCACAACTCACTGGACCCCGAACTTCGGGTCGACGTCCCGACAGCAATCACCATGTATCCCCGCGACATCGAGAAGTATCCGCGCGCCTGGGCGCAGGAACGGTACCGACAGATCGTCCGATGGAGGTCGCCCGAAACCGGGGGACATTTTCCGTCACTGGAGGTTCCCGAGTATTTCGTCAAGGACCTGCAGGAAGGCCTCGCGGCAGTGCTGGCCGCTCATGGGTGAACGCGGCCGGGTGCCGGCACTTGATCACCGCCTACCCTGGGCCCGTCGAACGCGGGCGCATGGGGCGAGTTGGTCATGGAGCGCGTAGCGCGGCGCAAGGTCGTCCAGCCCACGGGGGTGGGCCCGCACCGGGCTGTCTCGCCCCTCTGTGGTCGCCCCAGCAGGTGCAGGAGCGGAGTGTCCCGCAGCGCGCGCCCGCGGTCCGAGCGCTGAGTTGTCGGGCCGGCGTCAGCGGGAGAGTTCGACCCCCCAGGCGACGGCCCGCGCGGCGGCGGCCGCGCGGTTGGGGAGGTCGAGCTTGGCGAGGATGTGCTCGATATGGGTTCCCACGGTGCGCGGCGTGATGTACAGCCGCTCGGCGATCTCCCGGTTGGTGCGGCCGGTGGTCAGTTCGGCCAGCACCTGCAGCTCCCGTGGCGAGAGTCCGCCGCGCGGTCGTACGGCCACGGTGGGGTCGACTGCGGCGATCTCCTTGGGCGGCGGGCCCGAGCGGGGGTCGACGGCCGCGGCGAGGGCCTCGGTGAGCAAGGTGACCACGGCGTGCGCCGGGTCGGGCGTGCGCCGTGGCCGGCGGGTGCTGACGTTCAGCATGCCGACGTACCGGCCGTCGGTGGCGAACAGGCACTGGGCCACGCCGTCCCGGATGCCGAGGGGGGACAGCACCTCCTGGAAGCCGGGGGATGCGGCCAGGAGCTGCCGGGGGACGTCCCTGAGCCAGAGACCGCCGCGGGCCGGGCTGCGGAGCACGGCGAACACCGGGTCGTGGTGGAGGCGGGTCTCGATGTAGGCCGTGGCGTCGTCCGGGTAGCTCCCGGCCAGGGTGGTGTGGCACCGGCGCTGCGGATCCCACCGGGCCAGGGAGGCATGGTCGTACTCCATCACCTCCGACAGCGCCGCCAGGACCGTGCCGATGCCGGTGGCGCCGCTCGTGGCGCTCCTGGCGGCCTCACGGACGTGGACGGCCGCGTCCAGGAGGTCCGTCGTGCTTCGCTGTGCTGCCACTCCCCAAGGATGATCATGCGTCCGGACTACGTCAATCGCGCAGGGTGTCGTGCACGACCTGCCCGTCCACGACGGTGAGGACGACGGGCATCTCCGGGATGTCGTGGGGGTCGGCGGCGAGCAGATCCCCGTCGAGCACACAGAGGTCGGCGACCTTGCCGGGCTCCAGGGAGCCCTTCCAGCCGTCGGCGAAGTCCTGCCAGGCCGCGTCGATCGTGTACGTACGGAGCGCCTCGGCCAGGCCGATGCGCTGCTCGGGGCCGCTGACCCGGCCGGCGGCCTTCGACTCGCGCAGCACCATGGTGGCGACGCCCTGGCGCCAGTCCGGGTATGTGACGGGGGCGTCGGACCCGCTCGCGACCCGCACGCCGGCGTCGATGGCGTCGCGATAGGGCCACGCGTACGCGGCCCTGCCGGCGCCGACGAACTCCTCCTCCATGTCGGCGACGGTCCACTTGATGGTGGGGTTCATGTTGACGCCGAAGCCGTGCGCGGCCAGCACCTTCATGCTGTGCGCGGTGAGGAAGTCGCCGTGGATGACGTAGTGGCGGGCGTCGGGGCGCGGGTGCTCGGCCATGGCCGCGGCGAAGGCGTCCGTGACGGTGTCGATGGCCCGGTCGCCGGTGACGTGGACGCCCAACTGGTGCCCGGCGGCGTGAGCATGCCGGATCATGACGTCGATCTCGGCGATCCGCTCGGCGTCGGTGGTGCCGCCGACACATAGGGAGCCGCAGCCGCCGCCGACGTACGGCTCGTGCATCCAGGCCGTCTTGTTGGGGACGATGCCGTCGGCGAAGATCTTGACGCCGTGGACCGTGAGGCGGCGCGGAGCGGCGTCGCCGGACCCGCCGGGGGCCGTGCGGGGTGCGAGGGTGGTGAGGGCGCGGGTGAACTCGTCGGCGGTGCTCGCCATTCCGGTGGGCAGAAGCAGGACGCCGACGCGGGCGGTGAGTTCGCCGTCGGCCAGCAGTCGGCGGTAGACGTCGAGCGTTTCCGTGCCGAGCGCGCCGCGCATGATGCTGTCGCCGCCGGGGCCGAGCCCGGGTTCGGTGTAGCTGGTCACGCCGAGCCGGGCCAGCGTGGCGAGGGTGGACCTGATCGCGTCGGTCCTCTCCTGCCGGCTGAGTGGCGGCAGCGCGTTCTGGACGAGGGCCTGGGCGCCCTCGTGGAGCAGCCCGGTCGGCTCCCCGGCTTCGTCCACGACGATGGCCCCGCCGGGCGGCGCGATGGTGTGCCGGTCGATCCCGATGAGCTTCAGTGCCGTGGAGTTGACCCAGGTGGCGTGCCCGGAGAAGGAATACAGCACGACGGGGTGGTCCGGACTGACGGCGTCGAGGTCGCACCGCGAGGGCAGCCGCGACGGATCGAAGACGCACTCGTCGAGGTAACCGGTGTCCCAGCCGTGCCCCACGATCCACTGCCCGACCGGAACCCGCCCGACGGCCTCGCTCACCGCCTCGGCCACCTCCGCGAGGGAGGACACCGCCGGATGACCGAGGTCGAGGGCGAGCGGCGGCGTCGTCATGCCGAAGGCGCATCCGTGCAGATGGGAATCGTTGATACCGGGAAGCAGCGTCGCCCCCCGGAGGTCGACGACGCGGGTACCGGGTCCGACGAGCGGCGCGACGTCGTCCCACCCACCGACGGCACTGATGATCCGGCCGGTCACCGCCAGGGCCGAGGCGACGGAGAACTCCGCATCGACCGTGACCACCCGCCCGCCGAAAAGCACCAGATCCGCATACGTGTCCATAGGAGTTCCTCTCAAAAACCGGGTGCACCACGGCCACCCGCGAACGATCTCCCGAGGACTATGACCGCGCCCCCGCCTCCCGCACATCGGTCATCCCACCGATACGCGCTCGTGCCGTGGCGGCCGACAACCCATCGCAGCGCGGGCCGAGCCCCGCCCTGTCTTCGACGGCCGCGCGCGCCTCGTCCACCGGCTCGAGCAGACCGCACAGAGCTCCCACCAGCAGACGAAGCCACTGCCCTGCGCCCGCACCCGCGCCGACCGACTTCTCCACGCCGTCGACGCCGAACGCTCCTGTCGCCACTTTTCGCCGAGCAGCCGGACGCGAACCCCTTGGGTGAGTGCAACCGGGCCGACCGCCCCACCCGACGACCCTGCCCCCACGCCTCTCCGAGCGTGCCCCTAATATCATTTCGCGTTCTCCGACGGACGCTGACGCCCGCGGGGTCGTGCCCCGCCGCCCGACGCCCGACACGACACGACGACTCCACCGCATGGCGAGGGAGTCGAGCATCGAGAAGAGGAACGTTCATGCGCGCCCGGAGCATCGCCACGGCCACCGCAACAGCATTGGCTCTGGTGGCCGCTCGTGACCTTGTCCAGAAGAAGCACGCATTGCTCCGGAACTTCCCGGTGATCGGGCACGCCCGGTACCTGCTGGAGACGATCGGGCCGGAGCTGCGCCAGTACATAGTGACTTCCAACGACGAGGAGCGCCCCTTCAGCCGTGACCAGCGCACCTGGATCTACGCGTCGGCGAAGGGCGAGAACAACTACTTCGGGTTCGGAACCGACAACGACGTCGAGCACATGCAGGGGCACGCGTACCTGAAGCAGCGCACGTTCGCCGGCCCGCTGCCCGACGCGCACGACCCGCAGGCCCCGCTGCCCTCGGCCAAGGTCCTGGGCGGGCCGCGCGGGCGGGCCAAGGCATTCCGGCCGGCGAGCGTGGTGAACATCTCGGCGATGAGCTTCGGGTCGCTCTCCGGCGCGGCGATCACGGCGCTCAACGAAGGGGCGGCGCTGGCGGGCACGATGCAGAACACGGGAGAGGGCGGTCTCTCCCCATACCACCGCAACGGCGGCGACCTCGTCCTGCAAATCGGTACGTCCTACTTCGGCTGCCGCAACGAGGACGGCAGCTTCAACATCGACAAACTCAAGGACGTGGTCGCCGGCGCCCCGGTCAAGGCGATAGAGATCAAGCTCTCCCAGGGCGCCAAGCCAGGGCTGGGCGGGATGCTGCCGGGCGCGAAGGTGACCCAGGAAATCGCCGAGATCCGCGACATCCCGCTCGGCGAGGACTGCGCCTCGCCGTCGCGGCACACCGCGTTCAGCGACGTCGACTCGATGCTCGACTTCGTCGAACTGCTCGCCACCGAGACCGGCCTGCCGGTCGGGATCAAGAGCGCGGTGGGCGAGTTGGAATTCTGGCAGGAGCTGGCCACGCTGATGGCGCGTGGTGACCGTGGTGTCGACTTCGTGACCATCGATGGCGGCGAAGGCGGCACCGGGGCGGCGCCGCTGACCTTCTCCGACTCGGTGTCGCTGCCCTTCCGGATGGGCTTCTCCCGGGTCTACGGCTGCTTCGCCGAGCGGGGGCTGACCGATGACCTGACCTTCATCGGCTCCGGCAAGCTCGGCCTGCCCGAGAACGCCGCGGTCGCCTTCGCACTGGGTGCCGACATGATCAACGTGGCTCGTGAGGCGATGCTGTCGATCGGCTGCATCCAGGCGCAGAAGTGCCACACCGATAAGTGCCCCACCGGCATCGCCACCCAGAACCCGTGGCTGGCCCGCGGCCTCGACCCCACCTCGAAGGCCACCCGGGCCGCTGTCTACCTGCGCACCCTCCGCAAGGAGCTGAGGAAGATCTCGGCGGCCGTCGGCGTCGCCCACCCGGCACTCATCACGGCCACCGACATCGAGATCATGAACGGCGACTACGAGGCCCGTACCCTGGCCGGCGTCTACGGCTACAAGGACGGCTGGGGCGAGCTCGGCACGCACCTCGCCGAGGAGATCACCGCACTGCTCACCACCGAGCAGTCCTCCGACCAGTAGCCGACCGCCTGACGCGCCGATCACGGCAGGCACCGCGCTCGCTGCTCCCCTGCCCGGAGCGCGCGCGTGGCGCCGGCCGGTGGCACCCTGGTCTTCCCTGCTCCACGTACAGCCCCTTGTCTAGGTGATCACAACATGAGCGAAAAAGTGAGATTCCCGAGCGTCGTCGGCCCCGAACTGGCCGGAGCGATCGACCTGCCGGACGGCGAGATCCGCGGCTGGGGGATATTCGTGCACGGATTCACCCTCGGCAAGGGCTCGCCGGCCGCGTCGCGGGTCAGCAAGCAGCTGGCACGCGAGGGGATCGGCATGCTGCGCTTCGACAACCTCGGGATCGGGGACTCCGACGGCGACTGGGGGGACGGTTCCTTCACCGTCAAGGTCCAGGACACGATCCGTGCCGCAGCCATGATGGCGGAGCGAGGAACTCCGGCAGACCTGCTGGTGGGGCACTCATGGGGAGGCGCCGCCGTCCTGGCCGCGGCGGCCGAGGCAACCGGCGTCCGCGCGGTCGCCACGATCGGGGCGCCGGTCGATCCCAGCCACGTAGAGCGACAGTACGACGCTGTCGTGGATCGCGTGCTCAGTGAGGGGTCGCACGAGTGGTTCGTCGGCGGGAGGACCCTGGTCCTCAAGCGCGCCTTCGTCGAAGACGTCCGCCGAGCTCACCTGCGCGACCGAATAGGCGAGTTGGACCTGCCGCTGCTCGTCCTGCATTCGCCTACCGACAACACCGTCGACATCGCCAACGCCGGGGAGATCTTCAACGAGGCGCGGCACCCGCGAAGCTTCGTCTCGCTCGAAGGAGCAGACCATCTCCTGACGGCACGAGGACAAGCGCAGCGAGCCGCCCACATCATCAGCGCCTGGGCCGACCAGTACATCCACGGGTAACGGCCCGCAGGTGAGACGTCACAGATGACGAAGGGCTCGCTCGGGTAGGTGCGGGCAGGGGCGTCGGGTGCGGCGGTGGGCCCAGCGGTGAGCGGTCCGGCGCGTCGGAACAGGCTAGGCACGGTGATTCCCGAGGCCTATGCACCACCCCCCTCCCCGCACCTCGGTCATTCCACCCATCCCACCCATCCCACCCCTACGCGCTCTCGCGGTGGCGGGCTGACTCCTCGCGCCCGGGATCGGCAGTGGGGCGAGGAGCAGCGCCGGCCGTCTTCGAGGTGCTGGCTGCTCGTCCGTGATGACGGCGCCTTGAGGGAGAGCTCGGTCAGGCGCGTCGGAACGACTCTCGGCGTGTGTCGCGTCACCGTACGCAGGCGGAGCGATCAGCCCACAGCGCCGGAGCGCACTGTCACGTTGTGTTAGCCTCAGACGTTTGGACCGCTGTGATGGCTGTGACGGCTGGCGCTTCTGCCCGTCCGTTTCCCTTTGTTCGTCGGCTGCTCATTTCCTGCCGGGCCTTCCTCGGTACGTTCCGCATACGGAAGGCTCTTCATGGACCACCCGGACCACCTCGGCACCGCGCACGGCGACCTCGCCCCGCCAGTGACCCTCACCCCGACGGTGCCCCCGGTCGCCTCCTTCGCCGACCTGGAACTGCCGTCCGAGGTGCTGCGGACGCTCACCGAGCTCGGCGTGCGCGAGCCCTTCCCGATCCAGGCGGCCACGTTGCCCAACGCCCTCGCGGGACGCGACGTCCTGGGGCGCGGGCGCACCGGATCGGGCAAAACCCTCGCCTTCGGCCTGCCGCTGCTCGCACGGACGGCAGGGCGGCGCGCGGAGCCCAAGCACCCCCTCGCCCTGATCCTCGTGCCTACCCGGGAGCTGGCCCAACAGGTCACCGAAGCACTCACCCCGTATGCCGACGCGCTCCGGCTGCGGATGGCCGCGATCGTCGGCGGCATGTCGATCGGCCGGCAGGCCGCTGCGCTGCGCGACGGGGCCGAGGTGATCGTCGCCACCCCTGGCCGCCTGCATGACCTCATCGAGCGCAAGGCCTGTGGCCTGGGACGGGTGCGGATCACCGTCCTCGACGAGGCTGACCAGATGTGCGACATGGGCTTCTTGCCGCAGGTCACCGAGGTGCTCGACCAGGTGCACCGCGACGGCCAGCGGATGCTGTTCTCCGCCACCCTGGACCGCGACGTCGATCACCTGGTCCGGCGCTACCTCCATGACCCCGTCGTCCACTCGGTCGACCCGTCCGCGGGCGCGGTCACCACCCTGGACCACCATGTGCTGGTCGTTCATGGCCCCGACCGGTATGCCGTCGTCACGGAGATCGCCGCCCGCGACGGCCGCGTACTGCTGTTCCTGGATACCAAGCACGCGGTCGACCAGCTCACCCGGCACCTGCGGGCCAGCGGGGTGGATGCCGCGGCCCTGCACAGCGGTAAGTCCCAGCCGCAGCGCACCCGGACCCTCGCGCAGTTCAAGAGCGGCCAGCTCACCGTCCTGGTGGCGACCAATGTCGCGGCCCGTGGCCTGCACGTCGACGACCTCGATCTCGTGGTCAACGTCGACCCGCCCACCGACCCCAAGGACTATGTGCATCGCGCGGGCCGCACCGCCCGGGCCGGTGTGTCCGGCCGCGTCGTCACGCTGGTCCTCTCGGGCCAGAGGAAGGAGATGAGCCGCCTGATGGCAGAGGCCGGCATCGCGCCGACGACCACCAAGGTGCGCTCGGGTGAGGCGGAGCTGAGCCGGATCACCGGGGCCAAGCCCCCCTCCGGCACCGCGCTCGACGGTAGGCCCGCCGCCCACCGGGCCAAGAACACCAATACCCCCTTCCGCGGCCTGGGCACCAGCAAGGACACCTCCCGCACCACCGGCGGCAAGTCCCGCAAGGCCACCGAGGCCCGCAAGCTCGCCGAGGCCCGCAAGGCAGCCCGGGTGCGCCGCGGCGGCTGAGCGCCCGCCCCGATAGCCGGATGTTCCTGATCACATGATCGAGAGCCACTCCGGCGCGGCACCGTAGACCTCCGGTGTCGCCGCAACTTCGGCGGGAGCCTCCAGGGGCAGCAGGTGCCCGCCGGCCGGGCGTAAGGACTGTTGTCGCCCCCCGGGATGTCCAGGGCCGACATCGCATGCGGGCGATGGACAGCACATCAGCCTGCCCTGAACCCGAAACGGCAGCTCACTTCACCGGCGTCCGGCAGCCGGTGCCGTCTTCCAGCGCCCGACGAGGCAGCGGCCCCTCCGTGACCTGCTTCCGGGCTCAAACCTGGGCGGCGGCCGTGATGTTGTTCCACGCCACGCGAAGGAGTGGGTACGGCCTTTGGCCGCAACCCACCAGGGAAATGTTCGGTACCTTCGCCGGATGAGGGCCAGTTGATCGACCGGCCCCTTCGTGACGCAGTGACACACCGCGCTGTGCAACGCCCATCCCGTCTACGAGACTTCCCGTGAGGTGCCCGATGGCCGGCGCTACGTCCGACGACTCCGTGCCTGCATATATCGATACGACGCGACCCAGTATCGCGCGGGTGTACGACGCGTTCCTGGGCGGCAAAGACAACTATGAGGTGGACCGCGAGGTAGTTCGGAGTGTGCAGCAGGCCGTGCCGGAGGTCCCGGACCTGGCAGTCGAGAACCGCGCCTTCCTGATCCGCGCCTGCCGGTTCCTGGCGGGCCGGGCAGGCATCACCCAGTACCTGGACTGCGGCTCGGGCCTACCGACCGCAGAGAACACCCATCAGGTGGTGCAGCGGGTCAACCCGGACTCGCGGGTCGTCTATGTGGACAACGACCCAGCGGTACTGGCCCACAGCCGGGCACTGCTGGAGGAGAACGGGAACACCGTCCTCGTCTGCGAGGACATCTTCGAACCGGAGGAGCTGCTGCAGAATGACCTCGTAGGGTCCACGCTGGACTGGAACGAGCCGATCGCACTGCTGCACATGGGCACGCTGCACCACTACAAGGGCGAGGACACGCGCTCTCGCAAGGACATCATGCGCGCCTACATCGACGCGCTGCCGTCGGGCTCGTACGTGGCGATCAGTCACTTCCTGGACCCGGAGGACGAGCACAGCCAGGTCGCCCGGAAGATGGAGGACAGGTTCCTGCACAGCAGAATGGGAAGTGGCACCTTCTCCACCAGGGCCGAACGGCAGGGGCTCTTCAATGGCCTGGAGATGGTTCCCCCAGGCCTGGTTCCCTGTGGCGACTGGTGGCCGGACGGCCCGCAGCTCAAGGAGGAGAACGCGGCCCAGCGGTGCATCGCCGGCGGCATCGCCCGTAAGTCATAGGCCCTGCACAGGTCCGACGCGGTCCAGTGCTGCCCAGCCGCCCCGTCGTCCTACTCAGAGCCTGTTTCTCAACCCTCCGAACACTGACCGGGCCCCCGGACAGGGCCTCCCCCGTCAAGAGCGTGG
>Ga0207426_1000496_pt1 | contig 58627 bp, 54 predicted proteins | sample AraplaMF_Cvi_mMS_FD_184265 | JGI IMG/M metagenome (GOLD analysis project Ga0207426, IMG submission 184265) | Arabidopsis root microbial communities from the University of North Carolina, USA - plate scrape MF_Cvi_mMS (SPAdes) (version 2) | ecosystem: Host-associated > Plants > Roots > Endosphere...
CCGGCCGACTCGGCCTCGCTGGCCACCCTCGTCGGCAGCGGGGACCGGTACCTGTGGCCCCAGACCCATGACCTACGGCACATCCCGTTGCACGACCCGACCCCGGTCCACCCGCACGTGCTGCTGTTCCGCAGCGGAGACCAGCACCCCGTGCTGACCGCGCTACGCGTCCATCTGCGCACCGCAGGCCCGCGAACCCCGCACGACGTGTGGGCGCCCGGCTGGGTAGACCGCTGACCAGACGCCCGCATCAACAGACCCTAGCCGCCGGATGTTTCAAGGAGTTCGTGCAGCAGGTGGGCGGCGGTGATCACGCCGAGTAGGTGCGTGCCGTCCTCGGCTTGCTCGACGACGGCGATCAGCGGGCTACGCACGCGGGCCATGAGCGCCGCCACTTCCAGCGCGGTGTCGTCGGGGTCCGCGAGGGGAGGCGGGGGTGCGTCGGCAGGCAGGCAGTCGCCGACGCTGCGTCCGGTCAGGACCTGGCAGAGCTGGTCGGCGTGCTTCTCGTCGACGACCGGGGCGAGGGCGGGATCTTCAATGACGTACTCCGGCACCAGGATCTTGATCATCTGCGAGGCGGGGAGGATCGCCCTGGGGCGGTCGTGTTCGTCGAGCACCAGAAGGCCGGGGAGTTGGTGCTCGGCCATCAGCCGCGCCGCCACCAGGGCATCGCTGTCGACGCTCACTGCTTCGTAGTCAACGGCCAGATCTCGTGCGCGCACGGCCTGCTCCTCGTCTGCTGGGAGTGTCCCTGGTCCCAGCCTTGCTCATCGCCGAGCTCCCGGCGATGACGTTGACGCGATGCTTACGCCGCAGGCCGGGCTCCGGCGATGCCTGCTGCGGTCCTCCCGTTGCGCGCTGGGCCGTTGTGCTGCCCCGGCGTGCGGCAGTGCGAGCCCGGCCACGCCCGCTCGCCGTCGTCGGCTCTGTTCTCCCGAAGCTACGGCGAAGAACGCGAACAGCAGCCTCCCCGGCCCGGTGGGGTCGTAGATGCCGGGCAGCGGCCCGGCGAGCATCTCCAGGACCAGGCCGTGGGCGGTGAGGTGGTCGGCGAGCGCGGTGAGTCCGGCGGCGTCGCGGCCGAGCCGCTTCATCTCGTACACGGTGAAGATGACCCGGCAGCGCGGGGCGTGTGACTTGACCTCTCGCGCGGTCCGCAGGGCTTCCTCGAATTCGGGCCGTACGCGGACGCGGGTGCTGATCTTCTCGCTGAAGATCTTGTCCCTGGGGATGGGGTGCCATGGCCGGCCTGGGCCGCGGTAGGCGGGGGTGGGAACCCGCAGCGCCTTCTTCAGCCGGGGCACCATCGTGAAGCGGCGGGTGTGGTAGGCGGAGGCGACCGCGCCGCCCCGCGAGCGGCACGGTGATCCGGGCTGCGCGTCACACTTCGGTCAGGCGTGCTGTTCGACGTCGTCGGCGTCCGACCGGCCGGTTGGCGAGGGCTGCTGAGGGTCCGTCACGGGCCCGGATTTTCGCGCCATGCAAGTCTCAGAAGGGGGGCCGTCCCGCTTCGGGTGAGAACGGGTTCTGAGAACCGCTCGGGGTTCGGTAGAGGCTTGGCGGCCAGTTGTTGATCTTGCTCGCGCACAGGAACCCCCCGTTTATGAGAGTCCAGGTGTTCGGTCGCGGCCCTGGGGGCTCTTGGGCGTGGCTGGCTACCGGCCTACGATGATCGGCATGTCGCCCGATGCCTCCTCATCCTCCGTCTGGCCGGTCCTGCACTACGACGACACGAGGGCGGCGATGCGCTTCCTGGTCGACGTGCTGGGGTTCGAGCAGGTGGTCGCTGCGCCGGATGAGCACGGCGGGATCGGGCACGCGGAGCTGCGCTGGCCCGGCGGCGGTGCGCTGGTGTTCGGTTCGACCCGGCACACGGACAGCGTGCACGGGCGGATGCGGGCGGGGACGAGCGCGGTCTACGTGGTGAGCGACGACGTCGACGCTGTGTATCGGCGGGTGGCCGACGCCGGTGGCGAGGTCCTCGAAGCGCCGCATGAGGCCCGGTTCGGGTCGGGCGCCGCGGCGTACGTGTGCACGGTGCAGGACCCGGAGGGCAACCTGTGGACCTTCGGCACCTACCGCGGCCCTTCACCGGAGTAGAGCGCAGGGACGAGACGGGAGGACCCCGCCCTGTGGGGCCGGGGTCCTCTGCTGTGAGTGTGCGGCGCGGGGATCAGTGGCTGCCGGTGAGTTCGCCGGTGAGCTTGCCGTGGAGGTCGGCGCTGGGGTCGTTCAGGCCGGTGATCTCCACGCTCTTGCCGCGCTGGGCGTACTTGGTCTCGATGGCGTCCAGGGCCGCGACGGAGGAGGCGTCCCAGACGTGGGCGGCCGACAGGTCGATGACGACCCTGTCGGGGTCGCCGGCGTAGTCGAACTGGCCGACGAGGTCGTTGGAGGAGGCGAAGAACAGTTCACCCGTGACCCGGTAGACCACCGTGTGACCGTCGGGGTCGGTGACGGTGGTGACCTCGGCGAGGTGGGCGACGCGCTTGGCGAAGATGACCATGGCGGTGATGGTGCCGACGGCGACGCCGATCGCGAGGTTCGAGGTGGCGACCACGACGATCACGGTGATGACCATGACCACGATCTCCCCGGCGGGCATCCGCTTGAGCGTCTTCGGGGCGATGGAGTGCCAGTCGAAGGTGCCGAAGGCGACCATGACCATGACCGCGACCAGCGCGGCCATGGGGATGTCGGAGACGACCGGGCCGAAGGCGATGCACAGCACCATCAGGAACGAGCCCGCCAGGAACGTGGACAGGCGGGTACGGGCGCCGGACACCTTCACGTTGATCATTGTCTGGCCGATCATGGCGCAGCCGCCCATGCCGCCGAAGAAGCCGGTGACGATGTTGGCGATGCCCTGGCCGATGGACTCGCGGGTCTTGGAGGAGTGGGTGTCGGTGATGTCGTCGACCAGCTTGGCCGTCATCAGTGACTCCATCAGGCCGACCAGCGCCATGGCGAGCGCGTAGGGGGCGATGGTGGTCAGGGTGTCCATCGTGAACGGCACGTCCGGCAGGCCGGGGACGGGCAGGGAGGACGGCAGGGCGCCCTTGTCGCCGACGGTGGGCACCGCGATGCCGGCCGCGACCGTGATCACGGTCAGGATGATGATGGAGACCAGTGGGGCCGGGATCACCTTGGTGACCTTCGGGAAGAACACCATCAGCGCGAGCCCGCCGATGATCAGCGGATACACCGCCCACGGGACATCGTGCATCTCCGGCACCTGCGCCATGAAGATCATGATGGCGAGCGCGTTGACGAAGCCCGTCATCACCGACCGGGGTACGAACCGCATGAGCTTGGCCACGCCGACCGCACCGAGGATCACCTGGAAGACGCCGGCCAGGATGACAGTGGCGACCAGGTAGCCCAGCCCGTGTTCGCGGTTCATGGGGGCGATGACGAGGGCGACGGCACCCGTGGCGGCGGAGATCATCGCCCGTCGGCCGCCGACGATGGAGACCGTGACGGCCATGGTGAACGAGGCAAACAGGCCGATCGCGGGGTCGACCCCGGCGATGATCGAGAACGAGATCGCCTCGGGGATCAGCGCGAGGGCGACGACCAGGCCGGCCAGGACCTCGGTGCGCCAGACCTTCGGATCGTTCAGCCAGTCGGGCTTGAGGCCGCGCAGGCGCGCGGCGGGAGTCGCTGCAGCAGAAGACAAGGGAGATGCGCACCTGTCGTGCTCGGGCACACCCCACAGGCGGGCTGGCCGGGGCGTGCGGGAAGGACGCGCAGGGGCCGGGCCGGCACCCCGCGGACGACCCGCAGGGCGGGCCGGAAGTCGCAGAGGGGAGGGACGCAAGGCGGGGCGGCGCGCACGGGCGGCCGCCGGCTCACCTCCAGGGGCGAAGCCTCACGGCGGGCAGGCGGCGGCGATCGGCGTCATGGGCTCACGCACGCTCTCTCCTGCAACAATCGGATCTTCGCTGGGGGCGCCATCGGCCCCGGAACGGCAACGGCGGGACGGCCGGGCCGCCCTCACCACCCGCAACTCTACCCTAACGTTAGAGTAGAGGTCGGAGGGTCGTACGGGACGCGGCTCGCTACGACGGGAAGGGCCAGGACAGCGGCGTGGACGGCAAGCACATGCAGATCGGTGAGGTCGCCGCGCGGACGGAGCTGTCCCTGCGCACCATCCGGCACTACGAGGAGACCGGCCTGGTGATCCCGTCCGCCCGCTCCCAGGGCGGGTTCCGCCTCTACACCGAGACCGACGTCGCCCGGCTCATGGTCATCCGCCGGATGAAGCCGCTGGGCTTCACTCTGGAGCAGATGCGCGACCTGTTGGACGCCACCGACCGCCTGGACAGCGGCGACGCGCTCGACGCCGCCGAGCGCGAGGAGTTGCTGGAGCGGGTGCGGGCCTACCGGCAGGCCGCCGCCGAGCAGGTGGAGAAACTGCGCATCCAGCTGGCCCGCGCCGAGGACTTCGCCGACACGCTGGGCGCCCGCCTGGAGCAGAGCGCTCCGGTCGCCCCCGTCTAGCACCGCAGCCTCATCTCCCGGCCGGTGCCGCCTCGTCCTGCCCGCTGCGCGGCCCCGGCACGGCCGTGGCTGCCGCGGTGAGATCCAGCTGAAGGCGGCTGTTCACGTCCAGCTCGAACCGGCCGTAGGGGTTCACGTGGGTCCAGAACAGCGGGGACAGGGCCCGCCGGTCGGCGTCGGTGAGCCGCTTCTGCCGCTTTTCCTCGCTCAGGATGTCCTGGAGCAGCAAGGTGTTGACGTGCACCAACGCGGACCGGAGCAGGTGCAGCGCCAGCATCGAGACCTCCTGGGACTCCTTGTCGGAGCCGGTCAGGTCACCGTCCTTACCGTCTCCACGTCCGTGCAGTGCCGCAGCACGCCCTCGATCATCGCGGCGACCTCGGAGGCCGAGCAGGACTTGAGCCGCCCTTACACGCATAGCGATTTTTTCTCGACGTGCCAGTAGGCCATCACGCCGGGCCGCGGTACCGCTGGTGCCACTCGGTCATGAAGTTCGACGACCAGGAGACGAACTTCTTGGAGTCTCTCGCGCAGGCGGTGCCCTCGCCCCACCATGCGGCGTCGCGGGCGGCGAAGGTGGCGTCGACCAGCCGCACCAGTTGCCGCGGACCCGCTTGAGCTCCTTGTTGAGCTCGTGCCCCCGCCGCCCGCGCTGTCCGCGTCCGCGTCCGCGTCCGCGCCGGCGTCCTCGGCGAACAGGTCGTCCAGCCGGGAACGGGTCGCCGCCGACAGCCGCCCACGGTGGCCGCGCAGAATCGCCACTCGAAGGTGCTGACCGCCTTGCCCACCAGCCGGGCGATCTGCCCTGGGGCCGGTGGCTCCAACCGGTCCTTGCGGCAGCGGGCCACCACCGTCCGCCAACCGGCCCCGGTTCAGCTCCACCCCGCACGACTCGACCGCCGGCCACGGGATCCCCAGCGTCCTCCGGGAACCGGGCCGCCACCTCGAAGAACTTCAGCAACAGCGCGAACCCCAAACGGTTCGTCCCCGACGTGTTCCGCAGCCGCTCCTGGTCCTCCTCCAACATCGGCCAGACTTCGATCAGGCCCTCCGGCTCCCACTCCTGCCGCACCGCACCCCGGTCTCCCGCCCCGGTCGTCATGACCGGACCAACCTCGCAGAGCACGGCCCCCCAGTGAGCCCAGAAGACCAAAGACTTCGAAAGCCCACCCCTGATCCGCTACAGAGAGCTCCTTGTCGCTTCGCCGTAGCTTCGGGGGAACAGGGCCTCGTCCTCAGCCTCGCTCCCGTTCGTTCCCGTCCTGGCCGGCCGACGTATCTCTCCGAGTGCGGTGCGGATGAGGAGCGCCGCCACGACGGCACCGCATCCGAGTGCTGCCTGTGCCCAGTGGGTCATCGGTCAGGCCAGGGCGAAGTAGCGCAGCCATACGTATGCGGCCGAGATGGCCACGGTGACGACGGTGACGACGAGGCCGTACTTGGTGAATTGCCAGAAGGAGATGGGGGTGCGGTTGCGTTCGGCGATGCCGAGGACGACGACGTTGGCGCTGGCGCCGATGGCGGTGGCGTTACCGCCGAGGTCCGCGCCGATGGCGAGGGCCCACCACAGGACGTGGTCGCCGGAGCCGCCCACCGCCGTGACGAGATCGCTGGTGATGGGCGCCATGGTGGCGACGTAGGGGATGTTGTCGATGACGCCCGACAGCACGCCCGAGCCGCCGAGCAGGACCATCGACCCGCCCAGTTCGTCGCCGCCGATCGCCTGCCCGAGAGTCTTGGAAACCTCGCCGATCACGCCGGTCTCGATGAGTCCGCCGATCATGATGAACAGCCCGGCGAAGAAGGCGAGCGTGGGCCACTCGACCTCGCTGAGCACGTCGCGGGTTTCCGCGGCGGACACGGCGACCAGCAGCCCGGCCCCGAGGAGGGCGACGATGCTGGGCTCGTAGTGCAGTACCGGATGCAGGACGAAGCCGACGACGACCAGAGCGAGGACGGTCAGGCCCTGGACGAGGAGCCGGGGGTCGCGGATCGCCTCGCGTTCCTCCAGCTCCATCACCTCGGCAGCGCGGTCCTCGTCGTACCGGAAGGAGGTGCGGAACAGCACCCGGCACAGCGCGATGAGGGCCAGTATCAGCAGGGCGGACAGCGGAGCGAGGTGGACGAGGAAGTCGTTGAAGGTCAGTCCCGCCCGGCTGGCGATGATGATGTTCGGCGGGTCGCCGACGAGGGTGGCGGTGCCGCCGATGTTGGAGGCGAGGACCTCGGCGATCAGGAACGGTGCGACGGGGAGGGCCAGGCGTTCGCAGACCAGCAGGGTGACGGGGGCGATGAGCAGCACGGTGGTGACGTTGTCGAGCAGCGCCGAGGCCACGGCTGTGATCACTATCAGCATGACCATCACGCGGAAGGGTCTGGCATTCGCTCTCTTCACGGACCAGATGGCCAGGTACTCGAACAAGCCGGTCTTCTTCAGCACGCCGACGATCATCATCATGCCCATCAGCAGGAAGATGACGTTCCAGTCGATGCCGCTGTGCTCGGAGTAGAAGGCCGATGTGTCGTCGGTCGCCCCGATCGCCAGCATCAGGCCGGCGCCGCCGAGGGCCGCCGCCACCCGGTGGATCTTTTCGGTGATGATCAGGGCGTATGCGCCGACGAAGACGACGATCGCGGCCCAGCTCTGCCAGTCGTTCATTGTTCTCCGATGAGTCGTTCCGTCGAGCGGCCATGAGCGTTGCCGCCTGCGGGGGTTCCGCGTTGGGCCGCGCTGGCGTTGCCCGCGGTCGAGGCGGCGGGGCAGGGAGCGGAGAGGTCATGCGGGGACATGGCCGGTCTCCTTGCTGTGGGGCGTTGCTGCTCCGTGCTGGTCGCGCTCGGCCGGGATGCCGGTGAGGTCCTCGACGTGGAAGAGGCGGGCGATCGGGACGTCCGTGCTGCTGTGGGCCATGATCGAGGCCGCGATGCAGACCGCAATGAGGGTGTACGCCTCGTGGCCCTGCGGGATGCCGGACTGCAGCACCAGCAGGCCGTAGACGACGGACGCGAAGCCCTTCGGCCCGAACCAGGCGGCGACCAGCTTCTCCCGGCGGTCGAACCGCGTCCCGATGAGCGACAGCAGCAGCGAGGCAGGCCGGATGAGGACGATCGCCAGGACGACGGCGACGTAGCCGCCGAGGGACAGGTCGCCGAAGAGCTGTGGGGTGAGCAGGGCGCCGAAGACCAGCAGTGCGGCGAATTTGGCCAGTTCGGCCAGCGCTTCGCCGAGCGGCTCGAACGCCGACTTCGCTTCAGGCGACGCCGCGGTGAGAACGGCACCGGCGGAGAAGGCTGCGAGGTAGGGGTTGGCGTGGGTGAGGTGGCACAGCCCGTACAGGACGATCCCGATGGCCAGCGGCAGCAGTGGTTGCAGCTTCGGCTCGGAGCCGAGCAGCCGGAAACGCACGAGGCGGGTGACGAACAGAGGCAGCAGGACGCCGAGGGCCAGCCCGAGGCACAGCTCCAGCCCGATGGTCGCGAGCGACGCGTCCGCGTGGCCGGCCGTGGGACCGGCCGCCGCGATCAGGACGAGGACGAGGGGCAGGGCGAGGCCGTCGTTGATGCCGCTTTCCACATTCAGCAACTGCCGGAGCCTGACGGGGACTTCCTTGCGCCCGACGATCGCCGAGGCGAACACCGGGTCGGTGGGCGCGAGCACCGCTCCGACCAGGAATGACATCATCCAGTCCAGGCCCACCAGGCAGTGCGTGACCAGGGCCGTGCCGAGGAAGGCGAGCGGCATGCCGAGGCCCAGCGCCCGGGCCGGGTTCTTCCAGTTCTCGCGCAGCTTCGGGAAGGAGACGTGCATCCCGTCGGTGAACAGCACGGCGAACAGGGCGAGGTCCGCGGTGACCGAGACGATCTCGCTGTCCGGGGTGATGTGGATCAGGCCGAGGAAGCCGTCGCTGACCAGTGCGCCGCTGACGAGGAAGAGCAACGAGGTGGACAGGACCGTACGGGCGGCGAGCCCGGAGAGCAGCACCGCGACGAGCAGCGCGACTCCGAAAACGGCAACGAGCACCATGGGTGTCCCCGATCGGTAAGAGAGCTCTCTCCAACTCGCCGACCAGACTTCCCGGCACACCGCGAGGAACCATACCTGCTCTTTACGCGATATTGACAGGTCTCTAGCGCGCATCCGTGGCGCGACATTGTTGCCGGAGCCCGGCACCCGTCGTTGACCGTCGCGGTGCTGCTCTTCGCCATCTCGACGGTGCTGACCTGGGGCTACTACGGCCTCAAGGCATGGTCGTACCTCTTCGGCCGCAGCAAGGCCAGCCAGCTCACCTACAAGGTCGTCTACACCCTGTTCGCCGTCGCAGGCTCGCTGCTGACCCTCCAGACACTCATCGACATGGCCGACGCCGTGCTCTTCATGCTGGCTGTCATCAACATCATCGGCCTCTACCTCCTCGCCCCGGTCGTCAAGCGCGAGCTGAACTCCTTCCTGGAGTACGTCCGCGCCCGCAAGGCCGGTGAAACCGACGGGGCCGACGAAGACCAGGAGCCGGTGAAGACCACCGTCTGACCGCCCTTGCGGCCCGGCTCCTCAAGTGGGGTCCGTATACGCTCGCGCCTTGCGTGTACGGGCCCCGCCCACTTGTGTATCGGCAGGTGCATGTGCACATAGGGGCCCTCGCCGGTCACGGCGCCGTGCACGCGGTGGCCGTCCCGTCTACAGCTCCTTCGCCGGCCAGTCGAGCAGGCGTGCGCCGATGACCGCGGTGTGAAGGGTATAGCGGTGCACGGGGTCGGCCGGGTTGGAGCCGGTGAGCTGGTGAATGCGGCCCAGGCGGTAGGTCAGTGCCCGGACGCTCAAAGACAGGCGCCTGGCAGCTTCCGCCGATACGCATCCCGAGTCGAAGTACGCGGTCAGCGTCTCCAGGAGCGGTTCGGCGCCGCCGCGGGCCTGTCGGAGCGGGCCGAGGGCGCTGCGTACGAGGTCCGCCATGGCCTCGCGGTCCCGGGTGAGAACGGGGTAGACGAGGAGGTCCGCGGCGTGGAGGACCGGATCGTCGAGGTCCATGCGCTCCGCCAGTCCGAGGGCGTTCAGGGCCTCTTGGTAGGACTGGACGACGCCGCTGGCGCCGGGGTGGGTACGGCCCACCGCGACCCGGCCTCCGTCCGTGGCAGCGTGGGCCTGCTTGGCGAAGGAGGTCAGGACGTCCGTCTGGTCCCCGGGCGCGATGCAGATCAGACGGCCGTCCTTGGTGGTGAGCAGTATCCGGCGGTCGCCGAAGCGCCCCAGGAGGGCGAGCTCCACGCGCCGTGCGACGGGGTCGGTCTCGGAGTAGGCAGCAGTGCCCTCGGCCACGGCGACGGCGTGGGCATGGGAGAAGCGCAGGCCGAAGCGCTCGGCACGTTCGGCCAGACGCCCCAGATCGGCGCTTCCGTGGAGCAGGTCGTCGATGAATTCGCGGCGTTCGGCCTCTTCTTGGCGTACGGCGAGATGCTGGGCGCGCTCAAAGCCTTCGGAGAGGGCATCGACGACCTGTGCGACGGCGGCGAGGGCACTGTCGGCGTGAGCAGACGCATGGCGTGGCCAGGCGGCGCGGGTTACCGTGAGGTGGCTGTTGATCAGGGAGCGCAAGCTGTGGCCCGTCTCGGCCGCCTGCTCCCCAGCCGTACGCCGCGAGGCGAGTTCGTCACGGTTCAGGAGGCGCCCGGTCCGTGCCACTTCGTCGAGGATCCGGTCGTATCCGTCCAGGAAATCCTCGGGTATCTCCCGCCGTTCCACTTGTCCCACCCCTTGGCGTATTGCTTGCGCTTTCTTAGCACACAGGCCGGAGAGGCTCAGCGCCGATGCGGAGCCCTTTACGAGGACAGGCAGGTGCCCGCCGACGGCAAGCTGTCGGCGGGCACCTGCCTTCCCCTGTTGGATGGTTAGTCGGTGATCGGGATCTTCCCGTTGGCAGCGGCCCGCTCGGGGACGGATGCCTGGGGCTTCGCGGCTGTGCCACGCTGGGCGATGCCCTTGAGCATCTCGGCGAGGTCGACGCCCGTGGTGGAGCTGAGCAGTTCCATGCCCTGGGCGACGTTGTCGGCGACCGTACGGGACAGCTGGCTCGCGCCGTCCGTGGAGATCACGGTCATCTTGTCCACGGCGCTGAGCGGTTCGGACGCCTTGGCGACGACCTGCGGCAGCGCCTCGACCAGCATCTGGAGCATGGCCGCGTCGCCGTACTGCGCGAATGCGTCGGCCTTCTTCTGCATCGCTTCGGCCTCCGCCGAGCCCTTCGCCGCGATCGCTGCCGCGTCGGCCTCGCCCTCGATCCGTACCGCCTCGGCGAGCGCCGCACGGTGCAGCTTCTCACCTTCACCGGTCAGCCGGGCGCGCTGGGCCTCCGCCTCTGCCTCCTTGACCCGGGCGACGCGCCGGGCCTCGGCCTCCTGTTCGGCCTGGTAGCGGGCGGCGTCGGCGGGCTTGCGGACCTTGGTGTCCAGCTCCCGGTCGGTCAGTGCTGCCTGCCGCTCGGCGACCTTCTCCTGCTCGGAGAGGATCTCCTGCTGACGTGCTGCCTCGGCGAGCGGGCCCGCCGCATTGGCCTGAGCCGCGGCGGCTTCGGTCTCGACCCGGATCTCGGCCTGCTTCAGATTGAACGTCCGCTCGGCGATGGCGATCTCCTCGGCCGCCTTGAGCCGGGCCTGCTCCGAGGCGCGCTTCGCGTTGGCCTCGGCGATGTCGGCCTCCTGGCGGGCCCGGGCGGCCTCGGGCCGGCCCAGGTCCTCCAGGTAGGAGCCCTCGGTGGTGATGTCCTGGATCTGGAAGGCATCCAGAATCAGGCCCTGCCCGGACAGGCTTGCCTCGGCCTCCTCCGCGACCTGCCCGGCGAAGGCGGCCCGATCGCGGATGATGTCCTCGACGGACATCCGGCCGACGATGGCACGCAGCGCGCCGGAGAGCACTTCCTGGGTGAAGCCGACGATGCCGCCCTGTTGCTGCAGGAAGCGCTGGGCCGCAGCCCGGATCGCGTCCTCGCTGCCGCCGACCTTCACGATCGCGACGCCTTCGAGGTTGGCCTTCACCCCGCGCAGGGTGACGGCACCCCGGACGGCGACCGGGATGTGCCGGCTGGACAGGTCGAGGGAGAACTTCTGCTGGACGAACGGGACCACGAAGACCCCGCCACCGACCACGACCTTCTGGCCGCTGTTGTCGATGCTGACCTGCCCGGTCTCCGGGTCGATGGATTTCTTGCCGCGCCGTCCGGTGATGATGAACGCCTCGTTGGGCCCCGCCACCTTGTAGCGGGTGATGACGACGAGGGCGAGCAGGACGAGGAGTACGACGACTCCGACGACGGCGGCGATGACTGGACTCATATCGGATCCCCCCTGCCTTCCCAGGGGTCGGCAGATCGAGTGGTGGTCTGTTTTCGGTGGCCGGTGATGGCTCCGGTCACCTGTTGAGGAGGTGGGGTGAGAGGCGGTGCCGGTCAGCGCTCGACGGGCCGGACGGCCACCGAGGTGGACGAGAGCGGCGCCTCCACCCAGATCTCGGCACCGCGGGCCACGGGAACCGCGCTCTTGGCTGCCAGCTTCACGGGATGGCCCCCGAGACGAAGCAGCACTTCGCCGTAGCCGTCGAGCGGAATGGCGGTCACCACCGATCCCGCCGTGCCGGTCAGGTCCTCTTGGCGCGGAGTGGCATCGGTCTGATCGCGCATCAGCATCCGGCTGAACGTCCACGCGAGCCAGCCCGCGGCGGCACCGGCGAGCACGCCGATTCCCGCCGCGGCACCGGCATCGAGGCCGGTGCCGCCCAGCAAGATCGCGCTGCTGAAACCGAACATCGACAGGAAACCTGCAATCACCGGAAGTGACAGCAGACCGTCGAAGAGCCCGTCCAGGGCTCCCCCGAAGGCCCCTTCGAGGAAACCGTCAAAGACCAGCGAGAGCACGAGCAGCACGATGCCTGCTATGCCGAGACCAAGAAACCAGGTCACCTTGGACACCCTCCCCGTTCTCCCGAATCGCTTGGACAGGAAGGAGCGTCGCACGTATGGCCGAGTGGATACATTGCCGGTTTCCGGCAATCTTTACGCGTCCTTAATGCCGCCTCGCATCACCCGGGTTCGGCACGCACGGTCGTCCGGCGTGCCCGCGCGGTCCGGCACGGCACGTTGACGGCTAACCTTTGCATGAGGCAACGGGCTGGATTGAGGCAACGATGCTCAAAACCAGCCGACAGGCGGGGCTCGTGGGCTAGCACCCCGTCCCTCTCGCCGCCTCCTGACCCTCTTATTCCGGGGGGAATTCCCCGGCCGGAGGTTCGGGACTTCTGGAAGCTGGGTTCCGTGGCGGCTGAGCAGGACTCCCCGGCGAGCACCGCACCGCGGAGCGGTCGAAGCCGGAGTGCTCCCGCTGGAGTGCGGTCCGTGTGTCGATTGGCAAGGTGAGGCCGGGAGCGCAGCCTTCGACGAAGGCTGCGACCTTGCCGTCGAGGTCGCCCGCCGTCCGAGTGTGCCGATGAGGCCGGCAGTTCCGTCAGGTGGAGACGGGCGCGTGGAGCGCACGCAGGGCGCTTTGGTGGGTGAGCCAGCCGACCAGCCAGTCCTCTCCGGGGGCGAGAACGGGCAGGCCGGTCCCGGGTGCGGTGACGAGGGCGTGCAGGGCTGTGGCCAGCGCCATGTCGGTGGTGAGGGGAGCGGTCGGTTCGGCGAGGTCGGCCGCGAGGGCCGGCGGTTCACAGTCGCCGCCGGGCCGTTCGGCGAGCGCTTCGGCCACGGACCGGGCGGTGAGTGTGCCCAGGTAGCGCCCTTCGGTGTCCATAACCGGCAGTGCTCCGTGATCGGACCGGACCAACAGATCTCCCGCTTCTGCGAGTTCGGCGGTTGCCGACAAGGGTTCGGGGAGGGGCTCCATGACTTCCTCCACGGTCTGCGAGCCGATCGCGGCTCCCGGGGCGGGGGCGTTCAGGTCGATGCCCCGGCGGCGCAGCTTGAGGGTGTAGACGGTGTCGCGGGAGAGCAGCCGGCTGGTGAGGGTGGCCAGGACGATGGCGAGCATCAGCGGCAGGATGATCGAGTACTGGCCGGTGAGCTCGAAGAGGATCACGACGGCGGTGATGGGCGCGCGGGAGGCGCCGGCGAAGACGGCTCCCATGCCGACCAGGGCATAGGCGCCGACGGCGCCTGCGGTGGACGGGAGCAGCTGGTGGGCGGTGGCGCCGTACGCGGCGCCGAGCATGGCGCCGATGAAGAGGCTGGGGGCGAAGACGCCACCGGAACCGCCGATGCCGATGGTCAGGCTGGTGGCGAGGATCTTGCCGACGAGCAGGAGCAGCAAGAAGCCGGCCAGGTACCCGCCATGGGCAGCCTTCTCAAGCACGGGATAGCCCACGCCGTACATCTCCGGCAGCACCAGCAGCACCACGCCCAGCAGCAGCCCGCCCACGGCCGGGCGGAGCCATTCGGGGCCGCGCCAGGCCCAGTCACAGGCGTCCTCGATCCAGTACAGGATCCGGGTGAAGCCGACGCCCACGGCACCCGCGAGCACACCGAGCACGGCGAACAGGCCGTACTGGCCGAGGTGTTCGACATGGAACGCCGGCAGCGTGAGGAACGCGGTGTCGCCGAAGGCGGCCCGGCCGATGATGCTCGCGGTGACGCTGGACAGGACGGTGGCACCGAACGCCTCGACGCTGAAGGCGCCGAGTATCAGCTCCATCGAGAAGAAGACGCCGGCGAGAGGGGCGTTGAAGGTGGCGGCTATGCCGCCGGCCGCGCCGCAGGCGACCAGCAGCCGCATCCGGTCCTCGGAAATCTTGACCACCCGGCCCAGAGTGGAGCCGAGGGCGGAGCCTATCTGGACGATGGGGCCCTCACGGCCGACCGAACCGCCCGAACCGATGCACAGCGCCGAGGCGAGCGCCTTGACGACAGAGACCTGCGGGTTGATCCGGCCGCCGCGCTGGGCGACCGCCAGCATCACCTCCGGCACCCCGTGCCCACGCGCTTCTTTGGCGAACCGGTCGACCAACGGCCCGTACAGCAGGCCCCCGACCACTGGCGCCAGCACGACGAAGAACGGCCCCAGCCCCGGAACGTGCGGATTCGCCTCCCGGCCCGCGCCCGCGTAGTCGGCGTGACCGGAGAAGAGGTGGGTGAAGGTCACGATCAGCCAGCGGAAGGCGATGGAGCCGAGACCGGCCCCCGCACCTACCGTCACCGCGAGCGCCAGAAGGCCCCACGGAGCATTGCGCACGCGCGCCGCGGGTGACGGGGGTCGCGTTTCCACGACGGTGCCCCGAGTGCTGGTGCTGACGGCATCCGTGGTGCCTGTCCCGCTCATGTCGTCCTCTCGTCCTGGCCTATGGTCTCTTTGCATTATGCAAAAGTTGTCAAGGCGTTCTTTTGGCGAGCGGAGGCGGGGGGGAGCGGGGTTATGGATGTCCGGGTGTGGGGATGCGCGCCCGCCCCCGGGGGGCTGGTTCGGTTGCGGGGTGATGTTCGGTGGTCGCCTCGAGCCGGACGAACGGAATGCGCCGCCCTGCCTGGCGGTATCCGGCTTCGCTGCCGTCCACCTCGAACCCCATGAAGGAACACAGCCGGCGGGCCAGCCGCGGGTGCTCCGGGGCATAACGGGCCATGATGGCGCCGCCCTCCTCGGGAGGGAGGAAGTGGGCCGTGGTGGCGTAGCGGCGGTTGCCGCACTGGATCGTGGTCCTGGGGGAGTGGCGCAGGTTCTGGTACCAGGCCGCAGCCGGGCCGAAGCCGGAGGCGATGGTCCAGGTCAGTTTGTCGCCGTCCCGCTCGTGGGCGACCACCTCCAGGACCACCTGGCGGCGGAGTCCGGTGAGGCGGCCGGTGTGCTGGAGGAGCAGCATCCGCTTGCCGAGCAGCGGGCCGAGTCCTGCCCGGTAGAGACGGATGGGGAGGCGGGCCGCGAAGCGTCGCCACCCGGTGGGCAGCGGTGGACGTTCGCGGGTTGAGAAGTCGTGCGCCATGGGTTTCCTTCCGAGCGGCGGCCGCCGGCCCGTGCGTGGGCGAGGCGTCGGGAACGGAATTTCGTCAGTGCAACAGTTGCATAGTCTAAAATAGCCTTCTGGGCGCAAGAGGCACGAGCCCCCGGAGTGTCGTGGCGTCGTCACGGAGCGATGCGACGGCCCGGGGCCAGGCACTTCAGGCCCGTGGCCGGCCGGCCTGGCGAGGAGACGTGCGGCCCGCTCGGGGTCGGCGCAACGACCGGGCGAGGCAGCCTGGGGGCGCCTCTGTGCGCCGGGGCGGCAGGGGCCGGATGCGCGCGCCCGTCACCCCGCCGGGAATGCCATGGATCGGGCGGCGGCATCGCACTCGGTGGTCGCGTCCACTGTGGGTGTCCCGACGGGACGACTGCCGCTGCCGGGCGGTAGAAATGGGGGATGGGCGAGAGCGGAGCCCCCACGAGGGGTGTAGATGATGTGGATGCGGTGACCCGAGCGGTCCTCACGGCGTCAAGACTGCTGGTCGCGGTGTCCGCGCGGTCACTCGGCGAGGTCGAGGAGCGGGTGACGCTCCCTCAGTTCCGGATGCTGGTGGTGCTCTCCACACGCGGGGCCACCAAACTGGTCGTGCTCGCCGAACTGCTCCAGGTCGCTCCCTCGACCGCCATGCGGATGGTGGACCGGCTCATCGCTGCCGGTTTGGCGAACCGCCAGGCCAATCCGGACAACCGACGTGAGACCTTGCTCCAGCTCACCGACGAGGGTCGGCGCACGGTCGAGGACGTCACCGCCCGCCGTCGCGCGGAGATCAGCGCCATCGTCGAACGTCTCGCCCCCGAGCAGCGCTCCGCCCTCATCGGAGCGCTCACCGCATTCAACGACGCGGGCGGCGAACCGCCCGTGGACGCTCCGGAACTGCATCCCCTGGGGTGGGCCGACACCCTTCCGGATCGCCGTAACTGAGTCTGTCCGCTCCCACGGCGCATGCGTGTCGGCCGCGGCCGGAGTGGGTGGTGGAGTGGGTGTCGTGCCGGGCGGAAACGGGGCGGGCCCCGCGGACCGCGGGGCCCGCCGGTGCTCACCGTCGGCGGAACTGGGGTCCGTAGGTGCCTGTGCGGTCGGGAAGGTCGATCTCCATCAGTTCCATGGCGGGGTGCTCCAGCCCGCGCATGGCGTGGACGGCCAGCTGCAAGGTGTGGTGATCGCCTTCGTCCCATGCCCGGTCGAGGGTGTTGAGCACGGCGTTGTAGGCGGTATCGAAATGATCAAGAAACCGACGTGCCTGGGCAGAAGGGTGCGGCCAGCCACCACGGGGGACCCCGGCCATGGGGCGAGCTTCGGGGAAGGGGACGGGTGCGCCGGTGAACTCCCAGCCGTCGTCGGTCTCGCGCAGCCGCCGCCCGTGATAGATCTCGCCGAAAGCGTAGTAGTGCGCCGGGCGGTCGTCGCTGAAGGAATCGGTAGGTGAGCTGGCGGTTCCCTCCCCCTGCTCCTTGATGATCTCGATGCATCGCTCGACGTCCTCAAGGCTGCCAACGGGCTTGAGCACGTCGGAGCCGATGTGCTCGGACAGCTGCCCCCGTCGTGACAGCTCGGGTTTCGTGGCCCGGAATGTCTTGAGCAGGCCACTGTAGAAGGCTCCGACGCTGGGCGCCTGGTTGGTGCTCTGGGCAAGCGGACCTTCGGGAGCCTCGATGGCCATCATCACGTCACGGACAAGGGACTTGGTCAAGCCCGACAGGTACACGTTCAGGCCGGGGTGCACCCCGCCGGGCAGCGGTCCGGGGTAGACGGGCGCAGCGTCCCTGATCCGCGGCCGGCCGCCCACGGCAACCAGCAGGTTGCAGACCACGCCCAGGTGGTACATCTCGTCACCGACGACGCGACGGATCAGCCGTGCGGCTTCGGTACGCCGGTCGATGATCGACCACCAGCCGCACAGGTAGGGCGGGATGGTGGAGAGTTCGAGTTCCACGGCGACCTGGAGGGCTTCCTTGAGCCAGTCGAGGCCACGACCGGGCTCCGGCACGGCAAGCAGACGCGCCACCGATCCGCCGCCGACCTCGGCCCCAGGCCGGCGCACCGGCAGGCCGGCCGTCGCCGTTCCGGCTTCCCGCTCGGCTGCGACCGCCGTTCCGGTCACCGCGGTCGGTGCTCCGGCCGCCAAGGCGGCCGACGCCAGAAAACTCCTGCGGTTGATAGGGGGGACCGCCGGCCCGTCCGGGTCTTCGCTGGTGCCACTCACCGTTGCCTCCCGTCATACTGCTCACGGAGCCTCAGGCCGAAGCATCGTGAGGCCGCTGAAGGCTCGCGAAGCTAGCAGCGATCACAGTCGCTCCCCGGATGCACAGGCCGCAGCATGCTCCCTCCACCCTCTTGGACCAGCCAGGGCCCGACCAACTCGTTGATCTTGGGAATGGGCATGTGCCGACCCGGCCCGCCCTGGTCGGCACATGCCGGCCGGACACGAACGTCATGCCACGCTCCGGGTCGAACCGAGGAACCCCCGCCCGGAACGGCCTTGTTCGAGAGGGTGCGCAGCCCGGGCGCACGGCTACCCCGCGGGGTGCGCGACGCCGGAAGGCCTCGCTCCGCTTGGCGAGCCCCTTCGAAGGATTCGTCAGGACAACGTCGCCAGTCATGCAGACAGGTGAGCCGGCCCGTGGCTCTGGCGTTCACCTTGAACGCCAGAGCCGCCAGGGGCCCGCCGGTTCCGTTGCCCGCTCCTGCGCCGCGCCGGCCTGGGTGCCGCGCACCGGGGGCACCTCCGGTGGCGAGGGCAGGTACGCCACGGCCGTGTCCAGCAGTGGCTCGATCCCGCGGTGGTGATAGGTCGAGCCGCACCGCACCACCACGCCGTCGCCGGTACGGGGCAGGTCGCGCAGGGCGCAGGCCAGGGTCCGCGCACTGAGCCCGGACTCGGCGCAGAACTCCTCCAGCGCCAAGGGGCGGAGTTCCGACACGGCCCCCTCCAGCAGCCTGCGGCGCGCCGCAGGCTGCTGCGTCGCGCAAGGCACTCGGCACCGGGCCTTCCTCGGTCGAGTCGCAGGCGTCGGCCCGGACCAGCGACCGTATGCGCGGTAGATCCACGACACCGGTGAACCCGTCCCCCGTGCCGATCGGCATCTGGACGACCAGCGGCGCCGGGTCGAGCTGCTGCCGGATCGGCTCGACCGTCGTGTCGGAGGTCGGTGCCCGCGCGGTCCATCTTGTTGACGAAGGCGATCCGCGGCCCCCCCCCGTACCGGTCGGCGTGCCGCCGTACCGACTCGCTCTGCGGCTCGAAGCCCGCGACCGCGTCGACCACGGCGATGGAGCCATCCGGCACGCGCAGCGAACGCTCGACCTCGTCGACGAAGCCGACGTGGCGCGGAGTGCTGATCAGGTTGATCCGGTGCTCGTCCCGGATACACCGGGCGGGCGCGGCGAAGAGGGTGCCACGGTCGTGTTCCTGCGGGTCGGAGTCGGTGACGGTCGTGCCGTCTTGGACCTCGCCACGTTCGTGAGTGGTCCCGGTGACTTGCCGGCTTGCCTACCTGGCCGCGGGCTCCGCGGGCAAGTTGAAGACGTGGCCCGGCGTGACGATCTTCGTGATCTCCTCGCCGAAAAGCGTGGTGGGCTCCTGGCTGTCATGGTCGATGTCGGTGTTCAGCAGGACGACGAGGGTCGCCCGTGCCGACGGCAGATAGACCACCAGGGATTCGTAGCCCGGCAGCGAACCGTTGTGCCCGATCCACCCCTGGACGCTGAAGATGCCGAGGCCGTACCCGATGCCCGGGATGGGGGTCGGGGGTGTGGTGATCCGCTGCTTCTGCAGGTCGGGACTGATCAGGTCGCCGCCGCCGGGCAGTTTGCCCGTGGCCACCGTACGCGCCCAGACGCGAAGGTCCTGCAGATTGGAGATCATCGCGCCGGCCGCCCAGGCCCATGAAGGGTTCCAGTCGGCCGCGTCCTGGACGTCGCCGTTCGCGGTCTGGGTCGTGTATCCCTGCGCGTGCGGGGTCGGGAACGTGGCGTCGACCGGCAGGAGCGTGTGGTCCAGGCCGGTCGGTTCGAGGACGTCCTTCTTGATGTAGTCGTCCAGTTGCTGACCGGTGACCTTCTCGATGACGAGGCCGAGCAGGATGAGGTTGGTATTGGAGTACTCGAACTTCTTTCCCGGCGGGAACAGCACAGGGTGCTGGAAGGCGTAGTCGAGCAGCTCCTGCGGGGCGAACGGCTGGTGTGGATCGTTCGTCAACGCCTCGTAGAACGCCTCGTCCTTGGAGTAGTTGAACAGGCCGCTGCGCATCCCGGCCAGCTCGCGCAGGGTGATCTTGCTTCCGTTGGGTACGCCTTCGACGTACTTCCCGATCGGATCGTCCAGGTTCACCTTGTGCCGGTCGACCAACTGCAGCAGCGCCGTCACGGTGAACGTCTTGGTCACGCTCCCGATCCGCATGTACAGATCCGGCGACATGGCCTGGCCGTTGCTCTGGTCGGCGAGCCCGAAGGACCGCACATAGTTGCCGTCGGGCGTCCACAGTCCCACGGTCACACCCGGGATGTTCGCCTCCCGCATGATCCGCTGGACGACGGTGTCGAGTTGCCGTGTCACGCCAGGGGTGATGTCACGGACCTCGTCCGGGGACGCCGATGGGGAAGCGGAAGGCGTCGGTTTCGCCGACACGGCGGGGCCACCGCATCCGGCCACGCCCGCGATCGGCAGTGCGAACACACCTGCCGCGGCCGCCGTCGCGGCCGCCCGACGCAAACGTATTCGGAAATGCGTCATGGAGTGACTCCCCACCATGCGAGGCCACGTTCCGCAACTCCGAGCGCGAGCGTGTGTGCACACCCGTGCGAGCACGAGCGCGGGATGAACATGTGCCCGCCTACGGCGCGACTGCACAGAAGACGCAGGTCACGGCAGTGCCATGGACACGGGCCGCAAGGTCCTGAACCTCCAGCATAGGAGCGCCCGGGCCCTGCCGCGCGTCGGCGCCCGGCGCAATCCGGTCGGCGCCGTTCGAGTGATCCTCTCAGCCTTGGGCCCTCAGCCCGGAGCCCTGGGACCCTGCTCGACGCTCGGCCGCTGTGGCGGACCGTGCACCCGGCCACCACCGGTCGGCTGTGGTGAGAGCGGCGAGGCCGGGATCACTCTCTCCGGTGACCACTCCATATTGGTGAATGGAACCGATGGCAATACTGCCGTTCTTCGCCTGGACCGTGGCAAGCCGGAGATCAGACTTCCGCGACATGAAGCCGCCGGAGCTCGGCTCCTTGGCAGCGTCTTGCGGCGAGGGTGGGCCGCCAGTTCCCGTTCCGTTCAGCCCTGGGTCGGAACCGGGTGGGAAGGGGGGCTGACGTTCGCGTCTCCGTTCAGAATCCCTGCGGCGATCGAACCTCGGTCGGATCGAATATGGATGTTGCCGCCCGCCGTGACACCGCGTGGGGCGGGCGGTACACCCCTGCCTGTTGGGCGTTCGCGAAGCAGGGCTCGCAACTGGTCGCCAGCGACTTCGCGTTCGGCGCCCTCCAGGCTTTCGATCAACGTCGCGAAGCGTGTTTCCCAGGCGATCGCGTGTCAGATGCGGAGGGTTTCCAGCTCTACGGGTTAGCTTCACGACGTCTCGTACACCAGGTCGCGTAGCAGCTCGCTTGCTCCCGCGGCGATGGGGCCGGCCATGGCGTCACGGTACAGCCGGGCCGCTGCCGCGCCAGCCGCGTACCCTCGTGCGCCGTGGAACTGCAGACACGCCTGAGCGGCCGTCACGGCCAGTTCGGTTGCCCGGAGTTTGAGGACGGAAGCGGTGTGAGTGTCGAGCCTTCCTTGTGAGTGCAGCCAGGCAGCGCGGTAGCCGTAGTGGCGGACCAGGTCGTAGGAGCTTTCCAGGTCCGCAATCCGGTGGCGCACGGCCTGATACGTGCCAAGGGGCGCACCCTTGACCTGGTGTTCGCGTACGAAGTTCTTGAGCAGATCGAGGCAGTGGTGGACTCCACCGACAGCGAGCAGCCCGGCCACCAGCCGTTCGAAGTCCAGAGCGCGGACGAGATGCAGCAGGGCCTTGTCACGTCGGCCCACGAGCTGCTTCGCGGGCACCGCGACATCCGTGAACCGCACCCGGCAGATGTCTGCGCTGTGCCACCCCAGCATCGGCTCTGGTGTGCTGCTGACGCCGGAAGCATGCGCGTCGACCGCCAGCAGGCTCGCTCCTGCCAAGCCCCCGTTGTCCTGCATTTCGCGGGTCGTGGCCAGCGTGATGATGAAGTCGGCCTGGGAGCCGTTGGCGACGTACAGTTTTTCGCCGGTGAGGTGGTAGCCGCCGGCCACGGGGGTCGCACGGGTGCTCAGTCGGCGTAGGTCGGAACCCGCAGTGTCCTCGGTGAGAGCGAGGGCTGCGATCAGTCGTCCATGGCGTGCTGCAGGCAGGTATCTTTCCTGCTGTTCCTGGGTGCCGAACAAGTGTAGGTAGGACACCGCCATATAGGCGTGGACTGCGACGGAGGCGCGTATTCCGCCGTATCCGAGCCTTCCGAGTTCCTCCAGGAATATGGCGCTGCGCAGGAAGTCGGTGCCGTTGTGTTCCAGCGACAGCAGGCCCGATTCGCCCAGTGCCAGCCAGCCGTCCCGCGGAACGCGGTGAGCGCTCTCCCACTCATCGGCGTGCGGGGACACCACGTCATCCAGTAGGCCCCGGACATGTTTGCGGAACCCGGCGTGGTCAGCGGCGAGATAGGCGTCGGGGCCGGGTCCGGGCCGGTTGGTCCTCACTTGACCGAGATCACGGTATGCGGCGGCAGGATGTCGGTGATCTTCATCGGGATCCTGAAGACGGCGCGCGGTGTGCCGGCCGCGGCCCACGTTTCCCCGAATCGCAGGAGGTCTTCGTCGACGAAGAGTGCGAGTTCCTCCTTGTGCCCCATCGGCGGCACCCCGCCGATGGTGTAGCCGGTCACGGTCTTGACGAAGTCGGCGTCGGCTTTGGCGATGTCGGTTCCCAGCGCCGCGGCCACGGCCTTCTCGTTGACCCTGTTGGGACCGCTGGCCAGGACGAGTACCGGCTCCTCCGTGGCCACGGCGCGGAACACCAGCGACTTGACGATCTGGGCCTTCTCGCACTGCAGCGCCCGCGCCGCGTCGTCGGCCGTGTGCGTCGACTCCGGGAGTTCGACGACGGTCAGGTCGAGGCCGTGCTGGTGGAGCCACTCCTGGTACTGACGGGCTCGCTTGCTCAGGCTCATGGAGATGACGCTCCGGGAGGGTGATGAAGGGTCAAAAGGGCGGCGCGATCGACCTTGCCGGTTTCCGTGAGAGGCAGCGACCTGCACACGTGCACGGCGGAAGGAATCATGTACTCGGGCAGCCGTGAGGTGAGCGTTTCACGGATCGCCGAAGGCGTGCAATGTGCCGTTGCCGGCACGACGAATGCCACCAGGATCCTTCCGCCGGCCGCGGTCTCAGTCACCGCGACATAACTCTGCTTGACGGTCGGATCCTGGTCGAGGTGGTGGGAGATTTCGCCGAGCTCGATGCGGAAGCCGTTGACCTTCACCTGGTGGTCGAGCCGTCCTTGGAAAACCACATTGCCGTTTTCCAGCAGATGACCACGGTCGCCCGTACGGTAGAGCCGCTCGCGAGTGCCGTCGATGTCGCACACGAGGAACCGGTCCCGCACCGATTCGGGTTGGCCGAGATATCCGGGGGAGAGGCCGGGGCCGGCCAGCCACACTTCGCCGACCTCACCGGGCGCGCACAGCCGCCCGTTGTCGACGACGTACAAGCGGGTGTTCTGAATGGGCAGTCCAATGGGCAATGCCGAACCGGCCGGGGGCAGCTCACGCACCGGGTAGAAAGTGGCGAAGGTGGTGCACTCCGTAGGGCCGTAGACGCTGACGAGCCGGTCGGTACCGTAATGCTCCAGTGCCTTGGCGATATGGGTCACGGAGTGCGCTTCCCCGCCGGTGAGGATGGTCCGGACAGGGGACAGCGTGTCCGGGGCCTCGTCGACCACGGTGTTGAACAACGCCGTGGTCAGGAAGACCGTCGTGACGTCGTGCTCGGCCAGGACCCTCCGCAGCTCGGAAAGACGTACGAAGGGGGAGGGGTAGAGCACGCAGGTACCTCCGTGCAGCAGCGGTCCCCAGATCTCGAAGGTCGCTGCGTCGAAGGAGATGGGAGCCGCGTGCAGCACCACGCTGTGCTCGTCCAGTCGGGCGTAGCGGGCGCCGAAGACCAGGCGGGCGACACTGCGGTGGCGGATCGGCACGCCTTTGGGGCGACCGGTCGTACCCGATGTGAAGTTGATGTAGGCGAGGTCGTCCGGGCCGGGGTGCGTAGCGGGGTTGCCGTGGATGCCGGTGGAGCTTGTCTCCCCGATGTCCGTCGGAACGACCTGCCGGCCCGGGAACCGGGGTGCGAGCTGCCCGGCCTGGTCAGTGATGATCAGCCGACATCCGGCATCACGGAAGGCGGCGCTCAGCCGTTCGTGGGGCCAGGAGGCGTCGACGGGCAGATAAGCGGCCCCGCACTTCAGCACCGCCAGGAGTGCGGCGATCAACTCCGGGGAGCGACCGATGCACACGCCGATGGTGTCACGGGGGCTGGCACCTTCCGCGAGCAAACGTGCGGCCATCGCGTTGGCGAGCCGGTTCAACGACCGGTAGGTGAGCTGCCGGTCGCGGTGAATGAGGGCTACGGCGTCGGCATGGCGTGCGGCGCAGTGTTCGAAGAGGTCTTTGAGACTCCTGTCGCTCGGATACGGCTCGGTCGTTCGATTGATCTTGCGATGAAGTGAGAGCGCCTTCTCATCACAGCTCAGCTGGTCCACCGGACGCTCCCAGTCGTGAGTTGAGGGTGTCGAGCAGCTGCGGGCGATGCGTGAGAGGGAAGAAGTGCCCACCCGCCAGCTCGATCAGCTCGAAGCCGCGGCGGCTGAACCCTCGCCAGCCGTCCATGCTCAGCTCGTCGTCGATCGGGTCCGCACGTCCGTACATCGCCGTGATGGGTACGTCCACCCCGGTGCCGTGCCGGTCGCCCCACAGCTCGGCGAGCCGGATCTCGCTCCGTATTGCGGGCAGGAGCAGCCGCATGAGCCTGTCGTCGTTGAGCAGCTCGGGAGGGGTGCCCCCCATGTGCAGCAATACGTCACGGAAGACGTCGTCCGGCAGATCATGCATATAAGGACGAGCCTGCGGAGCTTCTGGGCTGCGGCATCCGGAGACGAAGAGGCGTCGTGTCCGGCCGGGGTGTTCGGCGCCGGCGTGGTGAGCCACTTCGTACGCCAGCCGGCCGCCGAAGCTGTGACCGTACAGGGCATGAGGGCGCTCAAGGTAGGGAGACAACACAGCGATGATGTCCGTGAGCAGGGGGCCCCAACTTGCGTAGACCACTTCCTTGATACGGGGCCCGCGCCCGGGCAGTCTCACGGCGATCACCTCGACGCTGTCGTGCAGGCCCTCCGCCCAACTCCGGAACACCTCCGGGCTGCCACCCGCGTACGGGAAGCAGATCAGCGTGATGCTCGGGGAGCGGGACGCCTGCTTGCACCTCAGGATCCAGCGGTCGTGGTCAGACTGCACAGCGGGCCTACGAGCCGGCCGGCGCCGGCCGGGACTGGTTGCGTTGGATGACCGAGGCGACGGCGCGGATGCTGCTCTCGGCAAACAGGTCGTCGGGCGGCAGTGCGTCTTCCCCGAAGACCTCCTCGACCCGGTCGATCAGCTTCACCGCGCTCAGTGAAGTGCCTCCGGCCGCGAAGAAGTCGTCCTCGGCCGTGGTCACCTTCAGCCCGAGTTCCTGGCACACACCGATCAGCCAGGTCTCCACCCGCTGGTCGTTCGCGATCTCAGACATGGGCTCTCCTCCTAACGGACCGGGAAGCGGAATCCGTTGACCGTGTGTTCCACGAACGTGTTGTGCCGGTACCTGTCCTTGCCGGAGACCATGACGGCGCCGTACTTGTCGAGACTGGCCGCGCCGCCGAACTCCTGCAGCGCATCGGAATGCGGATACACCTGCACCTGCGTGGGCAGGTAGCGGGCCGCGAAACCAAGGCGCATACGGTCGGTCAGGCCGCTGTGCGGGTGGGAGGCATGCATCAGCGTCGACCAGAAGATGATGAACTGCCCTTGCCGCATGACTTGGGGAACGGCCTTGGATTCGTCAGGGGACCAATTGGGGTCCTTCTGCAGCTGTCGGTAGTCGTATCCGAAGAAGCCCCGCCTGATCCCGTCCTTCTCGACCTTGTTGATGGAATCCGGGTCGTACGTCATGACCTTGGACTCGTCATAGTGCATCGTCCTGTGTGACCCGGGCACGAATTGCAGGCATCCGGTTTCGACACTGGCCTCGGTGAAGGCCGTCCACACCGTGATGGTGCCGCCGAATTCCGAGTCCTCCGGCCACACGATCTGTGGATGCTTGGAGCCGGCCACGTTCGAGAAGTTGTCCGCCTGGTGCCAGTCCGTCCCCTCGTCCCCCGGGTACTTGGGGAAGAACTCGGTGCGCCAGCAGAGCACGTCCGGGCCGAGCAGGCTCGAGACCCGGTCGACGATCTCCGGCCTGGTGATGTGCTCGGCGAGGAAGTCGACGTCCAGGTGCCGGTCGTAGTTGGCCAGGTTGGTGCTGCCTGAGACGGCCTGCTTCTGGCTGTAGACGGAGGTCTTGGTGTTAATCAGCTTGGGCCTGAGCCGCTGCAGGTTCTGCTCCATTTCGCCCTGGTCGTAGAGGTCGAACGGACCGATGTACCCGTTGCGGTGAAACTGCTCGATTTCCGTGGAGTCGAGGGCGAAATCGACGGACTGCTGAGTCATGTGTCTCCTTCTTTTCTGCACCTGCTGCCCACACGTGGGCCCTTGGGAGGGCACGACAGGGCATAGAAGATGCCGGGGAAAGAGGGGTGAGGGGTGAGGGAGAGGGGGGAGGAGTGGGGGAGAGTGCGACGCAGCGCCAGAACGCTCCGCAGCCCTTTCAGGGCCACCGTTTAGGCGAAGACAGAGGTTTCCCCTATGGAGATCTCAGCGGGAAACGATCTCAATGGAACAGCGGCTCCGGCTTTCCGTCAAGCGCCTCCGGTGCTGACCGGAGCGTGCAGGTACCCGTGCGTGGTTGGTATTCCGTGCCTTACGACGGTCCGCTGTTACGGGGAGGGGTGACCGGCCGTGTGGCCTCGATGGCTCTCCTGGTGAGGTGCTCGTAAATGATGTGGGTCCGCACCTCCATCACCTCTTTGTGCCGGGTCAGACGGTCGGCGACGAACGAGTAGAGCTCGTCGGTGCTCGACACCGCCACATGGAGCAGGAAGTCGTCGCTGCCGGTGGTGATGAAGATCCCCATGACTTCGGGGACGGTGTGCACCCAGTCCCGGAACGGCTGAAGGACGGCGCGGGAGGGTGGGTACACGTGGACCGCCACGAGCGCCTGGACGGGGCGGCCCAGCGCGGTCAGATCGAGCTCGGCGGTGAATCGGCGAATCACGCCTCTGCGCCGCAGAGCCCGGAGCCGTTGAAGTGATGTCGAGGGGGCCACCCCGACGGCCGCGGCGAGATCCCGGTTGGTGCGTCGGGCGTCCAACTGCAGGGCCCGAAGAAGTGCGTGATCGAGATCGTCCAATTCCAAGGCACTCTCCATCGCAGTCGCCCGATGGGCCGGCCTCGTGCTCGGGTCGTACGCCGGCGCCGTGTCCTTGATCCTGAGTCACCGCCACTCTTCGGGCAACTGCGTTCTCGCCGGGGCGCCGTGCCAGTGGATTCGGCGGCCCCATGCAGGTGGTGCGTGGCGGGCCTGCGGAAGGTGGAGCGAGAGGTCTCGCCGCGAGCGGACGGCGCCCGCATGCAAATGTTCGGCGGAGCCCGTCGTACGGGGTCGCGCACCGAACCAGTGACGGCGAATATCGACCGTCGCGAAATGCCGTGCCACGGCAGTGGCCGAGGTGCTGGGTGGCCCGTATGTTGCAGGAGCTCGTACCCGGTTGACCCTTCGCGTGCCAGCCGCAACCGCGGCCAAGAAGGGATCGGCACGTGGAGAATGCCGACGGCTGCTGTCGTGCGTTTTGCCGAACCCGATTGTCGTCCCCACCCACCTCGTGATCACCGAGCCGGTAACCCCTTCTCCCATCACCTGTATTCGACCCATGCGTCCGATATAGCCAGCAAATCTTCAGCCTCACGTGTCGTCGACCGGGCACGGTGAGAGTGTGCATTTACCTACGCGAAGGTCGGTTCTTTACTTGTCGTAGATCAACTGATGGTCGGCGAATGACTCGCGGTCGTCGGGTGATTGGTTAGTTTCGAACCATGACCGTGCTTGCCAGTGGGACCTGACGCGCACGGCTTTGCAGGTCAGGAAGCATCCGATGTGCTCCGTCCGGCAGCACGGAGCGTGAGCGGCCGGCACGGACCGTTGATGAAGGGGGACTCTTGGACCGCTGGAATCACGACGCATGCGACAGAGATTCAGCTTCATCGGCACAGGACGGCGTACAGGAGAATGTGCAGTCCGTGCCGGTGAGCTCGTTAAAAATCGGCAACTCACTGAGGCAGGGCGGGATAAACGCCGACCATGCCCGGGCGTTGGCCGAATCCGTGGACAGTCTCCCGCCGATTCTGGTGCACCGTCACACCATGCGGGTGATCGACGGACTCCACCGGCTCATGGCGACCGAATTCCTGGGGCGCCAACAGATCGACGTCCGGTTCTTCGACGGAGACGAGGACGAGGCGTTCGTGGAGGCGGTTCAGGCGAACGTCGCGCACGGTCTGCCGCTGACTCTCGCTGAGCGCACGGCCGCGGCCGCACGGGTCGTGCGGACCCACGCGGAGTGGTCGGACCGCAGGATTGCCGCCGTCGTCGGCCTGTCGCCCAAGACGGTTGGTGCGGTGCGAGCGCGGTCAAGTGAGGAAATTCCTCAGACCATGGCCAGGGTCGGTCGTGATGGCCGGGTCAGGCGGCTGCCGGAGCGGAAGCGCAGGTCCAGCGCGACGGTCGCTGCTGATGATTGCGGGGCGGCCAACAGTAGTTCGGCCGAGCTTCCCGGTCGGCCCGTGTCGTCCTCGCATCCCGCCCGCCAGCGTGGCGTCACGGTGGGGGATTACCTGGCGAGGTATCAGACCTTGCGTCAAGACCCCTCCTTCCGGTTGACCGAGACGGGCCGCTTCCTGCTCAGGCTGCTCGAGCTCCACTTCGTCCGCGAGCGAGAGTGGGACCGCTTGATCGCCAACGTGCCGCCGCACCAGGCCGACTCGGTTGCCGACTTGGCGAGGGAGTGCGCCAAGGCATGGCTTCACTTCGCCGACAGAGCCGAGCAACAAGGTGCTGCGATGGTCCATCGCGCGGTATGAATCCGTGAAGGCGGCCGGGAGAACGGCGGCAGCCACATGCCGGCAACCGGTCGCCTCCGGAAGATGACGCATCGCTGCGGAGCGCGCAAATCCCGTGATGCATCGTCATGCGAACCACAAATGCCTACGACGGACGATGCTTGACGAGCCCAAACCGCTCTGAGTAGCGTCCGTGTGCAGCAAATGATCAGGCATTACAGATCCCGTTGAACTGGTTCTGACGCCTTCGAGATACGCGTGGTGCGGTAAATGACCGCACCACTCGTATGTTCCCAGCTTGGTGACTCGACCACCGAAGCGGGCTCCTCAGCAAACGCATGGGAAGGCTGGTCATGCCAAAGGTCCTCCATAAGATTCCGATCATCGGCAGCCTTCTGAAGAGGCTGTCGATGCGCAAGAAGAAGAAGGACGGCGGCGACGCCACGATGTATCCGCTGTATTGAAGTACCTCGGCCACCATCTCGCCGCATGTAAAGGAATCGGTCAGATGCCCCACTTGGCACTCGGTATTTCCTCCTACTACCACGACAGTGCAGCGGCTCTGGTCGAGGACGGGAAAGTCATCGCGGCCGCTCAGGAGGAGCGATTCAGCCGGCGTCGGCACGACCCGTCGTTTCCTGCTCAGGCCGTGAAGTACTGCCTCCAGGAGAGCGGGGCGAAGCTCGGCGATGTTTCGACGGTCGCCTATTACGAGAACCCGCGGCTGAAGTTCCGCCGGGTTCTGGCGACGTTCGCCACGGCCGTTCCGTATGGCTTCGCTGCCTTCTCAGAGGCGCTGCCGGACTGGCTCTCCTGGAAACGGCGGGCGGATGACAAGGTGCGGCAAGAGCTTGCGGGGCTAGGCCTCGGCCCGGTTCCCGCCCTCTCCTGCCACCGGCATCACGAGTCGCATGCCGCGTCGGCGTTCTTCCCCAGTCCGTACGACTCCGCTGCGGTCCTGTGTGTCGACGGGGTAGGGGAGTGGGCGACCACGACGCTGTGGCACGGGAGGGACCGCAAACTGCGACAGCTCGCCGAGATACGCTTCCCGCACTCGCTGGGTCTGCTGTACTCCGCCTTCACCTACTTCTGTGGGTTCAAGGTGGACTCGGGCGAGTACAAGCTGATGGGTCTGGCGCCGTACGGCAAGCCGCGCTTCGCCGACGTGATCCGGAAGGAACTCATCGACATCAAGCCGGACGGATCCTTCCGGCTGAACATGCGGTACTTCGCGTACCTGCACGGCCAGGTGATGACCGGCCGCCGTTTCGAAGAGCTCTTTCACGGCCCCCGGCGCGGCCCCGAAGGACCGCTCACGGAGCGGGAGTTCGACCTGGCGGCTTCGATCCAGCAGGTCACGGAAGAGGTCGTCGGCCGGCTGGCTCGGACGGTGCGCAGGCTGACCGGGGAGCGTCGGCTGTGCCTCGCGGGTGGCGTTGCCCTGAACTGCGTCGCCAACGGGAAGCTCGCCGAAGAGAAGGTGTTCGACGAGATCTGGGTGCAGCCGGCCGCGGGCGACGCGGGCGGTGCGCTCGGCGCAGCCCTGTCAGCCGCGATGGGACATGGGGCCTCCCGGGCCCACCTCGGTTCGGGACACGACGGGATGTCCGGTGCCCGGCTCGGGCCCGAATATGAGGACGAGGAGATCCGCGGCTACCTCGACGCGAAGGAGCTTCGGTACTCCCGGCCGGAGCCTGACGCACTGGTCCAGGAAGTCGTCGCCGCGCTCGATGGCGGAAAGGTCGTCGGGTGGTTCCAGGGGCGCATGGAGTTCGGGCCGCGGGCCCTGGGCAACCGGTCGATCCTGGGCGATCCGCGGGACCCGGACATGCAGACCAAGATGAACCTCAAGATCAAGTTTCGTGAATCGTTTCGTCCGTTCGCCCCCTCGGTCCTGGCGTCGGATGCCCGAGACTACTTCCGGCTCACACAGGACAGCCCCTACATGCTGTTGGTGGCGGACATCGAGCACAGCAAGCAGGTGGCCAGCAGTCCGTCGGCCGCGCAAACCACCGGCCTCGACCTGCTCCGCATCCAGCGCTCTGTCCTGCCGGCCGTCACGCACGTCGACATGTCGGCACGAGTCCAGACGGTGGCCGAGGAGGACAACCCCGCCTACCACCGCCTGCTGTCCGCCTTCAAAGAACGCACCGGATGCCCGGTGCTGGTCAACACGTCGTTCAACGTCCGGGGCGAACCGATCGTGAACACGCCGGCCGACGCCGTCACCTGCTTCATGCGCACCGACATCGACATGCTCGCGATCGGTGGGTTCCTCCTGCGCAAGGAGGAACAGCCGGCCTGGCACGAGAACGGCGACTGGCGTACCGAAATTCCTCTCGACTGACGGCAGCGAACATCACTGAGGCCTGGGGGTGCGCATATGCGCAGAGGCATCCTGTTCCTTTTCTACTTCCTCGTGCTGACGCCGGTCGGACTCCTGTACCGAATGCTGCAGGATCCACTGCGTCGTGAATTTCGGCCCGATGCGCAAAGTTATCTTATTCGCGTGCGGCACCACTGACCCGTTCATGTGGACGGAAGAGCACGAAGCTATCCACTACTGCATTCCCCGGTGAATGCTCTGATGGTTCGGAGAAGAGATCATGGGACATCTCACGACCGAATACCTCGTAATAGGCGCCGGCCCCGCCGGGCTCCAGATGGCTCATCACCTGCAGCGTGGCGGGCAGGAGTACTTGGTACTCGATGAGGGGTCGGCACCCGGCGGGTTCTTCAGCAGGTACCCCCGGCACCGGCAGATGATCTCCAACAACAAGCGGTACAGCGGAAGTTCCGACCCGGAGTTCAACCTCCGGGTGGACTGGAACTCCTTGCTCAGCGATGACCCCGACCTGCTGTTCACGCGATACAGCGAAAGCTACTTCCCGCAGGCGGACGACTTCGTGCGCTACCTGGCCGACTTTGCGACCAAGCTCCGGCTTCGACTGAAGTCCGGCCGTCGGGTCACGCGCGTCTCCCGCGACCAGGACGGGTTCTCCGTAACCGACGACCACGGTGACACCTACTTGGCGCAACGGGTGATCGTGGCGACCGGGGTGAGCCTTCCGAACGTACCCGACATCCCCGGGATCGAACTCGCCGACCAGTACGCGACGGTGTCGGTCGATCCCGACGACTTCACCGACCAGCGCGTCCTGATCATCGGCAAGGGAAATGCGGCTCTGGAGACGGCCGACAACCTGATCGCGTCCGCGGCGGTCATCCACGTCGCGGGACCGAATCCCCTCAGGCTGGCCTGGCACAGCCATTTCGTCGGGCACCTCCGTGCGGTCAACAACAACTTCCTGGACACCTACCTGCTCAAGGCCCAGAACGCGGTGCTCAACGTAGGAATCGAACGGATCGCAAAGACGGAGGCGGGTTACGAGGTGGACTTCCGGTTCACCCGTGGTGTTCGCCCCATCGCGTACGACCGCGTGATCGCCTGCACCGGATTCCGCTTCGACGCAGGGCCCTTCGATGAAAGCTGCCGCCCGGCTCTCGCGATCAATGACCGCTTCCCGGAACTGACCGGAGCCTACGAATCGGCCAACGTGGAAGGACTGTATTTCGCCGGAACGCTGACGCAGCAGCTCGACTACCGCAATTCCACCAACGGTTTCATCCACGGATTCCGGTACGGCGTACGGGCCTTGCACCGGACCCTCCAGGAGCGTCATCACGGCGTGCCGTGGCCCCAACAAGAAGTCGTGCCACGCACGGAAGACCTGGCCGCTGCCATTCTCGACAGGATCAACCGATCCTCCGGCCTGTGGCAGCAGTTCGGAATCCTCGCCGACGTCTTGGTCGTTCCGGGCTCGGGCCCGGCCCGCTACTACGAGGAGGTACCCGTCCGCCAACTGGGCACCCGGGGATTCGCCGACACGGATGACGTTTTCGCGGTGACGCTGGAGTACGGCCCGACACCGGAGAACAAGGTGCCGTTCGACGGCACCATCCTCCATGCGAGCGAGGGGGCTGACTTCCACCCGGTGATCCGCCACTACCGTGCGGGCGATCTCGTCGCCACCTGCCACCTCGCGAGCGATCTCGAGAACGACTGGCGCAGGCCCGACGCTCATGTCGTTCCGCTCGAAGACTTCCTCAAGAGTTCGGTGGCCGAGCATGCCACGCGATGAGGGTCTGCATGACGACGACCGCGACCACCGACACGGAGGGAGGTAGGTCATGAGTGCGTCCGAAGCCGGACCGGCGTTCTTCCTGGCCGTCGTGGTGATCCTTGCGGCCTGCAGACTCGTCTGCTGGGCGGCGGTGAAGATCGGTCAGCCACCGGTCGTCGGAGAGATGATCGCCGGTGTGCTGCTCGGGCCCTCGCTGCTGGGACTGCTCTGGCCGGGGCTGCAGGGCGCACTGTTTCCCGACGCCATCAGACCGTTGCTCTACGTCGGCGGCCAGATCGGCCTCGTGATCTACATGTTCGGCGCGGGGCACGAGTTCAGCCTGCGCAATGTGCGCGGATCAACCAAAGCGGTCGGCGCGATCTCGCTGGCCGGGAACCTGGTGCCCCTCGGTCTCGGAGTGGGTGTGAGCCTGCTGGGCAACAGCTGGGCCGGCATCCTCAAGCCGGGGGTCTCCCCGTGGGTTTCGACCGCGTTCATCGGCGTCGCCCTGGCGATCACCGCCTTTCCCATGATGGCCAGGATCATCACCGAACGCAGGCTGGCCGGCACGAGGTTCGGGTCACTTGCTCTCGCTTGTGGGGCCCTGGACGACGTTCTCGCATGGATCCTCCTGGCGATCGTCGTGGGCATGAATGCTGGTTCGGCCACTCCTGTGACCCTTGCGGTCGTCGGCGGTGTGCTGTTCGCCCTGCTGCTGTGGCTGGCCGGGAGGCGCTTGTTGGCAAGGGCGCTCGCCACCCCACGGATCGACGAGGACCAGCGGGTGCTGATCACGGGGATGGCGTTGTTCGCCGCGGCGTGGTTCACCGACCGCATCGGAATCTACGCGGTGTTCGGTGCTTTCTGCCTCGGGATGGTCTATCCGCGGAACGAGGCAGCCGACGCGGTGCTCGCGAAGATCATGCCGCTCGGACGCATCGTCTTCCTGCCGCTGTTCTTCGTCTACTCCGGGCTGAACACCCGCTTCGGGTTGCTCGCTGACTGGCGACTGGCCGCCTTCACGTTGGTGTGCGTGGTGGCGTCGGTGGTCGGCAAGTGGGGGGCGTGCTGGGGCACGGCACGGCTGATGGGTGAGAAACAGCCGATCGCGGCACGGATCGGCGTGCTGATCAACGCTCGAGGGCTGATGCAACTCATCGCCCTGAACGTCGGGTTGCAGGCGGGCATTGTCTCGCCCGCCCTGTTCACGGTGCTGGTCATCGTTGCGCTGGTCACCACGACCATGACGGCACCGCTGCTCGCCTGGTTGGACCGCAGGGACAGTCGACGGCAAGCCGGAGAGTTCGCCGATATGGACCTGCCCGTGGACCAGGCGGTCCGCAGCTGAAACCTGCGTAAGCGGGAGCGATCCGCACACGCATGTACCACCTACAGGAAGGCAGATGCGCAATGCCTCATGTGAGACGACCGGACGAAGACGCCGGCCGACCCGGACCTATGGATCGCGATGCCGCTGTCTGACCCGGAGCGGACCGCTGTTGAACTCGCCCTGACCCTCGCCCTGTACCGCTGGCTCATCTCCCCGCTGATCGGCTGGTGTGCCGTGCGGCTGGGCGCTGGGCGCTATCCCGCGGTAGCTCTCAACGGTGCGTATCCGGAGGCACCTCCACGGGCTGCGGAGTCGCTTCAGGCGGGCGCCGTGGTCGCTCTTCTCAGCGTGATGGGGTTCACCGTCGGTTCCGAGCCGACCGGCGATCTGGCGCTGGTGCCGGCCGTCGCGTTGGCCCTCGTCCTGTGGAAGTACCTCACTTTGGACTACGACGCGGCCCGGAGCCTCGATTGGCAACGTGCGGACAGGCTGGCGGTGCTCCTCGCCGGTGTGGCGGCGCTGCGCTGGCCGAGCCTGGCCGTCCTCGCCGTGGTGCTGGTGTGCGGGCGACTGGGTGGGTGGACGCACCACTCGAACGTCTGCCTCCGGATGGTGAAGGCCACCTTCTGCTACTCGCTCGCCGCGGGTGTGATGCCCTGGCTCGGCGTCACACTTCCTGCGACGTCGAATACGACGCTGGCGGTGCTCCTGGGCAGCGTGTACCTCAGCCACTACGTCACGGCTGCCTGGAGCAAAGCGAGATTGGGACCCTTCCCCTGGTCCTGGATGCTGGAGAACCGGACCGATCTTTTGGTGGCCAGTGCGTACTCCTGGGGGTGGGCGCGCTTCGTTCCGGCGTGCAGAGTCGCCCGCATCATCGGCGTTCTGCGTCGCGTCACCGTGCTGCTGAACTCCGGGACCATGCTGGTCGAGCTCGCTGGGCTGCTGGCGTTCGTGAATCTGAAGTTCTTCGTCTTCGCCGTTGCCGGCGCCCTCACGTTCAACTGTGTCGTCGCGTGGACGTCGGGTCTGTTGTTCTGGGAGAACATCGTGATCGGAGCGGTGCTGATAGTCGCGGCCTGTTCCGTATCCCAGTCCAGCGATCCGATCCATTTCGGGGTATGGCCGTGGGCTTTCAGTGTGGCTCTCATGGCCCTGGTGCTGGCAGGATGGGCCTGGCGCCCCAACATTCTGGGGTGGTGGGACACACCGCTCTCTGCGAAAGTCCTGTGGACGGTCGAAACCAGCGACGGTGAGGTCTACGGGCTGTACAACGACTTCATGAGCCCGCACGACCGCGAGTACGCTCGGGCCGCCGGAAACGCTTTGGTACGGGAGCCACTCGTCACCTTTCCGCTCGGCGGCGTCGAGGACGTAGCCATACGCGACCACCTCATCCAGGCCCGACCGGGTGGTGACGATATTGAGCGGACGAAGAGCCTGTACGGCGCGACGCAATGGAATGACGAGCGGGCAGCTAGGCACGTGAGGTACATGCGGGACTTGATGACAGCCGTAAACTCCGGTAGACCTAAAAGTCCGTTGCCCAGGTTCCTGCGTTGGTTCAAAGCGCCGGGGGGACATCTCTATTACTGGGGCGATCTCCCCAGGTACAGGAAGTCAAAAGGTAGCGTTTCGAAGGTCACCGCTTGGTACCGTGAAGAAATGTATTCGAGTGAAGAGCGCGAATGGATTCGACTACGCAATCAAGTGCTCTTCGCCGTGGAGATTCCCGTCGCCGGTCGGAACTGAGCCGAGCTCATGCACATCGGAGGAGATCTATGCATGTCGTACTCGTGGGACCGCGGGCAGAGATCGTCCGCGGGCTGCGTGCCGACGGGCACGAGATAACCCTGCTGTACGAGCCGGGGCACCGCGACCGGGCGGTCGGTCTGGCGGACCAGGTGGAGCGCATGTGCGCGGTGGACTCCTATCGCAAGGTGGAGTCGTTGTGGTCGGCCCTTCACCACCTCGAACCGATGGATCCGGTCGGCGCGGTGGTCACCACGACGGAGTGGGCGGTCGTGGCCACAGCGGTACTGGGCCAGCTGATTGGCGCCCGGTCCCTCACCCCCGCCCAGGCGCTAGCATGCCGCGACAAGGGAGTGCAGAAGAAGAAGTGGAATGACGCGGGAGTCCCGACGGCCGCCTGGCACGTGCTCTGCAACGGTCTCGCCTCCGCAGCAGAAGCAGAAACCTGCCTCACGCAGACCGGATTGCAGTTCCCGCTCGTGGTGAAGCCGCTTGCCGAAGGGGCGAGCAAGTCGGTGAAGGTGGTGCGGGACATCGACGAGTTCGTGGCGGCAGCCGGCTCCATCGACGGCGGCCGGGCCATGGTCGAGCAGTTCGTCGAGGGCCGCGAGTGGCATTTCGACGGCGTCATCGACGGCGGAGAGCTGTCCGCCTTCATGGTCTCCAGGTACAGCGAGCCTCTGCTGTGCACGAAATACGGCAAACCCATTCGCTCGATCGCTCTGACACCCGCCCTCAATCGGGAGATCTACGAGGCAGCGGCTGACCTGGCATTACGGGCAGTGCACGCGTTGGGTCTGACGACCGCCGTCTTCCACCTCGAAGCATTCGGTGAGCCCGGGCAGTTCGTGGCCAGCGAACTCGCCTGTCGCCCCGGTGGCGGGATCGTCGGCGTGATGACCGAACGCGTCATAGGAATGGATATCTATGAGGCCAGTGCACGTGTCATAACTGGGGACCCGATACCGCGGTGGGGCGAAGAGACTGAATACACCCACGGGTGGACCATACTTCCTACCGCGCCGGGCAAACTGAATGCGGTTGACCCCCAAGAAATAATGAAATTGCCGGGTGTGGACAGTGTCATCATGCGCCTGGAGAAGGGGAGCCCTATGCGCGATATGGCGGACGCCTCGACCACGGGCGTTGGCTGCGCGGCCGTGAAAGGCATGTCGACACTCGAATGCCAGGGATACATCGACGAAGTGGTGGCCGCCGTGGAAAAGATCCATGAAAGTGCCCCTTTCGAGGCGGTGGAGTCATGAATTCCCCCCTGCACGTCCCGACGACCCGTACGGTTCGCTACGACCCTCTCGACCCCGACACGCTGACATCCCCCTACGCTCTCTATGCCCACCTTCGGGAGACCACCCCCGTCTTCTGGCACGAGCAGATGGAGTCGTGGGTGTTGACCCGCTACCGCGACTGCCGTGAAGTGCTGCGGGACTACCGCCTGTTCGCCCGCGACCGGCGCCGCGTGGGCGAGGATGTGCCGGAGTTCCGCCAGAGCATCCAGTCACTGGATCCGCCGGCCCAGACCTCGCTGCGCGGCCTCTTCATCAACTCGTTGCGGGCACAGGACTTCGACGCCATCGGGCGGCGTTCGCAACACCAGATCGCGGACATCTTCCACCGCCTGTCGGGCCGCGCGGAGTTCAACTGGATGACCGAGGTCGCCGCCCCGGTCTCGCTGACCATCACGGCCGAACTCCTCGGCGTCGACGAGCCTGAACTTGGGCCGTACGTGCAGATCTCGGACGCGCTCGCCCGCCGGATGGATTCCGGCCTGCTGCCCAGTACGGTCGAGGTCGGGGACCAGGCCCGCAAGGACTTCAACGCTCTGGTCGATTCCTGGTTCGAGACCAACGACCGTCCGGGCACACTGCACGACGTCAGGGAAAACGCAGCCAAGGCGAAGGTCCCCGAGCATTACATCCGCAACACGACCAGCGTGACGTTCAACGCGAGCTTCGGAACCGTGTATGCGACCGCCGGCAACGTGGCGCTCACGCTCCTGCAGCACCCCGAGGCGCTGGAGCAGCTGCGCGACGAAAGCCTGCTGGACACCGGCGTGGACGAGCTGATTCGCTTCGACGGCCCCGCCCAGGGCACGAGCCGGGTGGCGACCAGGCGCACCACGTTCGGCGACACGGTGATCGAACCGGGCCAGACGGTGCTCACGCTCATGGCAGCTGCTAACCGGGACCCCGAGCAGTTCCCGCGGCCGGATGAACTCGTGCTCGACCGCTCTCCCAACCAGCACCTGGGATTCGGCTGGGGCCCGCACGCCTGCCTCGGCACCATGTTCGGCCAGCTGGCCGTGAAGCAACTGGTGATCGGGCTGCTGAACGTGCCCGCACCGCTGAAGCTGGCCGGCACACCCGTACGGCGGCGGACGGCGACGGTACGCAGCCTGGACGTTTTGCCCGTCACGTTCCGTCAATAGCCTACGGCCACCCAAACTTCACGGGCGCGGGATGTGCAGCTGGTGACAGCATGCGAGTTGTCGCCTCCTGGGAACTCCTACGAGTTCCAGGAGATGCGCGGCGTCCGTGAGCAACCGCCGACCGACAAAGAAGGAGGTGCCCCATGAGCTACGACCACTAAGTGAGAAGAATTGGACGGGCCCGGCACCTGCCGGGCCCGATCCATATCTGGAACCATCGGTCGGTTTTTGCTGCCCTACCAGTCAAGCCGGTATTGACGACGGCATACGGTCTGGAAGTTTTCAAGCGGAAGGCACCGCATCCTCCTCGTCAAATGCAGCCCATGTAACGGTCAATACCGTTGTCACACGTGTGAGTTGGCACTGTAGGCTCTTTCGTCTCTCCACCGTGTGTCCGTCCGTATCGAGCAGGATGAGGGAATGATCCTGAAAACCGAAACCACAGCTGAAGAGCCGGCCGAGGCAGTCGGAAGTCCATTCGGGTTGCCGGCGTTCAGGTGGTTCTTCACCGGTCGGCTTGTCTCGCTGCTGGGTAGCGCGATGACTCCCGTGGCGCTGTCCCTCGCGGTGCTCAACGCCTCGAACAGTGCCGGTGACATGGGTGCCGTTCTCACCGCCAACACGATCCCGCTCATCGTCTTCACGTTGGCCGGCGGTGTGGTCGGTGACCGGTTCTCGCGGCGTCTGGTACTCCTCCTCTCGAACCTGGGTGCCGCCCTGACGCAGGCGATCGTCGGGTTCCTGCTGATCTCGGGAAACTACGACCTTGGTTCGCTCATCGTGCTGGAAGCCCTCAACGGCACAATGGCGGCCTTCACGAATCCCGCGCTCCGCGGCATCGTTCCGGATATCGTTCCCAAGCCACAGATCCAGCGGGCGAATTCCGTACTGGGGTCGGCGAAGAACGCCGCGAAGGTACTGGGGCCGACAGCCGCGGCCACGATCGTGGCCACCGCGGGCGGTGGCTGGGCCATCTCCTTCGATGCCGCCACCTACTTCATCGCGGCGATCTGCATGGCTCGGTTGAAGGTGACCGGTAACACGCCGCCCCGCAAGGCCAGTGTCTTCGTGTCCCTGCGAGAGGGTTGGACCGAATTCAGGTCGCGGACCTGGGTGTGGACGATCGTCGCTTCGTTCGGCGTGGCGAACTACGTGCAGGTCGGTATCTGGACCGTGCTGGGACCGCTGATCGCCAAGGAGCGGATCGGCGAGACCTCCTGGGGGCTCGTGCTCAGCGTCAAGGCGGTCGGCGTGCTGCTCATGGCCGTGCTGATGTACCGCATTACCCTCAAACGCCTGTTGCCCGTGGCGCAGACCTGCGCGGCACTGGTGGGCCTTCCCCTGATCGCACTCGGGCTCGTTGCGAACGTGTACTGGCTTGCCGCGTCCGCTTTCATCGCGGGCCTGAGCCTCGGTTTCTACAGCATCGCCTGGGAGACCACGCTGCAGGAGCAGATCCCGAAGAACATGATTTCGCGCATCTCCTCCTACGACAATCTCGGTTCCTTCATTGCCATCCCGGCGGGACAACTCTCCGCCGCTCCGCTGGCGAGTGTCTTCGGAGCTTCCCGTGTGGCGCTGGTCGGTGGATTCCTGTGGATCCTTCTGACGCTCTGCCCCCTTATGGTCCCCTCGGTACGTGGATTGCGGCACGACGTCTGACGCCGCCGCCCAGTGTGTGTCTCATACACGACTGCTCGCGCCGTACTGCCGCCGAGTTTGCCGAGCCGTATTGATGCGTTCCCCGCATGCCCTGTGGCAGCATGCGGGGAACGCTGTTTCCGCTGTTGCGCGATGTCACACCCTTGTTTCCTCTCCGGATCGGTCGATAAAATCTGACACACTTTCCCCCCTAGCCATCGGAGGCTACCGTTTCCCGCATTCTGCTGACCGCAGTCGAACCCTTCGGCCGAAATTCGCTGAATTCCGCATGGGAGGCTTGCCGGCTGGTTGCCGAAGACCCTCCGTCGGGGCTGGAACTAGAAGTCGTCCAACTGCCCTGTGTTTTCGGTGATTCCATAGCAGCCTTGCGCAAGGAAATCCTTCGCACTGACCCTGAACTGGTCGTTGCCACCGGTCAGGGAGGCAGTCGGCCGGACATCACCATCGAACGCGTGGCGATCAACCTCGACGACGCACAGGGGCCGGACAACAAAGGCAACCAGCCCATCGACAGTCCCATCGCCCCTGACGGCCCCGCGGCCTACTTCTCCTCCTTGCCGGTGAAGACTTGCACCACGGCCGTCCTTGAGGCCGGAATACCTGCCTCGCTCTCGCATACGGCCGGCACCTTCCTGTGCAACCACATCGCGTACGGCCTCGCCCACCTCATTGCCACCGAATTTCCGCACCTCCGTGGTGGATTCGTACACGTGCCCTTCACTCCCGCCCAGGCCGCGGACAGAGAAAGAAGGCCGTCGATGGCAAGCGCCACCGCGGCAGAGGCGCTACGAGTCGTGTTGATCACCGCGAGCACCACCGATCGGGACGAAGACGCGGTGACGGGGCGTAGCGGACCCAAATCCTGGCTGTCCCGGCTGCGGAAGTAGCTCCGGCCCGCACATCCAGGAGGGCATGGTCCCGCACACACTCCACTGCGAGCGGAGGGAGACAAGCCGTGCGAATTCTCGTTCTCGGCGATTCATGCAGTGCGGGGATCGGGGCTCCGCAGGCTGTTTACCCGTACGTACTGCACACGCTGCTGGGCACAGCACATCGCATCGAGAACCACGCCGTCCCCGGCTTTACGAGCGCGGATGCGGCCCGGTACTTCCGGCGGACGCTCGCGCGTCGGCGCTGGGACGTGGTGATCCTCTATCTGGGCAACACCGACGGTGCCCAGTCACGTTACAAGGGTGCCTACAGAGCCTGGAAGGACCTCGACCGGTGGGTGCCCGGCCGGCACCGGGCCCGCCCGGTCGTCCGCATCCGGCAGAGGAGCTCAGGTGAGTTCGACGAGAAGGACGAACGCCACTCCTTCGCCACCACACCGGAGGATTTCCGGAAGAACCTTGAGACGGTCGCCCGGCTGGCCCGTCGTCGCGGGACGCGCGTCGTCGTGATCAATCCCATCGCTAACACCCGGTTCCCGGCCGCCATGATGGCGAGCAACGCGGCGTTCTACAAAATCGTGGGTTTCGAAGCACGGATGGCCGACCGCCTCACCGGACCGACAGAGCTGTCGCGCCTGCTGATCGAGGCCATACGCGACCACGAAGACGGGCGCTTCGCAGCAGCAGCCGAAAAGTACCGGGAGCTGGCCCGAGGGCAAGGCCGTGTCGCACCGATCGCACTGAACAACCTCGCTGTCCTGCTCGACCAGCAAGGAGCCGAGGACGAACCGGCCGCCATACTCACGAAGTTGGCCGAGAACCAAGGCGCGTCCGGTGCCGTCGCCTCCTACAACCTGAGCCATGTGCTGACCCGTAAGAATCAAGAGGAACTCGCGCGCAGCTATGCGCTCCGTGCCGTGGAAGGTGACAGCAACCTCTATCGCATCAAAAGTGAGTACAGGCGAAAGATCACTGCTCTTGCTGCACAGCTCGACATCGAGGTGATCGACCTGGCGGAGCTGTTGTCCCCGGCCGATTTCTTCGACTACTGCCACCCGACCGCAGAAGCACACGAAACCATCGCGGCGGCCCTCGCTGCACGACTGACCTCTGCCGGGGACGGCGGGGCAGAGGAGAGCGACGCCGGATACGTCTGTGCCTACCCCAGTCCGGACGCGTACTTCGACGTGACGCCGACACTGGCCGACCACTTCTCCCTCGACTTCGACGTGCCACCGTCGGAGGTACGGGAAGAGGCACGCAAACTACTGACGAGCGCCCGTGAGCGAGGGCCGGAGGACTTCCTCACCGGAGAACCGCAGTGGCCTGAACCCGCATCGGACCTTCAAGCCAACATCATCAACACGTTCCGCTACGCAGCAGGCCATCCCCTGGTCACCTCGCTGGACGACCTTGAACAATGGCTGCCCGAATACGGCTGGGAGGTCGGAAGATTCCCCGAGTACTACCTCAATCGCATCCTGCACGACTACGCCGTGGCCGCCGAAACACAGCGCGCCACCGGCGGACCAGTAGATGCAGCCATCTGCCGACACCTCAGTTCCGCGGTGCAACGACAGCGGGTGCTTCCCGGCATCCCGTCGGACGTGAAAAGCAGGCTGAGGTTCGACACGCCATATGCGAGACGTGTCCTGGAAAAGGCCCACCGCCACCTCTCGTGCAGTGCCTCGCTTTTCGAGGATGGCCGCGCGCTGCGCATCGTCACCGTCCGGAGCTGGTACCTGCGTGAAGCATTCCGCTTCGGGGCGCACTCCCGCTACGGTATGTACTACCCGGCCTGGGACCTGGAGACGCTGATCGAGGGCGCCTGTGTCTCTCACATCATCTCCCGCCACCAGGAAGACGTGGAGACTGCCGGGCTATCGGAATCGCTGCTGGAAAATCTGGTGCGACTGCGTGAAGTGCACGAGAAGTACGCCAAACAGTATGTGCAGGGCGGGGAAATCACCGGGTGCGAGGAGTATCGCTCGGAACTCTCCGGCCTACGGCTCTTGTTCGAGCTTCCGTACCGGACCGAAGTTCGATAAGGACTTCCAGCGGGCACTCTCACATGCCGGGCCTGGACTGTGCCGTCATCATTCGTTGTGAAATTCTCAAGGGGGAGACGGTGACCCGAAAACTGCACCTCAATGCCTTTTTGAGCAGCGTCGGCCATCACGAGTCGGCCTGGCGGTTGCCGGAGAGCGATCCGGTGGCGGACACCGATATCGAGTACTACAAGCACCTGGCCAGAGTGGCCGAGCGGGGCAAGCTCGATTCCTTGTTCCTCGCCGACCATCCCGGCCTGTGGGGCGACATCAGCCGCCGGCCGTCAGCCGCTCTGGAGCCGACGCTGCTGTTGACCGTCATGGCTGGAGTCACCGAGCACATCGGCTTGGTCGCCACCGCTTCGACCACCTACAACGAGCCCTACAACCTGGCCCGCCGATTCGCCTCGCTCGACCACATCAGCGGTGGGCGGGCCGGTTGGAACATCGTGACGACGGCCACCCTCCACGCAGCGCGTAACTTCGGCCTGGACGATCTTCCCCAGCATCGGGATCGATACGCCCGTGCCGACGAGTTCGTGGAAGTGTCCCGGAAGCTCTGGGACAGTTGGCAGGACGACGCAATCCTGGGAGACAAGGAAGCGGGGGTCTGGGGGGACAACAACCGACTCCATCCGCCGGCACACGAAGGCAAGTACTACAAGGTTGCCGGAGCACTGAACGTTCCCCGCAGCCCGCAGGGCCACCCGCTGCTGGTGCAGGCAGGGTCCTCCGAAGACGGGAGGGACTTCGCGGCACGGCACGCGGATGCCGTCTTCACGGTGCAACAGACTCTCGATGAGGCCCAGGCGTTCTACGCCGACCTGAAGAAGCGCGCTGCCCGTTTCGGTCGAGACCCTGAGACCGTCAAGATCTTGCCCGGCATTGTGCCCTCGATCGGCGCGACGCAGGCCGAGGCCGAAGAGCTCGATGCCCGACTGGAACGTTTGATCAAGCCGGAACACGCGATCCGGCAGCTGGCCAACATTCTCCAGGTGCCCCCCGAGGAGCTGTCGCTCGACGAGGAACTGCCCGCCGCCCTCACCACCGAACGGCACATCGAGGGCGGGCAGGGGCGCTATGCACTCGTCGTCGGCATGGCCCGCCGAGAGGGCCTGACGGTACGCCAGCTCATCGGGCGACTGGGCGCCGGCCGCGGTCACCGCAGCTTCGCCGGCACTCCGGACCAGGTGGCCGACGCGATCCAACACTGGTTCGAGAACGATGCCGCGGATGGCTTCAACATCATGCCGCCGGTACTCCCCTCCGGACTGACGTCCTTCGTCGAGCACGTGGTGCCGATCCTGCAGGAGCGCGGTCTGTTCCGCACCGAGTACACCGGGCGGACGTTGCGCGACCACTACGGGGTCGCGCGACCCGCGAACCCGTGCGACGGAGGTGGAGTCGGGTGATGTCGGATGGTCGATTTCCTGACGTCCAACTCCCACCGCGCGTCATTCGTCGTGGCCATGGACGTGTGTGAGACGAAGTGCGGCGATGGTGAAAGCCTGGATACCGCCCGACGGCCGGGCAGGCTCTCGCAGAGCCGGTCGGCGTGCCGCTCATCGATCCCTGCAGCCAGGTTGGGGTCCTCAAGAACGTAGGGAGGGACCAGCACCTTGTCAGCTGTGTGAGGCGGGCAGGATCGCTTTCGACTCGTCCTCGTCGTTCAGGACGAGCTGGCCGGGCAGTTTGTGCTCGGCCAGCAAGCGGGCCGCCTCCATGGCATCGCTGGTGAGGCGACCCGACTCGTAGTCCTGTGCCAGGTCGCGTGCGCGCACAGCGGACCTTCCTCGTGCGGTGGGTCGAAGCAGGGGGCAGGGCACGGTGTCACGACGGGCGCCGCCATGTCCCGACGGGTCCTGATGGGGCCCGCTTCGAGGGTTGGTGCGGCCCGCGGGCAGCTGTTCCGTGAGGTCAATCCGGCCAGTATGCGGTGCAGTTGGGTGGGGTGTTCGTCACCGGTGGCGGAGGCGGGAAACGGATCCGTGAGCGCATCAGCTTTCGCCGGGCTCTTGGAGAGCTGGGTGCTGGGCACGGACGCGTAACCCTGGTGGTCGGAATCGAGTGCCGGCAGGGCAGGCAGGTGCCGGCCCTGATCGGGAACGCGGTGCATACGGCGTTGAGGGTGAACGCCTCTTCGCGCTGCGGGATGTCGGTCTGGAGGACGAGTAGTCCGTAGACGAGGGAGGCGAAACCTTTCGGCCGAACCAAGTTGCGTCAGCTTCTCCCGGAGTGTGGAACTGGTGCCGATGATGGACAGCAGTAGCGAGGCTGGGCGGATCAGGACGATCGCGAGGACCACTGCCATGTAGCCGGCCAGCGACAGGCCGCCGAAGAGTGCGGGAACTCCCAGACGGTGAGGTGCCTGCCTCGGTGAGGGCGATCGTGTTGTGGAGCTTGCGCTCGATCGCCACGTCGGCGATGAGCCCCTGCCCGGTGAGAGGGCCGTAAAGCGCCCCTTCCACTGAGCAGGCCGGTGCATCTGGCCGCTGGCTCGATCTGCGATCCCCATGGCGACCACACCCGCCGGACAGCACGTCGAAGGCGCGTCGGGGATGGACGATATGACGATCGAGGTCCCTTACCCGAGTCAACCACGCCCGCTGGGCAGGGCGCAGTCAGCGATTCTCAGTCGAAGATCGCATACAGGTCTCTCATCAGGGTGGCGGGTCCGTCCCGCAGGTCCATCGGCGCCTCCGGGGTGAACCGTGGGGCGGAGCCGACGCGTCCGCACGGAAGCAGAGTGCCTGCTCCGCATGTGTGGCGCGTATGCCCCCGCACTCCTCGACGCGCAGGCGCACACCGCCGAGGAGCTGCCCTGGATCGCCGCCAGCTGCATTCACCGCCGTACGGACGACCCGACGTCCGCCCCCGCGCCCAACCTGCGAGCCATCCTCAACGAACACTGGGGAGGGGTCCCGGAAGACCTCTTCCTGCGGATCGGCAGGGGTTAGGTGGTGCCGTGGATCCGCTGTACGATCCGCGGCCGCCTGTGTGGATACTGATCACCATGCGCATTGACTTCGATCCTGCTGAGATGTCCTTCTACAAGCTGCTGACCGCGACGGTCGTGCCGCGGCCGATTGCCTGGGTGTCCACGGTCTCGGCGGGCGGGGTTCAGAACCTCGCACCCCACTCCTTCTTCACGATCGCGAGTGTCGCGCCGCCCGTGGTGCAGTTCAGCTCCGTCGGCCGCAAGGACACCCTGCGCAATGTCGAGGCGACCGGGCAGTTCGTGGTCAACCTTGCGCCGGAGGGGCTCTTCGGGCAGATCAATGACACGGGCACCGACTTTCCGCACGGGGTGAGCGAGTTCGAGGCGGCCGGGATCGACACCGAGCCGAGTCTGCGCGTCAAGCCTCCGCGGGTGGCGGCGTCGCCGGTGGCGCTGGAGTGCGAGGTGCACAGCACGCTGGGCATCGGCGATTCCACCGTCGTGTTCGGGCGCGTGGTGCATGCGGTGGTCGCGCAGGACGTACTGGTCGACGGGCATCCCGAGATCTCCAGGCTGAAGCCCCTGTCGCGGCTGGGGAAGGACGAATGGGGCACGGTTGGTGAGGTGCGGGAGATCTCCCGTATTCGCCACGCGGACTGGCGGGGGCCGTCGGGCGATCGCTAGGAGGCGGAGCGGAGCGCCCGGCGGGAGAGGGTTTTCGCGCACCGTCGGTGCCCGTTTTCGTGCGCGGTCATCGGCCGTGCGAGCACCTAGCCACCGGCTACGGAGAGTGACGTGCGGGGGCCGTCGGTGTCGTCCTGCCCGGGGCCCGGCCGCTGATTCGGCCGGCGGTTCAGCTGGTGGGTGCGGCTGGTCCGGCCGATGAAGGAGCGGTGGTTCAGGGGTGGGCGCGCCGGCGGCCGGCGGAGCCGCGGATCTGGAGGCCGTCGAGGAGTTCCTGGGTCGCCGCCGCCACGGCGTCGACGGCCTGGTCGAAGACCTCGCGGTTGTGGGCGGCCGGGGCGCGGAAGCCGGAGACCTTGCGGACGTACTGCAAGGCAGCGGCCCGGATGTCATCGTCGGTGACCTCGGGGGTGGTGGGCGGACGGAGCGTCTTGATGCTGCGGCACATGAGTCCAGTCTGCCTCGGGACGCGGCGGTTATCCGTCGAGTCCGGTGACCCGCATGGTGATGTTGAGGCGCCCGCCGGCCAGGCCGGACGCGGGGTCGCCGGTGCCCGGTCTGACCTTGGGCACTCCGTGGTACGCGAAGCGGGACGGTCCGCCGAAGACGAAGAGATCACCGGAGGCCAGCTCCACGTCGGTGTACGGCTTGGTGCGCGTCTCCGTATTGCCGAACCGGAAGACGCAGGTGTCCCCGATGCTGAGGGAGATCACCGGCGCGTCGGAACGCTCCTCCTTGTCCTGGTGCATGCCGAGCTTCGCCTGGCCGTCGTAGAAATTGATCAGCGCGGTGTCCGGCGTGTAGTCGTCGCCCGCGGTGGCGTCCTGATACGCCTCGACCAGCGCCCGGCGCCCCAACTCGACCATCCAGTCTGGGAATTCGGCCACCCGGGCGCCGTTCACGTCATCGGCCGTGCGGGTGTACGCGTACGGCTGCCAATGCCAGCCGATGCACACGGTCTGCACCGACATCACACCGCCGCGCGGAAGCTTGGTGTGCCGGATCGGGGCCGGGCCGCGCGCCCAGCCGCGGCAGGCGGTGACGAGCTCGCGCTGCTGGGCCGTGCTCAGCCAGTCGGGGACGTGGACGGCTCCGGGGGCGACCTCCCGGCGGCCCGCTCGACGGCCTGTGGGGCTGTGGCTCCGGTCGGCCGAGGTGGGAGGACGGAGGGGCCCGGGATCCATGGGGTCCCCGATGCCCTCGAAGCCGGGGAGTGGCGTGCTCATGTGCTCCTGCCTTGCCTCATCGCTCGCTGATTACAGCGTGCCACGGGGACGAGCCGTCGGACCAAGGGCCGGTAGGGGGTGAGTGACCCAGCCGCGGTCGATGGTCCAGGTGCTGCCGTCCGCTGTGACGCCGCGCATGCCCTGCAGGGTTGCGGCCCCGGCCAGGGCGGGCACGCGGGAGTCGCCGAGAGCCGCGAAACCGTAGGTGCGCCCCGGATCCCAGTCGGTGCTGTGCCGCAGCCGGCGGCTCATCTGGGCCCAGCCGAGAGGCGCGGCGGCCACCACCCAGGCGTCGGGCTCGTCGGCTGTGAAGCGGCGGGCCGCCCGGAGCCAGGACGCGGCGGACTCCGGCCAGTCGATCACGGCGAGCACCGGCGGCCGTCCGAGGCCACGCCAGGAATCGATGAAGGCTGCCGCCGCCGAGCGCGATGCGGCGTCCCGGCTGTGACCGACGACCACCGAGGCGATATGTGTGCCGGGCGCGGTCAACAGGTCCAGCAGGGCGCTGAGTTCGGCTTCGGAGTGCGGGGTGGGGGAGGGGAGGTCGCCGTACGCGGCAGCCTCCTCCGGGGGAATGAGGGGAGAGGGCATGGGGGGAAGACGGCGAGGGGCAGGTCGTGAGGGAGAGGCCATGGGGAGGGGTTCCAGGGGAGCAGGGGCTTCAGATGAGCGTGGGCTGGAGGGCGCCCTCGTGCGTGAGCAGCTCCACCTTGCGGACGACGCCCGCCGCGTAGCCGCGCATCGAGCCGTCCGCGCCGATCACGCGATGGCAAGGGCGCACGATCAGCAGGGGATTCGCGCCGATCGCGGCGCCCAGGGCCCGTACGTCGCTCCGGGGCACGCCCAGGGTCTCGGCGAGTCGCCCGTAGGTGGTCGTGGTGCCGTACGGGACGGCGTCCAGGGCCCGCCAGACGCGCTCCTGGAATTCCGTGCCGGTGGTGCGGAACTCCAGCTCGAAGCAGGAGAGCTCGCCGGCGAAGTAGGCGCGGAGCTGCCGGACGGCCTCGGCGAAGGGGCGGGGGTCGCGACGCCAGTGCGGCTGCACGGTGCCGGGGCCCCGCTGCGGGGGGATGGAGAGGGAGGTCAGAGCGGTGCCACCGGGCGCGGTGGACGATTCTTCGCCGACGAGCAGCAGCTCGCCCAGGGGGCTGTCCAGGGTGGTGTAGCTGGTGGTGGCGGCCGCCGTGGTGGAGGTCATGGTGATGGCACTTCCTCGGTTGTCTGCGCTGCTTTCACTTCCCGAGTCTGCGGGGTCGGCCCCGCCATGGCTGGCGGAAATCGGACGTCGCGGCGGCCGGCGACCTGATCATTCGCGGGCCGGCCCGGCCCGGCCCCCAGCCGTGGGACGCCTGACGCCTCCCTCCCGCCCGCCACCGGCGTGTCGCCCCGCCGCGCAGGCAGCGGCCGACACGCCGACCGGGGGTCCTCCAGGACCTACGCCAGGTCGCTGGGAACTACCGCAGGTCGATCTGGAACACCTTGTCGGAGCCTGCTTCACCCTCGCCGTTGTTGTCCGCATTGGTGGTGGTCAGCCACAGGGACCTGGTGCCGGGGACGGATTCGACCGTGCGCAGCCGCCCGTAGTCGTGGGTGTAGTACGCCTTCGGGGTGCCCGTGCTCGTGCCGTCGACCGGGATGCGCCACAGGCGCTCGCCGCGCAGGGCCGCCATGTAGATCGCTCCGTCGGCGTAGGCGACCGCGCTGGGCGAGGCCTCCGCGACGGGCCACTGACGCTTGGGGTTCGTCATCCCGGAGGTCGAGCAGCCCCCTTCGCACCGGGGCCAGCCGTAGTTCTTGCCCGGTTCGACGAGGTTCAGCTCGTCGAACTTGCTGTCACCCAACTCGCCTTCCCACAGGCGGCCTTGGTCGTCCCAGGTGAGGCCCTGCGGGTTGCGGTGGCCGTAGGAGTAGACCAGCGAGTGGAAGGGATTGCCGGGGGCCGGCTTCCCCTCGGGGGTCATCCGCAGGATCTTGCCGTTGAGCGAAGTCCTGTCTTGGGCGAGATCGGGGGTCTGGGCGTCGCCCGTGGTGGCGTAGAGATAGCCGTCGGGGCCGAACTTGATACGCCCACCGTTGTGGTACGTGTTCTTCTTGATGCCGTCGACCACCACTGTGTAGTCGCTGAGGGTGCTGCCGTCGAAGGTCATCCGCGCGATGCGGTTGCCTTCGTCGGCGGTGTGCATCACGTACACGTGATGATCCGTCTTCCAGGACGGCGATACGGCGATGCTCAGCAGGCCGCCCTCGCCGCCCGTGGTGACGACGTTCGGGACCTCGCCGACCTCCCGCTTCGTGCCGCTCCGGGTGAGTGCGGAGACCTTGAACGCATCGCGCTCGGTGAGCAGGGCCGAACCGTCCGGCAGCCAGCTCAGACCCCAGGGAACGGTCCAGCCCGTCGAGATGGTCGCGGGCGGGCCGGGCTCGGACGCCGGATGAACCGGGTTGCCGGCCAGGTGATGCGTACGGGCCGGGCGGCCCATATCCGTCAGCCGACCCGTACGGGTCACGGGACTCGCTTCGGCGGCGTGCGCTGCTCCGGCGACGCGCCCTGCTTCGGCGGCGTGCCCTGCTCCGGTGATGTGCCCTGCTCCGGTGATGTGAGGGGCCGCGGCGGCGTGCCGGGTTCCGGTGCCATGACTCGTCGGGCCGTGACGCGTGGCGCCATGGCCCGTGCCGGGTGTCGAGGCGAGAAGCCCGACCGCCAGGGCAGCAGCGAGAGCCATGGTCCCCACGGTGCGGTGTGCGGCTCTGGTGCTCATGCGCATGGGTCCTCCAGCGAGGAAGAGGCGACGCGCACTCCCTCCGGCTCCTAGGTGGGCGTGGGGCGTCGCCGAGCTGAGAGGCAAGCTTCCTGCCGTTCGGCCCCGGAAGCCACCGCGCCGAGGTGAGGGCCCGACGAGCTGCCGCCGCCGTGGACGGGGGAGGTCCACGGCGGCGGGCTGTTCGGAGGTCCCGGTCTCGGGGATGAACGGCCCGGCTGGTGGGAGCAATCGGCCGCACCCCCCGACGCTCAGGGGTGGTAGTGCTCGGCGATCGTCGTCGCCACGCCGTCCTCGACGGTGACCCGGACATTGACGGCGTTCGTCCTGGCGGCGTCGTCCAACTGCGATTCGGTGCACGGTGAGGTGCCGTAACCGTTCTCGTCCATAGTGACGTTGCCGTCCGGCGCACCGCATATGGCAGCGGCCCCCAGGGCCTTGGTCTGCGGGCCGATGGAGAAGCGCTGCTCGGCGCCGGAGTCCGGCGCCACGATCATCCTGCCGGGGGTCAGGTACTTGAGGACGCCGTCCCAGGTGCCGCTCACGTCGTCGGTGTCGGGTACCGACCCGGAACCGGCCGTCGCGCCGGCGCTTGCGCCGCCACTGCTCGTGCTGCCGTCGCCCGTCTTGGCGCTGCCGCCGCTCTTCCCGCTGTCGCGACCTGTTGTGCCGTCACCTGTCTTGGCGCTGCCGCCGCCGCTCTTCTGGGATGCCGTCCGGCTCGGCGCCGGCGTGCCCTTGGTGCTCGGTTCGTCCGCTACGTCGCCGAGGGCGTCGGCCTCCTTGGCGATATCCGAGGCATCGGGTTTCGAAGAGACCTTGGGGCTCGCCTTGGTGTCGTCACCGTCGCTGCCACAGGCGGTCAGGGAGAACGCGGCAAGGGCGACCAGCGAAGCGGCGGCGATCCGACGCCCTCGACGTAAGGCGGAGCCGGTGGCGGCGGACGCGGCGGCACTGCGAACCTCTGCGTCGACCTCGGAGCCCTTGTTCCAGGACATGAATCCCCTTTGCGTGCACTCGGCCGCACAGCGTCTCTGCGGGATCGCGCCGTTGCTGCGTTGGCGTGGGTAGGTGCGGTGCTCACGGCCATGGGTGGGGGCATGGCGTGCGTACCGCATTCCGTCAGCGGCACGGGCACCAGGTTGCTCCCGGCCGCTGCCGCTCTGCTAACGCATCACTAACGCAGCCTTCGTGCCCGGCCTAGGCAGCCTCGACGATCTCCGTGACCTCCGAGCGCACGGCCAGCGTCCAGATCTCCAACAGCACCGCATACTCCGCCATGTCCTGAGGCGACCACGCCATTCCGCGACGGGCGCGGACAAAACGCCGGATCGATTCATTGGCTTCGGAAGCAGCAACGGGCGCACCCGCAGGGGCAGAAGGAGTTGGGGACATATGAGCCATGCTAGGGGCAGACACTGACAACGCAGACCCGCGCGCGAGTGCCCGACGCCCGCCGCACGCGCCCCGGGCGCTCCTCCGAGGCCATCTCAACTTCCTGACCAGCAAGGACAGTCGGCCCATCGCGCGCCCCTCACTGCCTGCATGTGTCCATTCCCACACGCTCCGCGATCACTTGGCGTGACGGAGCGGGTCCGCGCGCTCGGCTCCGGACCTGGCGCGGCGGCCGGCAGGTCCACGCCCGCCACCAACGGTCCGGCCCCTCAAGGGAGGAAGAGGCAGAACGGGTGCCCGGCCGGATCAAACAGCACCCGCACATCGTCCTGCGGCTGGAACTCCGCCCGTGACGCACCCGCCGCGACGGCGTACGCCTCGGCCTCCGCCAGGTCATCGACCCGGATGTCGAGATGCAGCATTTTCTGCTGCTCCTCGCACCGTTCGGGCCAGACGGGGGCTCGATATCCCGGCTCGGACTGGAACGCGAGCCCCGTCCCTCCGTCCGGGGCCCTGAGCAGCACCCAGTCCGGTTCGGCGGCCTTCACCTCCCAGCCGAGAAGCCGCTGGTAGAACCCCGCAAGCGCATGGGCATCCGCACAATCCAGCACCACCGTCGCGAGCCCGAACCTCGGCTTCCCCGCCATCATCGCTCCCCTCGACGCGTCGGCATCTGTCCGTACGACCCGACATCCCTGCTCGTGACCTTCCCGGGCGGGCGGACGGGCGAGCGTCGCGCCGTGGCCATGTGGACGCTACCCCGATCGGGTGAGGACGGAAGTCCTTGACCGGAGCGGATGCCGACGGCTGATCCGCGTGGTCACCGCATGGATAAGCGATCACCACGCCGTCCTACCCGGGCGGGACGGCTCGCCCTGCGCGCACCGCCGAGCTCCGCCGGACCCGCCGTTGTCAGTGGTGCCCCCTACGGTGGCTCTCGTCACTATCCGAGCTGCTGGCGCTTCTCGGACCCGCCCCGCTCCCGTGACAGCGCACGGGAGCGGGGCGCACCTCCGCTCGGCCCGACGGGGACGGGCTCGGCATGCGTCCGCTCGCTGAGAAATCAGGCGTTTTCCCCGCCCTCCTCAGGCGCGCCGGACGGCTGTGGGTGACGATGGAATGGCCGAGGTGCAACGGCGCCCGTGCAGCGGTGCCGGGGAGCGACTCCCGGAGCACCCGCAGAGCCGTGTCGGGAGGCCCCGATGGATTACCCGGAATGCTTTGAGCTGGTATTTCAAGCCCCTGCCGTCGAGGACGACGTGGTGATCGTCCACCGTACCGAGCGGGCCGGAGCGGGTGGCTATCCGGTCTACGAGGACGAGTCGGGGATCGTACGCGCGGAGATCAGTGACCGAGGCGAAGTCCGCATGCTGGCCAGCGGAGGGCATCAGATGCTCCAGACGCCGCTGCTGGCGCGACCGCTGACTCCTCGCGACCGCTGACTCCTGGAGGGGGCGAGGGGGCGAGGGGGCGCTTGCGGGGGGCGTATGGGTGAGAGGTCTCACGTTGCGTAAGGGTGCGGTTGCTTTGCGTTCCCGGCTGTGAATACTCCCGGTGAGTGACTATCTGCCGTGTGTCGCTCCGTCGAACGGAAAGCGCAGTCGCAGCCGCACTTCCCTCCCGAATCCGAGATCGCAGCCGGCCTCGGTTGCCGCCCACCGTCTGCCGCCGCGCAAGAGCGGCTGGTGCGGATGCGGACACGCAGCGGGAGGGGCTGCCCCGCCCCGCGACTCAGAGGCCCCGTAGGTGGTTGCGCTTCGGAGGTGTCCTTCGGCCGCCGTCCGGCAGGGGGAGGCGCTGGCGGGCCCTGGTGCGCTCGTCGCCCCCGGTGTCTTCGTCTTTGCTTTCGCCATCCGCGTCGAGCCGGCGGACCTCGTCGTTCCCGGCAGGCTCGGCCTCGGCGTCGGTAGGCGCTGGGGGGTGGGTCATCTGGCCTTCGAGCACGGCCATGGCGCGTTCGAGCGTCTCACCGGTGACCTGTATCCGGATTCTGGCCAGTCGTTCTAACTCGCTACGCGACACCACGTCAGCGTACCTGCCACGAGTTCAAACCTGCGCACGACCCAAGAATCCGTGCGGATCGGGTAGTTGGCGGGCCTTTTGTCCTCAACCCGCGCGGTCCTCGATGGCCCTGTGCTGCACGACCTGGTCGCGGGTGATGGTGGCGACGGTGGTGGCGGTAGCAATGGTGCGGGAGTGCCGTGCATCCGGCGTCGCCGGCGGGAGCGGCGAGCGTCGACGGCTCGATGCATTGGTATGGACATGCGGCACGCGCCGCCTCTAACCTGGCGCTGGTCTAGACCGCAGTGATGGCGGTCGTGGACGCCTCCCTAGTCGCCTTTGCAGTGGTGCAGTTGCCGTCGTGCGTCACCCGTTCGTGCATGTGACCGCTTGATCGTCCCGTTTTCCGTCCCCCGGCACCGTAGGGCGGGGGCGCGGTTGAGGCGTCTCCGGAATGCCTCAACTGGCCTGCCCTCAATGGCTCGTACGGCAGAGCACCCATGCGCAATCCGCCCGTTCGGTCAGTCCCCCCACACGCCGTGGCCCCTCCTGCCCGGAGTCCGGCCGCGCGAAGGAGTCACGCGATGAGATCACGTATTGCCGCGCTGCTGAGTGCCGCCGCCGTGGCCGCGAGCCTGGCCGTCGTCGGACCGACGGTGCCTGCGGCCGCCACGGCGGGCTGCTCCGACTGCGCCGCGGCTCCGGCCGGCGCCGATACCCGGGCCGAGGAGTTCGTCGTCAGCGAGGCGCAGTTCCACCAGATGTTCCCGAACCGGAACGCGTTCTATACCTACAGCGGTCTGACCGCGGCCCTCAGCGCGTATCCGGAATTCGCGAACACCGGGAGCGACACCGTGAAGCGCCAGGAGGCCGCGGCCTTCCTCGCGAACGTGAGTCACGAGACCGGTGGCCTCGTCTACGTGGTGGAGCAGAACACCGCGAACTACCCCCACTACTGCGATGCCGGCCAGCCGTACGGGTGCCCGGCGGGCCAGGCCGCGTACTACGGCCGCGGTCCGATTCAGCTGAGCTGGAACTTCAACTACAAGGCGGCGGGCGACGCGCTCGGCATCGACCTGCTGCACAACCCCTCCCTGGTGGAGCAGGATGCCGCCGTCGCCTGGAAGACCGCCCTTTGGTACTGGAACACGCAGACCGGGCCGGGCACCATGACCCCGCACCAGGCCATGGTCAGCGGCGCCGGATTCGGCGAGACGATCCGCAGCATCAACGGATCGCTGGAGTGCAACGGCGGCAACCCCGGCCAGGTGCAGAGCCGGATCAACAGCTACCAGAGCTTTGTGCAGATCCTGGGCACCACACCCGGCGACCACCTGAGCTGCTGACGAAGCGACGGGCTGCTGACGGGCCGACGGTCGGTGTGCCGGCCAATCGGCACGCCGGCCGTCGACGTCCCGCCGCTGCAGCCCGGAGCTCGCCCTGCGCGCCTGACGGCCGGCTGCTGGCCACCGGCCGTGACGCACGACCACCGGTGGCCGGGCCACCATCTGCCGCACCCCTGGGCGGCACGCCCCTCACGACGCCCCTCAACAGCGTGCGTGGGCCGTGATGTCCGCGCTGAATTCGTCGATCATTTCGGGGGTGACGGTCGGCCGGCACTGGGCGATGGCGGCGAGATAGTCCTCGGTGCTCGCCCCGAGCCGGCCGTGTGCGCCCGCGCCGATGCCGATCGCCTCCAGGTCCCGTTCGAAGGATGCCTGGGCGGCCACCCGGGCGGCATGCTCGATGTCGGCCGGGGTGAACAGTTCACTCGCCGCCACCAGCGCCGCGACATCGACATCGGCCCGGCCGTCCGTGTACCGGGACCAGATCGCCGACCGGGCCGCGGTGTCCGGCGTGCCGATCGGGATCAGGTAGTCGAACCGGCCGGGGCGCAGGAACGCCGGGTCGAGCGAGCGGACGGAGTTGGTCGCGCACACCAGCAGCCGTTCGTCCCGCTCCCGGAAGCCGGGTATGAGCTTGAGCAGCTCATTGGTCACACCGTGCAGGCCGCCCGGCTGCGCCGCCTCGCCGCGGACCGGTGCGATCTCCTCGACCTCGTCGATGAAGACGAGGACCCGCTCCAGCTCCGCGATCCGCGCGAACGCGCTGCGCAGGGCCGCCGCGAGATTGCCCTCGTCGGCCAGGCGGGACGGGAGCAGCTCGACGAACGGCCACCCGAGCCGGGCCGCGATACCCCGGGCGAAAGTGGTCTTGCCGGTCCCCGGCGGACCGAACAGGGCGATCGCCCGCGGTGGCCGGACGCCGTGCCGGGCGGCCCGCTCCGGCTCCGCCAGCGGCAGCACGACACGCCGCTCGATGAGGTCCTTCTCGGCCTCCATGCCGGCCACCTTCGCCCACAGGTCGGTGGGCAGGAACCGTCCGCCGAGGTCTTCGAGGAGGCTGGCCGCGGGGCCATGGTGCGGCTCGACCTTCTCGAAGTAGGCCACGGCGGGCTGCCGCGTATAGCCCGCGTTGAGCAGCCCCTCCCCGAGCAGGTCCTCCTCGGGCAGCACATAGGCGATACGGCTCACCCGCGCGGCGATCAGCCGCCGCTCCAGCTCCACCAGCAGCGCACTCGCCAGCCCCCGGCCACGCCAGGCCGACGAGATCGCGATCCGCATCACCCAGCCCCGCTCACCGGCCACACACGCGAGCGCCGCGCCGATCGGCACACCCTGGTGGACGGCCACCACGGCCGGCTGCCGCGAGGTCAGCGCACTGATGCACTCGGCGAGCGAGAAGACGGACTCCTGCCCGAGCTCCGCCGTGGAGTCGATCAGGTGGACCACTTCGGCGAGATCGTTCTCGCGGTAGTCGTGGATGAGCCAGTTCACCGGTACCGCCCCTCATTGGTGATGTTGGTGATGTGGTGGCAGCGAGGCTAGGGGCGGCGGGGGAGCGGGTCCCGCTCCATCGTGAACAATCCGGGGCGCGGAATCGCTACGGTCCGTACGTAGCCAGATCCGCCGCGGCCACGGTCGACGCACGGCGCCGGCGCACCCGAGCGGTCCGGCCGGGCGGTGGTCGACGAGAGCAGGCGGGGGAGCGGCCCGGCGCATCCGCGGGCCCGCTCCCACCTGCTGTGACCGGCGGGAATCCGTTGGCTGGCCGGGCCCGCCCGATGGCATGCTGAGCGGCGTGAACGGTCCTGAGATCCATGTCAGCTTCGCTCCTGAGCTGCACCTTTTCGTCGCCTCGAAGTACACCGCGGCCGGCCCTGCGCCCGTGGTGACCGATGGTTCGTCGACGCTCGGCCATGTCGTCGAGTCGCTCGGTGTCCCGCTCACCGAGGTCGGCAGACTCGTCGCGGACGGGGCCGAGGTCGCCGTCTCCCATGTCCCGGGGGCGGGCGAGAGCATCGAGGTGCAGGCCGTCGAGCGCCCGCAGCGGATCCCCGGCGCGCCCCTGAGGTTCCTGCTCGATGTGCACCTCGGCACCCTGGCGCGCAGGCTCCGGCTGCTCGGCGTCGACGCGGCGTACACGAACGAGGACCCTGGTGACGCGGCGCTGGCCACGCTCTCCGCGAAGGAGCGGCGGGTGTTGCTCTCCCGGGACCGGGGGCTGCTGCGACGCCGGGAGATCTGGGCGGGCGCGTTCGTCTACAGTGACCGGCCCGACGACCAACTCCGCGACGTACTGGGCCGCTTCGCCCCCGCGCTCGCCCCCTGGACGCGTTGCACCGCCTGCAACGGAGGGCTGGCCGACGCCGACAAGAACTCGGTCAGCGAGCACCTGGAGCACGGCACTCAACGCACGTACGACGTCTTCGCGCAGTGCACCGCCTGCGGGCGCGTCTACTGGCGAGGGGCGCACCATGCGCGGCTGGAGGCGATCGTCGAGAAGGCGCTCCGGGACAGCACGGCCTGAGCCCAGGGACCGGCCGACCCGCCGTATTTCACGGGACGGGGGAGACGGCCTGTCGGCTCGGCCCGTCGGTCGTACCAATTCCTTAGTTCGGGTGAGGGCTTGAAATGCCTTTGGAGACCGCTTGAGGCGTGGTTGGAGGTTCATTGGAGCGCCCTTGGATTGCCTTTGGAGTGTTCTTGGAGTGCAATGAGCGACTTTGAGCGACGGCCCGTGTGCGGGGGTCCCGGTGCGCGGCCGGATTCACTCGTGGCCGTGATCGGTCGCCGGTGGTGCGGGGAGGGTGCCTGGTCCGACGTCAGGGCGGTGAACGTGGCGGCGCCGGTCGCGGCGGGGTGCCTCAACCAGACCTGCCAGTAAGGGATTCAGCGCCCGGAAGCGTCGCGCGCAGCGAGCGGGAGCCGTACCTGAATCCCCGCGCCGCCGAACCGCCCCCGATCGTCCCGCCGGGGAGAACCTGGCCGCACCCTCCCGCCGAACGACCCACTGCCGCACAGCCGTTGCGGGAGCCCGGCGATCGTGGTGACGAGCGCCGGAGGCCGCACCGAACGTCGGCCTCGCTCGTACCGGCCGTGCCGGGCCCGGCCTCGAACACCCGTTGCCGTGCGCCGTCGTGTCGGCGGGTCACCGCGGCCGTCGCGTTCGTCGGCGTGTCGCGGAGAGCCCGGCTCGCCGCGGGGGTTCCGGGCCTGGTCACGGCGCCGTGGAGGGCCCACAAAAGCGCCTCTAGCCCACACGTTGCGCGACACGCCGACGACGCGCGCCATCCAACGGGT
>Ga0207426_1000498_pt1 | contig 58488 bp, 48 predicted proteins | sample AraplaMF_Cvi_mMS_FD_184265 | JGI IMG/M metagenome (GOLD analysis project Ga0207426, IMG submission 184265) | Arabidopsis root microbial communities from the University of North Carolina, USA - plate scrape MF_Cvi_mMS (SPAdes) (version 2) | ecosystem: Host-associated > Plants > Roots > Endosphere...
CGCCGCGGCCGGCCACCGAAAAACGGAGCCTCCGATCTCCACACCGGCTGATCACCGACCACCACCACCGTGCCAGGTGGGGAATTTTACTCCGGCGGAAATGGGGATTCTTCAGCCGGCATTGACAGAGATGCAAGGTAGCGCTCGATCGGGCGCCTCACGCGAGAAACACCAGGGCTCTCCTGCGGAGTTTCGGCTCGGGAATCCTGTCTGCGATCTCCACCAGATGCTGGTGCAGCCCCGGCGCGGCCTGCGCCAGCCCTTCCCCCAGTGCCGTCAACGCGGCGGTGCGCTCCCGGAGGTCGGCGATACCTTCAATGGCTTGGACCAAGCTCTGTTGAAGCCCGGGATCAAGTTGCTCGTTGTTTCGCGCAAGCGCCACCAGTCCAGCCCTAAGCCCCGCCAGAAGGTCCGGGCGTGTCCGGACCAGAGGCACCAGGCCGTCGGCCACCACGTCCCGGTGCTGTTCCGGTGAGAGGACAGCCAGTCCGGGACCAAATCCTGCCAGGGCGTGTTGCTGCTCGATGCCGCGAGGAATGCGCTTGGCAGCATTGAACAGACGCTGACCAAGCTCCGGCGCAAGCGCCGGCAGGCCGGTCGCGAACGTTCCCAGCGCTCTTGCGCCGCTACCGGAGATGGCGAAGCCCTCGAAGGCCGCGACCAATTCCTCGTGCTGATACGGCGCCAACGCCTCCAATGCGCTCCCGAAGCTAGCCAGAAGCACCTGGCGGTCCTGCTCGACCGGTGCAGCCTTGGCGTCGTCGATCAGGCTCTGGCGCCCTTCGGGCGGGAACGCCCCTGCCGCGGCGAACATGGCCGTGAGGGTCAATGTGCGGCTGCCGCGAGCGGGAATGGCCTTTGCAACGGCCAGGAGGCGCCGTCGCTGGTCTGGCGAAAGCGCCGGCAGCGCGACCGCGAAGAGCCGCGCAGCCGTCCCACGGCGGGGACCTTCGGCGAGGCTTTCGATCCTGGCAAGCACGCCTTCGCGCTGTTGCGGCGAGAGCATCGGCGCCGCATGTCCGAGAAGCGCATAGCCGGACAGGGGATGTGGCGGGCTGTTGGCTAGGGCGATCAGGTCGTCGCGGACTTCCGGCGAAAGCGCCGACACCTGTGGCGCGAAGCCGCTCAGGGCGAGATCGAGGCCGTTGTTGGGAAGACGCCTGATTGAAATGCACAGATTCCGTTGCTGGTTTGGTCTCAGACAGTCGCTACGCCGGGCGAGGGCGACCAGCAACTCGGCGTCGTCCAGCAGCGTCAACCGGTCGGTGTCGGTGTGCGTCTGGTTCCCGGCGGCGGGATTCGCCAATCGGTCAAGGGCGGAAGGGGCTTCGTTGCCCTCGGCGAGGGCCGTGCTCGTCAGTGCCTGCCAGAGCGCCTGCATCCGGACAGCGACCCCGTTTCTATCATTGGAGCGAGCGCCCAGCAATTTGCGCCAGATCGCCTGGGCCTTGATGGCCGGCTGGCGCCGAGCGTCCAGCTCCGCGACGTTGCGAATCACGCTACTGGTGGCGGAGTTCACATGTGACAGCGCCAGCAGATCAACCGGGTCGAGATGCCCGGCAATCTCGAGGAACAATTCGACCGGAAGACCAGTCAGGCGAGATATCCAGTCGGCCTGTGTACCGGTGATGGTCACTTCGGCAATCCTCTTGTTCGGATCCAGCTCGCGACGACAGGGGAACGATGTCGCGAATTCGGGCGCAGGCCAGATCGGGACAGGCCCACCCCCAGCCCATCTACGGCTCCTTTCGTTATCAGGCGATTACGTCGAGTGGGTCTCGAGTTACCGGTGTAGCAGCACTGCGGATGCGAAGCCGGTCGGGGATCCGCGAGCGCCGCACCGGCTCAAATAAACCCAAGTGCCGCTGCGACCTCGCGAAAGCCTCTCAACCTCCGCCAGGACAGCAGCCGCACCGGCCCTGCGCGGCGGCAGGGTCGGTGCAGCAAGCCATGACCCTCGAAGAGAACGATTGTGCAGCCTCACGGGCGGGATGCGCCGTCGCCTCCCGCCAGCGCCTCCATGGCTCGGGCGAAGCTCAGCATGCAGCGATCAGCCCCAGGCCGCGCCACGATCTGCAATGCACAGGGCAGATCGTCGGTGGGACCGGCCAGGGGGATCGTGATGGCCGGAAATCCCGAAAGGTTGAACGGCGCCGTGTAAGTCATCAGCGCCTCGCGGACGCTGCCCGACCAAGCGTCGATCGTCACGGTGGCCGCGCCACGTCTCGGCGCGACGCAGGGGCAGGCCGGCAGGATGAGGTAGTCCACCCTCGTCATGGCCTGCGTCAGCCTCTCCACGAAGCGACGCTGCGTCTGGCGGCAGAGTGCGTAGTCACCGATCGTCACCGTCCTGGCGCGTTCCAGCCGCTCCCGGGTTTCCGGCGTGTAGCGCGTTCGCAGCGTCTCGTCGTGGCTCAACCCGAAATGCAGCATCCCGCCTTCGGCAAGAACGATGCCGGCGAAGGCGTCGAAGACGCCGTCGAACAGGTCCACGGCCGGAGGCGGGTCGATCGGGAACGCCGAGGCCATCCGTTCGACGGCCCTGTCGAAGGCTTCAGCAACGCCGGGAGCCAAGGGCACCGGCGGGATCTCCCGGATGATGCCTAGTCGGGGCGCCGCCGATGCATCGAGATCTGCCGCCTCAATCCCGAGCGCGCCGGCGAGGAGGACGACATCGTCGACACAGCCTCCGATCAGGCCCGGATGATCGAGCGTCCGCGCCAGCGGGAAGATGCCGGTAGTTGGCAGTTCCCCCCGCGTGGGCTTGTATCCAACGATGCCACAGAGGGCGGCCGGAATGCGGGCCGAGCCGCCCGTGTCGGTCCCAAGGCTCGCGGCGACGGCCCCGTAGGCGATCGCCGCGGCGCTTCCGCCGCTGGACCCGCCGGGGATGTGCCCAACGTGATGGGGATTCAACGTGTCGCCGAAGTCCGGGCTTGCTGTCGTTACCCCCCAGGCGAATTCATGCGTAGTGGTCTTTCCGATGATGACTGCGCCGGCTTCGGCCAGAGCCGTGACGATCCCGGCGTCGACCTCTGGAACGTGGCCCAGACGGGCAGAGGAGCCGTAGCGCGTCTCGATCCCCCGTGTGTCGATCATATCCTTGACCGCGACCGGCACCCCCTCGAGCCGGCGCGGATGCCCGCTGCGATAGCGTCGGTCGCTCTCCGCGGCCGCCGCCAAAGCGGATCTCCCGGCGATCATGGAGAAGGCATTGACGGCCGACCGGCAGGACTCCGCGGCGATCAGAGCGCGTTTCGTCAGTTCCACCGCCGTGGTACGCCCGTGGGCGAGAGCCGACAGCGCCGCGCGGACCGGCAATGCGCGGTCTTGCGGCGACAGGATCCGACGGGACCCGACCGTCACGACGTTACCACAGCTCTTCCAGCAGCAGGTCCAGCCTGCGTTCTGCATCAGCGCCGAGATCACCAACCTCGTCGGGGTAGCTCCGCTTCAGCAGCGCCGCGACCTCCGGAAGCCTGGCTCGTTCGAGGCCCAGCAGGCCGATACGGTGGGGCAGACCCAGCGTCCTGACCAGCCGGGCGATCCGGTGTGCCAGCAACGGCACGGCCTCGGCGCCAACCCCCTCCGGCGCGAACGGACCAAGCCGTTCGCGATAAAGGGCCGCACAGGCCCGGATGACCGGCGCCAGGGTAATGCAGGATGTGAGGCTGTGCGGCAGCCCGAAGGTGCCACCCAGGACATGCCCGATGCGATGGCTGAGGCCGTAGATGACCGATGCGGGGAAGAAGTAGCACTGCCAGGCTGAGAGCTGGAGCCCGAGGAGGTCGTCCATCGTCACGGCCCCGGATTGGAGGGCATCGCGGATCTCGAGAGTTTCCGGCCATCGCTCCAGTATGGCGAAGAATCGCTGGACACCCTGGGCAGCCATGATGGCGTGCGGATGGTCTGCGGCGACGCGGCGCATCCCTTCGACGGCATGGTCGATGCCCTTGATCGTGGAGGACAGCAACAGGGCACGGGGCGTAGCGGTCAACAGGACCGGGTCGAGCACGACGACCCTGGGCACCGATTCCCGCACGGCGTAGCTGCGCTTGAAGCGCTGTACGCCGGAGGTCTCAGTGATACCGAAGTAATGTGAGAACTCCGACCCCGACAGCGTGGTCGGGAGCGCGGCGATCGGCAGGAAGCGCCCCGTCCTCTGGTGGTGCAGGTACGACACCGCCTTCGCGGCGTCAAGCACCGACCCGCCGCCATGGGCGACGATGGATCCGGCGCCCGAATCGATGCACGATTCCAGGCCGCGTCGAATGCTGGTGTCGGGAGCGTGGGCCTCGAATGCGGAGAGGCTTCCGACCGCGCCCTCGAGATGAGGCCGAACGAGCCGGCTGCTCATCTCCTCCAGGGCTCCGACGGTGAAGACAATCGGACGCTCGAAGCCGTGGTCACCGAGGCGGGCGAGCGTGCCAGCGAGGACATCCTCGCCCCACACCACCGCCTCTTGGGGCAGCCATGTCAACCGATTCATGGTTATCGTTCCTCGCCATGCACACGTCGTGGCGGCTCGCATCCGGCGCCGATGGGCAATGTCAGGAGGCAAGCGGGGTCGGGGGAGGCCGAAGGGCGATATCCCGTTCGATCTGGGCGCGGCGGGGCTCCAGGCTGTCCGGCAGGCACAGCTTACGGCCGAGGACGGCCTTCTCCTCGTCGACCGTGAAGTCGCTCGGCGTCGACATGGCGCAGATGTGACCGTCCGGGTCGCGGAAATAGAAGAGCGACGCATAGACGGCGTCCCGGATGGACGACACCTCGACGCCAGCCCTTTGCAGGCGCTCGCGCTGCTCCCCGAGCGCGGCGTCGTTCTCAACTTCCAGCGTGAAATGATGGGTCAGGCCGGTGCCGAGCCGCCCGGCGGGATACCCCGGAAGCCCGAAGAAGGTCAGTACCGATCCCGGCGCCAGATCGTCGTCGCAGGCGTAGTAGAAATGCGTTCCGCCCTTCTCGTCCAGATAGTCCGTCTTCTTGATCAGGCGCAGCCCCACTGTCTCGACGAAGAACTTCTCCGTGCGCTCGGCGTTGCTGGAAATCGAGGTGATGTGGTGAAAGCCGCGCAGAGCGAAGTCGTCGGTGATCACGGGAACCGGGGCGGGCCAGGTCTCGAAGGCAACCGACAACTCGTCGCGCCCGCCAGTGAGGTTTTCTTTCGGCTGAGGGCGGAAGCCGGAGCCGAGGACCGCCTCGTCATGGCCGAAGCCAGGCTCGCTGGTAGCGATCTCGATGATGGCACCGTCGGGATCGCGGAAATAGATCGCGTGGAAGTAGTTGCGGTTGTAGGGTCCGGTCACATGAACACCGAGGTCGGTCAGCCGGCGCTTCCATTTGAGCAGGCCGTTGCGGTTGGGGACGTGCAGCGCCAGGTGATGATTGGTGCCCGCGCCCCAACGGCCCTTGGGGTCGCCGGCACGGGGCGCAGCGATGCTGTGGGCGGCCGATACGGGCTCGGTGAAGCCGTTCTCGGGAACCATGTAGAAAATCGGGTTCCACTCGATATAAGTGATGCTGTGCCCACGCCGCGGCTCACCCGCGAAATTTCGGAAGCCGAAGGTTACGACCGGCAGGCGCTCATCCAGATGATGGAGTGCGCGCTTGACCACGAGCAGACCGAGAAGCTCGCTGTAGAAATTCTCGATCCGAGCAAGATTTGCCGCGATGAAGGTTTGGCTGTTCACTCCATTGACGATCATCTTGTTCATGTCCCTACCCTTGAGCGTGTGTTGAGAAGACGGAGATCAATTCTCTCGTCTCTGAGATTCTCGGGCGTGCTGAATGGGGTCGCGGCCGACGGTGCTCGCACGCTAGCCGTGTGACGGCCGGCCAAGAAGTCGGATTTTTTGAGACTTTGTGTCTAAATGATTGGACGATCAGATCCGCCGCTTACGTCACGCCCCGGAACTCGGTCCCTGTCGAAACGAGAAGTAGGTGCCATATGGGCATCCGGACCATGGGATGATGGAATGCAGTGAATGCTGGACCTGAACGACTTCTTCTACTTCGTCCACGTCGTGGACTGCGGCGGCTTTACGTCTGCGGGTCGCAAGCTGCGTATCCCGAAATCGACCCTCAGCCACAGGATCCAACAGCTGGAGGCGGCCTTGGGCGTCCGTCTGCTGAACCGGACATCGCGCCAGTTCGGCATGACCAACGCCGGCGAGGAGTTCTACCACCACGCGGTGGGCATGCTGCAGCAGGCGGAGCAGGCCGAGACCGTCATCAAGCAGCGATTGTCCGAGCCGTCCGGGACCGTGCGCTTCACGACCAGCGTTGCGAATGCGCAATTCGTGATGCGACAGATGATCGTCGATTTCCTGGTTAGGTTCCCGAAGGTGAATCTGGTCGAGCACGCGACGGACCGGCAGGTGGATATCCTGGGCGAGAATTTCGACATAGCGATCCGCGCGCATTCCACGCCCCTCCCCGATTCCACTCTGGTCCAGAGAAGCCTGGCGCCAGCGCCATGGTTTCTGTTCGCCGGGGCGAGCTATCTGGAGCGGAACGGCACCCCCTCCACTCCGCGGGACCTGGCCGGGCATGCCTCTCTGTTCATGATGCGAAGTGGGGTCGTCCCGAGCTGGCATCTGCGCAACCGGAGCAAGGGCGAGCAGCAAGAGGTCGTCCTGCCGCTCACGCCGCGGCTGCTGGGCGACGATATGGTCTCGCTCAAGGAAGCGGCCCGGGCCGGGCTCGGAATCGTCGCGCTGCCCGGATATGTCTGCCGCGACGATGTGCACGCCGGCCAGTTGCGGAGGGTGCTGCCCGACTGGCTTGCGGGCGATTCGACGATCACCGCCCTGATCCCCTATCGCCACGGACTGCTGCCCTCGGTGCGGGCCTTCGTCGAGCATCTGGCCTCTGAGCTGCCGAAATTCTTGCTTTTATGAGTCTCACGTCACGACTATTGCTCCGAACCGGAAGATTCAACGCGGCGACCTCGGGGCCACCGCCGCCCTGCGCTACCCCATCCACACCGCTGGACTTCGCGTGGTTGCCGTCGTTCAGGCAAAGGTTCAGCCACTGGTCCTCGAAGGCCTTGAACACCACGTCGCCGCGCGGCAGCAGATAGCCCTTCTCGGCGAAGGTGAAGGGCTGGTCGGGATGCACCGCGCACAGAAGCGCCGCGCCAGAACGTGCACCCGCAGAAACCGTTGCCCATCACCGATGCGGGCTGATCTTCAGCGCGGCGGCGGAGACACTTGGCCACCGGCCTTTTCCAATGGCCGCCGCGAGAACATTTGATGGGGATCGGCCATGGCAGTCCCTCCCCAGCGCAGTGACGCCACCGGAGCCGAATCCGCATGGCCGTTGATTGAGATCTTCTCTGCGTCCTGCCGGACGCAGAGAAGATCTCAAGACATCCTCTATATCGAAGAATTCTGGTCTGTCGCGCGCCCATCGGCGCGAGCAACCAGGCCTTTTGCGTCCGTTAACGCATCACTGCACTACGCAACACAGGCAGGAGACGCGTTCGCGCTAGTCTCCGTGGCCGGGGACGACGTTGCGTCAATGCGGCCCCCTCTCCAGGCCGAGCGCACCCGGCAGATCGATCATCGAGCCGATCACGGGAGCAGCTGATTCGGCTTCTCTCGACGCGATCTTCTGCCCCAAACGGTCAACGTGCAAACGAGGACGTATCGTGAATCAGATCACACGCCGCGGAATGCTGGCGGCGACCGCCGCCAGCGGCTTGGCAATCGCAGCGACCGCCGGGGACGCGAGCGCCGGACAGGCCGCACCACTGCCCCAGCGTCCAGGTGTTGGCGGAACAGATCCTGGCCCCGGGAATTCCTTGAGGACTCTCCAAAATCCCGATCTCTACGCCCCGCCAGCCACCGACCATGGCACGCTGCCGAACCTGCGGTTCTCGTTCTCGGACGCGCATATGCGGCTCGAATCCGGCGGCTGGACGAGGCAGGTCACGCAGCGAGAGCTCGGCATCTCGAAGGCCATGGCGGGCGTGAATATGCGTCTCAATGCCGGAGGCGTGCGCGAGTTGCATTGGCACAAGGCAGCCGAGTGGGCCTACATGCTCTACGGCAGCGCGCGCATCACGGCGATCGATGCGCAGGGGCGGTACTTCGTTGACGATGTGGGGGTCGGCGACCTCTGGTATTTCCCGTCCGGCACACCGCATTCCATCCAGGGGCTGGGTCCGGACGGCTGCGAATTCCTTCTGGTGTTCGACGATGGCGATTTCGACGAGGACAACACCTTCCTGCTGACGGACTGGTTCAAGCGGACACCGACCGAGGTGCTCGGCAAGAATTTCGGCGTCCCGGCCACGATGTTCGGCCATACCCCCGACCCGAGCCAGCGCTACATTTTCCCCGCGCCGCTGCCCGGCCCTCTCGCCTCCGACAAGCCGACCGGCGTAGCCGCGGTGCCGCAGACTTTCAGTTATCGTCTGCTCGCACAGGAACCGATCCGGACGAAGGGCGGCACCGTGCGTATCGTCGACTCCGGCACCTTTCCCGTCTCCACCACGATCGCGGCGGCGCTGATCGAGATCGAACCAGGCGGCCTGCGCGAACTGCACTGGCATCCCAACGGGGACGAGTGGCTGTACTACATCGAGGGCAAGGCCCGGATGGGTGTCTTCGCCGGCTCCGGCCAGGCGCGCACCTTCGACTTCCAGGCGGGCGATGTCGGTTATGTGCCCTTCGGCATGGGCCACTATATCGAGAACATCGGCGACACGACGGTGCGCTTTGTCGAGACGTTCAAGAGCAGCTACTACGCCGATCTCTCACTGAATCAGTGGATGGCACTCACCCCGCGTGAACTGGTGGACGCCCATCTGAACCTGGACCCGAGGGTGATGGACGCGCTGCTCAAGCAGAAGGCACCGGTCGTTCCCGCCTGACGAAGCCCCAACGTCGCGCGCCCGGGCCGGATCGCCTCGACCGTAGCGGCATTCTCTCCGCCGTGCAGTGAGGGCCTGACGATCATGACAGTGTACGGCGAGTCTGGACCGGCCCGGCAGCAACAAGGCTTAGAGCCCGGTGCAATGGACGGCGAAACCGACGTGAGCTCGACCAGCTTCGCCCGGACCGCGGCGTGGGGCGGCGCCCCCCTCCCGCGGGTGCTGGTCATCAACAGGGATTCAGCGCGCCTCGGCAGGTTCGATGACCTCGACCGCTATGGATTTCGCGTCACTTCGGTATCGAACCTGGACGACGGACTCCGCGACGTCGCCAGGAAAAAACCGAGCCTTGTGATTCTCGATCTTTCCTCCAACCGGACAGGCTGGGTGGAGATCCTTCAGGCAGCCCGATCCGCTTGCATACCGGTCATCATCGTCATCAAGCAACCGACCGACGAATTCGACTGCGTTCAGGGCTTGGACCTCGGTGCGGATGATTGCATCACCGAATCCACCAGCCTGCGCGAGCTCGTGGCCCGGATAAGGGCGGTCTTGCGGGGACGGCGGCTTGCCAAATCTCCGGCGCGGCACGGTAAGGCGCGCGGCCGCTACCGTTTCGGCGGTTGGGTGCTCAACCGCCGCCTTCAAAGCCTGACCGACCCGGCCGGCGACGCGGTCGCCTTGTCCAAGGATGAATATGCACTCCTGGTCGCGTTCGTCGATGCTCCGCAGACACCTCGCTCTCGTGAGCAATCGCTTCGGGCCATTCGGCTGCGTGAAGATGTTTTCGACCGGTCGGTCGACGTTGTCGTGTTGAGGCTTCGACGAAAGATGGAGGCGGACCCAAGCACGCCACGATTGATCCGAACTGAGCGCGGCGTCGGCTACATCTTCACGCTTCCCGTCGAATACCTCGGCTGATGCGATGCCGTCGCTTCGGATGCCGGTAACGCCGCCTCTGCCTGAAACTGGAGGCGAACCGCCGGATGCCCGTTTCACGCATGACGCCTCTCGGTTGTCGGTTGCGTCAGGTGAACGACAAGGTGATGCCGACGGCGGCGTTGTCCTCGACACCACCGAGCCAGTGGCCGCGGGCCAGCGATTCCCGGGCGAAGCGCTGCAACGTCTCCGCCGACGGTGGCCCCGGCGGCACCGCCGCCAGCGGCCGGCCCACCGCCTGGAAGAACCGTCCGAGCGCCCCGGTGGTGACGACGAGCAGCAAGACCTCGGTAATCGACACGTTGCGGAAGGCGTGCTTCGTACCGCTCGGCACGTCGAACACGTCGCCTCTGCCGAAGCGGCGCCACTCGGTTCCCAGCAGCCCCTCGATCTCGCCGGACAGAATATAGAAAGTCTCTCGATCGGCATGCGCGTGGATTGGCACGAACACCCCCGGCGGGACGCGGCCCTCAAACACACAGTATTCGGTTCCTTCCTCCGGTAGCGGCGTGATGAGCCGAATGTGCGGCCCGAGAAGATCGAGCGGTTCGGCTCGCGAGGTAGAGATGCGTTCGGGCATTTGTCCCTTCCATTGGTCAAGTCCGGACGGTGTCATCCGCCCTTCATGATGCCGCCGCTGTGCGACCACGCGGTTGCGACGGCGGGAAATCGGGCTACTGCTGCAATGGACAGCGTGCCAGCCCCTGACGGACCGCCGGGGCTCAGATCAGGCGTTGGAGCCCGGCGGCCGGTGTGAGGACTCGTAGAGGAACCAGCTGCGGCGCTCGGTCTCGTCGATCCAGTTCTCCAGCAGGCTGGCCGTCGCCACGTCGCCATACTCGTCGCAGGTGTTGTGCACCTGCCGCATCGCCTGGGTCAGCCGCAGATTGTCGTCGCGCAGTTCGGCCAGCATGTCCTGCGGCTCGACGAAATCAGCGTCGTTGTCAGGGATGCGCTGGTGCCGGGCGATGTCGCTGATCGACCGCAGCATCACGGCGCCGATCTTGCGACCGCGTTCCGCGATCGCGTCGGTCATGGCGAACAACTGGTCACCATGCTCGTCCAGCAGCAGGTGGTAGTCGCGGAAATGCGACCCGCTCATGTGCCAATGGAAGTTCTTCGTCTTCAGGTACAGGGCGAAGACATCCGCCAGCAGGCCGCGCAGCGCGGCGCCGATGTCCCTGGTCGCGTCGGCGGAGAGGTCGGTCAGCCCGCCTGCGCGGCGGACGGTGCGCGGGGTTCCAGAGCTCATGATCCAGTCTCTTCCAGGATTGTTTGCATTGGGATGTTCGGCTCAGAAAGTCAGGGTCGAGCCGAAGGTCAAGGCCGAGGTTTCGAAGTCGTCGCCGGTGCGGAAGCCGTTCCTAGCGGAGCTCGCCGAACAGGTTGAGTCCGGGCGCCAGACCGTGCACCACAGTTCCGATCACACTGACGACGACGACGTCGTTGCGGCGGCCGATGGCGCTAAAGCGGAAGCGGCCGCCATATTCCAAGCCGGAATCGGTGACGGAGACGACGTCGAACTGCAGCCGCGCGCCGGACGCGAAGCCGTAGTCCCGATTCATTCCGGATTCACGGCCGTGGGTCAGCATGATGCCGGCCGGGAAGCCGACGCGGCCGGAGATCCTGAGCTGGAGGCCAGATGGGGGCGATATCGCCGGCCCGGGCCGGGCATGCGGCGGGGGCGGCCGCCAGCACGGCCGCGCAAAACACGCTGGTATTCATCGGAACCTCGGATGGGCTGGGGCGGATGGCGGCGCGCCGCCAGGGCTGCGGATGTCCCGCTCCAGCGAGGGCGGCGCCTCGGCGGCAGGCGGGGCGATCAGCCGCCGGGCCAGCGGCACGCCGTGCTCGCCGAGCAGGATGCCCAGCAGCCCGAGCAGCGCAATGGCGGACGGCGCCGGCGAGCGCACGCCGAGCAGCGCATAGACGGCACCGACCAGGAGGCCGGCCCCCAGGGATAGGAGATAGGGTTTCATCAGAGATGTCCCCCGGAACCATGTAGACCGCCGGCGCGGCCCACACGGTACCGGCGATGGGGTCAGGCCTTGTTGCCGTCCTGGGCGTGGAACATCGCCTTGACGTACTGGATGCCGACGCCGAAGGCGCCGCCGAACTTCATGGCGATGCCGGTGGTGAGCTCGTAGGTCTCGAGCCGGGCCCAGTCGCGCTGCAGCTCCAGCAGATAGGTCAGCGCCGTGATCGGGCGGGCGCCGGCCTGGATCATGCGCTCCACCGCGCGCTCATGCGCCTCCGCCGTGCAGTCGCCGCAAGCGTCGGTGACCACATAGACCTCGAAGCCCTGTTCCAGCGCCGACAGCACCGGGCCGTTGCAGCAGACCGAGGTCCACAGCCCGGCGATCACCAGCCGGTCGCGGCCGACGGCGTTGACCCGGCGGATGAAATTCTCGTCCTCCCAGGCGTTCGAGGTGGTGCGATCGGTGACTTCGGCATCCGGGAAGGCCTCGCTGACCTCGGTGAACAGCGGGCCGGCGAATCTGTCCTTCGAGATCGTCGAGAGGATGGTCGGCACGTTGAAGCCCTTGGCCGCATGGGCGAGGATGCCGGCATTGGTGCGCAGGGCGGTGATGTCGATCGACTTGGTGTTGAACGCCATCTGCGACTGATGGTCGACCAGGATCAGCGCGTGATCGGTCGGGCTGAGCAGGGTCCGGGCAGGCTTGGCGATCGCTTTGATGCTCACGTCGGCGTCCTTTCGAGGCGCGATGTTCTGTCTCGGTTCCGGCGGATGGCGATATCGTCACCCTCACCTGATGCAATTTTGATCGATTTGATCGCTTCAATCATGTTTATTTCTGCATATCAATGTTAATTCATCAAAATTCGTGCCCGACGACCAAATATAGACTTGAATTATTTTGTGACAGCAGCCACAGAATTGCTGCCTATCTTGTTGGCGTAACGGGCATCCGCGCTTTTGCGATATTCATTCCGCAGATTCCCAAATTTCGATGCGGCGGGAATTCAGCAATATTCGACGCGCCGCCCGAGTGCCTAGAGATTCATCATAGCGATCAAGGAGATCCCACATGACACGGCACAAAATTGGAATTCTCGTCGGCAGTTTGCGCCGCGAGAGCGTCAATCGAAAAATTGCGCTTTCCGTGGCAGAATTTACGAAAGGCATACTCGATTGCCAGATCATTGAAATTTCCAATCTTCCGCTTTACAATGAGGATGACGACGAAAACCCGCCATCGCAGTATAAATACTTCCGAGATCAGGTATCAGCCACGGATGGAGTGCTCTTTTGCACGCCCGAATACAATCGAGGGGTTCCGGCTGCGATCAAGAACGCGCTCGACGTCGGATCCAGGCCTTATGGCCGCAGCGTCTGGGATAAGAAGCCGGCGGCCATTATCAGCGCATCACCAAGCGCGATTGGCGCTTTCGGCGCCAATCATCAACTACGCCAGTGCTGCGTGTTTCTGAACATGCCGATGATGCAGCAGCCGGAAGCTTATCTCGGCCAGGTGACGAGCGACAAATTCGACGAATCCGGCCGTCTGCGCCAGGGCCCGCTCCGTGATATTGTCCTCGACATCTCCACGGCATTTGCCGGCTGGGTCGACCTCATCGAGCACGGCAAAAGAAAGATCGCAGAAGACGCCGCACACGCGCAGCGTGGCGGATGATTTGACGACGGCTGCGCAAGGGCGAAAGGGACGCCCCTGCTTGCGCGCCTCCCCTCTCGCGGCCTCCGAGGTGCATGTGAAGAAAATCGGCTTTCTCTCCTTTGGCCATTGGTCGCCCTCCAGCCATTCGAAGACGCGCTCGGCTGCCGATGCGCTGCTGCAAACGATCGAGCTGGCAGTCGCCGCCGAGCAGTTAGGGGCGGACGGCGCCTATGTCCGGGTGCATCACTTCGCCCGCCAGTTGGCCTCGCCGTTTCCCCTGTTGGCAGCAATCGGCGCGAGGACGACACGGATCGAGATCGGCACTGCCGTTATCGACATGCGTTACGAGAACCCGCTGTACATGGCCGAGGATGCCGGCGCGGCGGATCTGATTTCGGGTGGGCGCCTGCAACTCGGCATCAGCCGCGGCTCGCCGGAGCAGGTGATCGATGGCTGGCGCTATTTCGGCTATGAGCTGCCCGAGGGGCAGAGCGACGCCGACATGGGGCGTCGCCACGCCGAGGTACTGCTCGACGTGCTGCGCGGCGAGGGGTTCGCGCAGCCCAATCCACGCCCGTTGTTTCCTAACCCGCCGGGCCCGCTGCGGCTCGAGCCTCATTCTAAGGGACTGCGAGAGCGGATCTGGTGGGGCGCCGCCTCGAATAGCACGGCGGTGTGGGCTGCCAAGCTGGGCATGAACCTACAAAGCTCGACGCTGAAGAGTGACGAGACGGGAGAGGCGTTTCACATCCAGCAGGCGAACCAGATCCGTGCCTATCGCCGCGCCTGGAAGGAGGCCGGGCACACGCGCGAGCCGCGCGTGTCGGTCAGCCGCAGCATCTTCGCTCTCGTGAGCGACGAGGATCGCGGTTATTTCGGCCGTGCTGGACAGGATGCGGATTCGATCGGCTTCATCGACGAGAACACCCGTGCGATCTTCGGCCGAAGCTATGCCGCCGAGCCGGACAGGCTGGTGGAGCAGTTGAAGGCGGACGAGGCCATCGAAGAGGCCGATACGCTGCTGCTGACCGTTCCGAACCAGCTCGGCGTCGACTACAACGCCCATGTCATCGAGATGATCCTCACCCACGTGGCGCCCGCCATGGGCTGGCGTTAGGTCCTGCCAGGCGCCGGCGGCCGTGATGCCCACCTCCCAGCGCATGGTGGTGTGCGTCAGCTCATCGGTCCCGTGGACGGTGAGCTCGGCCTGATCGATCGCATGCATCACCGCCTCCATCTGCCGTGCGGGCAGCGCGCCCCATGGCGACGGCTCTGGCCGGCAAAGCTCGCGCAACAATCATTCCAATGCGCGATAATCGCCCATATCGGGCGTTGACCATGCCAGCTCAGCACAAGCCGCCGAGCCAATCCGACTGTCGAGACACAACCCCAAGAACACAGCCAATCGCGTATGCCGCCTCGTCCCATCACTGATCGTCGATGTGTTCGCGGCGACTGGCCAAAGCTCGCAGCGGCCCCCGTTCGGCGAGCGGAGCGCGATCGTATCATCGCGGAGGACATCCAGCTTCGAAGTCGACGCCCTCATATCCGATCGCCTCGGCCGCCAAGCGGCACAGGTCTCCGTACTTCTCGTCCAGGTGTTGTCCGGCGACCTTCACCTTGACGCGGATCTGAAGACGGTCATCGTCGATGCCGTGGACGGCGGCTTCTCCAAGCCAAGCCTTCCATGCTGCTTCGGCCTTCTGTCTGCCATAACGAGCCGCCCCAATGCGCAGCCAGGCCGCACGGTAATTCACGAAGAGCCGGTCGGTGTCGGCAACTTCGAGCATTGTGTTATCTGAGTCCGCAACAGGTTCTTCAGCCTGCGCCGATGAGGGAGCCGCCGCGGCCGTCGGCGCCACGGCGGCCCGGGCCAATTGGCGGAGATTCCGGGCGAGATTCCACGGCCGCTCGGCCGTCGCGAACCTCGTAAACCATCCGCCAGGGTTACGATCTGGCCGCTCGGCCGAGGGCGGGGTATCGCATGCGATCAGCCAGCCCAGAATAGTGTTGATCAAGCCGTGGCGGTTCATGGCCCAAGCCCAGATATGGTGCGGGTTCCGGATCCCGGTCACGCTGACGAGGTAGTCGCGCTCGACGGCGGCCGCGAGTTGCTCGACGGGAGCCGAGTGTAATTGGCCGATGTCGACCAACCGGCGGAAAGTGGGAGACGCCTCCCACGCCGCTACAAGGGCGCCGCGGGGCATTTCCGCCGGTATAGACGGTCCCGATTCTACGCCGGCGGATAAGCCTGCTCGACTTGGCGAGCAACTTTGGTCCTGTCCATTAGCGCTGGTGCCGGTTGAGCCTGTAATGGTGCAGTCGGCTGCGGCCGGCGTGTCCGGCCGCCTACGCAAACGACCGCGCAAAGCGTCATTCGCCTGTCCTACAAAGATGGCTGGTTCAATGTCTGTTTCTGTTGGGGGCGACTCTATGTCCTCCGAGGAGGACTCCGTGTCGGGCTCGGCGAGGGCCGCGATCAGCCTGCGGCGCACCGCCTGAAGCTGACGGTCCTTCTCCTGCGCGTGGGCCTCCAACGCGTCGGCCGCCATCGCCATGAAGCCAGAGAGGTCGGTGTGCGCGGTGCGCCACCGCGGCGGCGTGAAGCGGCAGATCAGCTGATGCGCCTCGAGCCGCGCCAGCGAGCGCACTACCTGGCGCACGGTGTAGCCGGTGTCGAGGGAAAGGCAAAGGGTCGATGGCCAGACGGTCGATCTGCCAGCGTCAAGTGCAGCCTGGTCGATATGGCGAATCAGGCCGCAGAGAATGGCCTTGTCCGCGTGGGTGAAGTGGGCGAGCTCAGGGAGATGGTGGCACACCCAGGTGGCGTCAATCAGCGCCAGCTTATTGCTCGATGTGGGCCTGGACCTAGCGCGCAGAGCATTGCTTGCCGGCTGCGAGGCAGCGGTCATGCGGGAATCTCTCCGGGATGAGGGTGAGTTTTCCCGCACCGAGAATCGGCGTGGCCTTGACCGGCGTTTTGGAGAGCCCTATCCTCGGAGTTGCGAGTTCAGAGGATATGTGGACGCCCCGGCCGGGCTATCTCGGGCGGGGTTTCTGCTGTTTGGCGCCGTTACATGGCCCACCTCCTCGGGTGGACTCGTCCGATCGCTGGACAGCAGTTGACGCCCGGAGAGCTCGGCCTCAGGTGTCTGTTGGTCGTCCTGAAAGGCTTCGCCGAGAGCAAAAGGGCGACGGGCGAATCGATCCCAGCGCCTGCAGTAGGCGTGGGCCGAGGCCATCGCAGGGCGCTATTCACTAACACGCAGCTCAAACGCAACATCTGCAAAAGCCTGATATTGCGTGCTACTCGTTGCGCTTCCTTGCTAGCGTATGCGCTTGATTTTGCTGGATTTCCCTTGCGTTGACATCGTAGGGGTCACTGGTTCAATCCCAGTCGCGCCCACCACCGGACCTCCAGGACATCAGTCGTTCGGCGAGCCATCCCTCCTCGGGGCTCTCTCGCCATGCGAGGAGCAACGCAGGAATGCGTCGGCCGATCGGTCCGTCTTTGACACGCGGATGCTCCGCCGCCGTTGCAGGCCGACACGCCCGGTTCCGGGATCTCCTCAGCAGCTCTGTTGACCTTTCAATGTAATCCGTTACATTTTTACGAAGATTGCCGGTGCGCGCTGCCGCGGCGGCCAAGAGCAACAAGCTGATCAGCCAACAGGGGAGGCATTTCCATGACCGGTTTCCGCGCATTCGGCATCCTGGCGGCCGCGGGCGCCGCGCTGGCGTTCGGGGCGGCGTTCGGGCCCCAGGCCCGGGCGGCCGACAGCTTCACCATCGGCCTGTCCAACGGCTGGGTGGGCAGCGAGTGGCGCACCCAGATGATCGAGGAGGCGCAGGCCGCGGCCGCCGCCTGGAAGGATCGCGGGGTGGAGGTGAAGGTTGTCGTCCAATCGTCGGACGTCGATGTGCAGGGGCAGATCGCCGCCGTGCGCAACTTCATCAACCAGGGCGTGAACGCCATCATCATCAACCCGAACAGCCCCACCGCCTTCGACCCGATCTTCGCCCAGGCCAAGGCCCGCGGCATCCTGGTGGTGGCCACCGACGCCGAGGTGTCGTCCAAGGACGCGATCTATGTCGGCATCGACCAGAAGGGCTGGGCCATGCAGTCGGCGGAATGGCTGGCCAAGGCCCTGGGCGGCAAGGGCAACGTTGTCGCCATCAACGGCGTGGCCGGCCACCCGGCCAACCAGATGCGTGTCGACGGCTACCGCGAGGTGTTCGCCAAGCACCCCGACATCAAGATCCTGAACGAGGCCAACGCCAATTGGGACGAGGCCCAGGGCCAGCAGGCGGCGCAGACCCTGCTGGCCACATATCCCGACCTGAACGGCATCTGGGTGCAGGACGGCATGGCCGCCGGCGCCTGGCGGGCCATCGCCGCGTCCGGCCGCAAGGACATCGCCGCCACCGGCGAGATCCGGGTCGACTTCCTGAAGGCTTGGAAGGAGGGCGGCTACAATTCCGGCGCGTCGGTGAACCCGCCCGGCGTCATGGCCTCGGCCCTCAATGTCACCGTGCTGCGGCTGCAGGGCAAGGAGTTCAAGGACGGCGTGTTCGGCGGCGTCTACGGCAACGCCATCTACCTGCCGATCCCGTTCATCGACAACACCAACTTCGACACTGTGTATGAAGCGGTGAAGGACAAGCCGGCTTACTTCTCCGTCACCTCGACGGTGTCGGTGGAGGACGCGGGCAAGTTCTTCAAGTAAAGGGCATCGGCCTTCAGGACCGTCCGCTCTTCGCCTGAGGGGAGGGCGGACGGCCCGCCTGTCGCCTTGCCAGCCCGGACGGAGCCATGCCCGATCCTGCACCGCCCTCGCCCGAAGCCCCTCTCCTGGAGGCCAGCGCCATCCGCAAGCGGTTCGGCGGCGTGGTGGCGCTGGAGCGCGGCGATTTCGAGCTGCGCGCCGGCGAGGTGCATGTGCTGATCGGGTCCAACGGCTGCGGCAAGAGCACCCTGTGCAAGGTCGCGGCCGGGGCCGTGGGGCCGGATGGCGGCCGCCTGCGGGTGGACGGGCGGGAGGCTGCCTTCGCCTCTCCCCGCGCCGCCGCCGCGGCCGGGATCGGCGTGTTCTACCAGGAGCTGAGCCTGGTGCCGCAGCTGACCGTGGCGGAGAACATCCTGCTGGGCCGCGAGCCGGGGCGCGGCTTCGTCGACCAGGGGGCGCTGCGGCGGCGGGCGGAAGAGCTGATCGCCCGGTTCGGCGACGTCTGCGGCCCCGGCTTCGGGCCCGACGCGGCGGCGGGCGAGCTGTCGGCCGACCAGCGGCAGATCGTGGAGATCCTGAAGGTGCTGGCGCAGGACGCCCGGATCCTGATCTTCGACGAGGCGACGTCGTCCCTGGACGCCCGGCAGGTGGCGGTGTTCTTCGACATCGTGCGGCGGCTGAAGCAGGAGGGCCGCGGCATCATCTTCATCTCGCACCGGATGGACGAGATCTTCGCCATCGGCGACCGGGTGACGGTGATGCGCAACGGCGCCACCGTGGCCACGCTGGCGATCGCCGCGACCAGCCGCGACGAGATCCTGCGCCACATGGTCGGCGCGGCCCTGACCGGGGATTTCGAGCGGCCGAACAGGCCGCCCGCGACGGGGGAGCCCATCCTGTCCGTGCGCGCGCTGGGCAACGACCGGCTGGGCGGGGTGACCCTGCAGCTGCGGCGCGGCGAGATCCTGGGGCTGGGCGGGCTGCATGGCCAGGGCCAGGCCGCGCTGCTGCGCGCCCTGTTCGGGGCCGACCCGGCGCAGAGCGGCACGGTCGAGATCGGCGGCAGACCCGCGGCGCTGCGCCGCCCGGCCGACGCCATCCGCCGGGGCATCGCCTATGTCTCCGGCGACCGCGGCCGGCACGGCGTGTTCCCGGTAAGGCCGATCTTCGAGAACCTGGTGCTGGCCAGCGCCGCGCGAAAGCGCTCGCCCTGGGTCGACCGGGCCGGCTTCATCGCCCGGGTCGGGCCGGTGCTGCAACGGCTGAAGCTGAAATTCGCGGGCTTCGCCGCCCCCGTCTCCACCCTGTCGGGCGGCAACCAGCAGAAGGTGGTGATCGGCCGCTGGCTTGCCGCCGGGCCCGGCATCCTGCTGCTGGACGATCCGACCAAGGGCATCGATGTCGAGACCAAGCACGATTTGTACCGGATCATGGCCGATCTCTGCGCCGAAGGGGTCGGCATCATCCTGTATTCGTCGGAGGACGAGGAGCTGCTGGGCAATGCCGACCGGGTGCTGGTGTTCAACGGCGGGCGCATCGTGACCGAGCTGGCCGGCGACCGGCTGACCGAGCTCGAGCTGTACCGCGCCGCCTACCGGGCGGAGACGGCGTGAGCGCGGTGGCGTCCCAGCCCGGCGGAGGTGCCGGCCGGCTGCTGCGGCGACGGCGCTGGATCCTGTCGCTGGCCGTCCTGGCGGTGCTGTCGGCCGTGAACGCCTGGCTGCAGCCGACCTTCCTGACCGGGCCGGTCATCGCCTCGAACCTGACCAGCTTCCTGCCGCTGGTGCTGGTCGCCGTGGGCCAGACCTGGGTGGTCCTGGCCGGCGACATCGACCTGTCGGTCGGGCCGATCATCGCGCTGGTGAATGTCTGCGTGGTGACGGCGATCGAGGCGCTGGGCGGCGACGGCACGGCGATCCTGGCCGGCATGGCGCTGGGGCTGGCCATCGGCCTGGTCTGCGGCGTGGTCAACGGGTTGTGCGTGGCGCTGCTGCGCTTCCAGCCGATCGTCACCACCTTCGCCACCGGCATCCTGTTCGGCGGCGTGGCGCTGTGGGTGCTGCCGCAGGCCGGCGGCGCGGTGCCGGAGGCCTATTGGCGCGCCTATGCCGGCGAGGTCCTGGGCATCCGCACCCCGCTCCTGGTTCTGGCGGTCGCGGTTCTGGCGGTGCTGGCGATCGGCCGCACGATCTGGCACCGCCGGCTTCTGGGCACCGGCGGCAACCTGGTCGGCGCGTTCCAGACCGGGCTGCCGGTGGCCCGGCTGCGCGTCTCGGCCTACATCGCCTGCGGGCTGTTCGCGTCGGTCGCCGCCCTGTGCCTGGTGGGCGAGACCGCCAGCGCCGACCCGCTCTTGGGCCCCAGCTACACCCTGTCCTCGGTCAGCGCCGTGGTGCTGGGCGGCACCGCCCTGTCCGGCGGCGCCGGCAGCGCCGTCGGGTCGGTGCTGGGCGCGCTGATCCTGGGCACCATCAACAACGTCATCTTCTTCGCGGGGCTGCCCTACGAGATGCAGGACCTGGCCAAGGGCGTGATCGTGCTGCTGGCGCTGGCCGGCGGCGTGCTGGTGGCGCGGCGGTGAGGGCGATGCCGCAGATGCTGAAGGACCCGCTGGCGATCGCCGTCGCCGTCATCCTGCTGCTGCTGGCGGCGGGCGAGGCGCTGTCGCCCGGCTTCGCCGCGCCGCAGCAGGTGGTGAGCCAGCTGGTGATCGCGGCCCTGCTGGGCGTGGTGGCCGCCGGGCAGACCCTGGTGATCCTGGGCGGGCGCGAGGGCATCGACCTGTCCGTCGGCGCCATGATCGGGCTCGGCGCCCTGGTCGCCGGCAACGTCATGCAGGGGCAGGACGGCATGATCCTGCCCGCCGTTCTGGCGGCCGGCGGCGCCTGCTTCCTGGCCGGGCTGGTCAACGGCGCCGGGGTGACGCTGCTGCGCATCCCGCCTTTGGTGATGACGCTGGGCATGGCCGGGGTGCTGCAGGGCCTGCTGGTGGTGCTGACCCGCGGCCAGCCTTCGGGCAACGCTGCCCCGGCCCTGACCGGCTTCATCGTCCGGCCCGTGCTGCTGGGGCTGCCCGGCATGCTGCTGGCCTGGGCCGCGATGGGCGCGCTGATGTGGCTGTTCCTGCGCCGCACCCGCGCCGGCCTGTCGATCTATGCCGTCGGCAGCAACGAGGAGGCGGCGCGCCTGTCCGGCGTGCCGGTGGCCCGCACCCGCATCCTGCTGTTCGGACTGTCCGGCCTGTTCGCCGGGCTGACCGGCGTGTTCGTGCTGGGCTACACCAGCTCGGTCTTCATCGGCATCGGCACCGCCTATGTGCTGCCTTCGATCATCGCCGTGGTGATCGGCGGCACCGCCCTGGCCGGCGGCGCCGGCGGCTACACCGGCACCATGGCGGGCGCGGTGGTGCTGGTGCTGCTGCAGAGCATCCTGACCACGCTGTCGATCGAGCCCTATGGGCGGCAGATCATCTTCGGCGCCACCCTGCTGCTGCTGATGCTGGCCTATGGCCGCCAGCGCCGGCTGAAGGCATGAGCGCGGGACGCGGCGCGCCGCCGCCGACCATCCGCGACATCGCCCGGCTGGCCGGCGTGTCCACCGCCACGGTGTCGCGCACGCTGATGCAGCCGACGCTGGTGGCGGAGGAGACGCGGACCCAGGTGCTGCGCACCGTGGCCGAGGCGGGCTACACCCCCAACCTGCTGGCCCGCAGCCTGCGGCGGCGCGAGGCGGGGGCCATCCTCGTGGTCGTGCGCGACATCGTGAACCCGTTCTATCCGGAGATCATCCGGGGCGTGGAGCATGCCGCCCGGGGCCTCGGCTTCAACGTGCTGATGGGCAACACCGACGACGACCCGGCGCAGGAGCTGGACTATCTGCGGCTGGTGCAGTCGCGCCGGGCCGACGGGATGATCACACTGACCGGCCGCATCCCCGGGCTGGACGACCCGGCGGTGCAGCGAGTTCCGATCGTGCTGGCGGCCGAACCGGTGCCGGGCCATGACCTGCCGGTCGTGCGCATCGACAACCGCGCCGCGGCGGCGGAGATCACCCGCCACCTAATCGGCCTGGGCCACCGCCGCATCGCCCATGTCACCGGCCCGCTGGAGCAGGGGCTGGCCCGCGCCCGGCTGGAGGGCTGGCGCGCGGCGCTGGTCGAGGCCGGGCTGCCCGCCGGGGACGAGATGGTGGCGCCGGGCGATTTCCGCGTGCCCTCCGGCGTCGCTGCCGGCCAAGCCCTGCTGGCCAGGCCCGACCGGCCGACCGCGATCTTCGTCGCCAATGACGAATCGGCGATGGGCGTCCTGAGCGCGATCCACGCCGCCGGCCTGCGCGTGCCCGAGGACATCTCGGTGGCCGGCTTCGACGACATCCCCTTCGCCGAGGCCTTCGACCCGCCCTTGACCACCATCCGCCAGCCACGCCGGGCGATCGGCGAGACGGCGATGGCGATGCTGCACGCCCTCCTGGACGGCAGCCCGCCGGCCGAGCGCGACGTCGTGCTGCCGACCGAACTGATCATCCGCCGGTCCACCGGCCCCGCCTGACCAAGGAGCTCCGCGATGCCCGCTTTGCCCGTTCTCGAGACGCTGCGCATCGGCCTGGTCGGCGCCGGCTTCATCGCCGGGTTCCACCTGCAGTCCATGATCGGCGTGCGCAACCTGCGGGTGGCCGGGGTGTACAGCCCGACCCCGGCGAAGCGGGAGGCGCTGGCCACCCGGGCCGGGGCGCTGGGCCTCGGCCCCGCCCACGCCTTCGACAGCCTGGAGGCGATGATCGCGTCCGGCGAGGTCGACGCGCTGTGGATCCTGACCCCGAACCACACCCGGCTGGACACGATGCGCGAGATCCACCGCGTCGTCCGCTCCGGCCGGGGCGCGCTGCGTGCCGTGGCCTGCGAGAAGCCGCTGGCCCGCACCGTCGCGGAGGCCCGCGAGATGCTGCGGCTGGCGGAGGATTCCGGGCTGCTGCACGGCTACCTCGAGAACCAGCTGTTCTCGACCGCCGTGCTGCGCGGCAAGGAGATCATCTGGCGCCGCGCCGTGCCGTCGGCCGGCCGGCCCTACCTGGCGCGGGCGGCCGAGGAGCATGGCGGCCCGCATGAGCCGTGGTTCTGGCAGGGCGACAAGCAGGGCGGCGGCGTGCTGTCCGACATGATGTGCCATTCGGTGGAGGTGGCGCGGTTCCTGCTGACGGCACCCGGCGCGGCGCGCGACAGCCTGCGCCTGGTCAGCGCCAGCGGCACGGTCGCCAACCTGAAATGGACCCAGCCGCGCTACGCCGAGCAGCTGAAGCAGCGAACGGGCGGCCGGGTCGACTACGCCCGGCAGCGGCCGAGCGAAGATTTCGCCCGCGGCGTCGTTACCCTGGCGACGGCCGAGGGCCAGGAGGTGATGATCGAGGCCACGACCTCCTGGGCCTATGTCGGCGCCGGGCTGCGCATCCAGCTGGAGCTGCTGGGGCCGGAATACGCGCTGGAGTTCTCCTCCCTGGCCACCGGGCTGAAGGTGTTCCTGTCCCGCGAAGTCAGCGGCGGAGAGGGCGAGGACCTAGTGGAGAAGCAGAACGCCGAGCAGGGGCTGATGCCGATCCTGGAGGACGAGGCCGGGATCTACGGATACACCGAGGAGAACCGGTACTTCACCGAGGCCTTTCGCAAGGGCGAAGCGCCGTTCGAGACCTTCGCCGACGGCGTGGAGGTGGTGCGCATGCTGATGGCGCTGTACCGGTCGGCCGAGGAGGGACGCACCGTCCGCTTCGCCGAGGAGGAGTTGGACACCTTCGTGCCCGCGGTGGCGCGCGCAGCCGGCAGCCAAGCCTGACGCCAATTCATCCGGGCGCCGGGATCCTACGCCGCCGCGCCCTCCACCTCCACGATTCCCACCCGCGATTCGATCTCGACGGCCGAGACGACCCCCTCCGTCTGCTCGATCTCGCGGAAGCAGCGGTACATGCCGGCGTTGAAGCGGATGTCGTCGAACACCAGAATCCAGCGGCCGGCCAGCCGCGGCAGCAGCAGCTCGGCCTGCGCCTTGACGATGTCGCCGACATGGATGCCGTCGATGAAGGCGATGCCCGGCCGGCCGAAGCGGATGCCCGTCGCCTCGAACCCGGCCTCGAAGGTGTCGGCGACGGCGGTGAAGCGCGGGCTGATCGCGGCCAGGTTGGCGCGCGCGATCTCCTGCCACTGCCGGTTCGGGTCGAAGGTGACCAGCCGGCCGCGGCGGTTGGCCGCCAGCCCGGCCAACCAGTACATGCCCGAGACGCCGAAGGCGGTGCCGATCTCGACCACCGTCCAGGGCCGGAACCGGCGCGCCAGCTGGACATAGAACCGGCCGTATTTGTGGCTGGTGCGGACGCTGTTGCTGGAGCGCTTGAAGCTGTCGTCGGGCGCCGCGAAGTCGCGATAGCCCTCCCACAGGTCGAGCGGCCCCATCTCCTGCGTCAGCCGGGCGCGCTCGGCGATCAGCCGCTCCTTCGCGAAGGGGCGGGGGCGGATCAGCTCCGCCACCACCTCCTCGCTCAGAAACGCCGTGTCCCGCTGGCGGCGAACCACCGCCAGCGGCGCCTGTGCCGGTTCTCCCATCCTAGGCCGCGAGCGGGAACGGGCAGGCCTCGCGCAGCGCGGCGAGGTCCGGCATCCGCTCGGGGATGTATTGGCACAGCCGCGCATGGTCCGGCGTGACCGTGCCGATCCCGGCCAGGTCGAAGGGCTCGACATCCTTCAGCCCGACCGAGGCGAAATAATCCTCGAACTTGGTGTTGCCGCCTGGGATCTGGGTCTCGCTGGTCGACATCACCGCCCAGCCGACCGGGATGCCGTAGGCCTGCGCCACGATCAGCCCGTGCAGCGAGGTCGAGATGATGTGCTCGCATTCCGACACCTCGTCGAGGAATGCCTCGATGTCGTCGTAGCCGCTGCGCATGATGTCGATCACCTTGACGTCGGGATGCACCTCCAGCGGCGCCGCCACATGGGTGAAGTGCCGGATCAGGCCGAGCTTGTGCTTCTTGCCGCCCTTCGGCTGGTACAGCTGCGGCAGCAAGAGGGCGACGTCGCCATAGACCTGCGGGCACTTGCCGCCGCTGTCGAGCACCAGGCGCCGGGTCAGCGGCCCGCGCACCGCCTTGTACACCGCCTGCGGGTGCAGCTTGTCGGTCAGGCGCGGGCTGCCGGTGCCCCAGACCGGCGTGCCCTTCTTGGCGAATTTGATCACCGAGCCGATGACGAGGGCGCCGCTGCCCGCCGCCACCCAGCGCGGCGGCCGGCCGGTCAGCTTCTCGACGATATAGGGGTTCAGGATGTCGCCGAAATTGCCGGGATAGGGCTGCTCCATCCACCACAGCTGGGGCCGCTGCTTCAGCGGCAGCTCCCCGGCCTTGGCCCGCTGCTCCAGCCCCAGCCGCAGCATCCGGCCCTGGGCGAAGGCTTTTGCCTTGGCGGTGCCGTGCTCCGCCAGCTCGCCGGCGTAGCGCTGGCCCTCCTCCGGCAGGTGGAACTCGATGCAGAAGTCGACCACCCGCTGCAGCAGGGCGGACAGGCGGTCGCTGTATTCGCCCTCCTGCCGCAGCTGGGCGACCCGGCCCTCGTAGAGGGCAAGAGCCGCCTGCTCGCCCTCCTGCCGGCGGGCCAGCCGGGCGAGAGTGTTGAGCGGGTCGTCCTGCGACGGGTCGAGATCGGTCATCTTCTTCAGATAGACCGCGGCGTTCTGCAGCTTGCCGGCCTTCAGCTCCTGCTCCGAGATCGCCTTCAGCACCCGGTACTGGCGCGACGGCTCCAGGATCGGCGCGTCGTGCTGCGCCACCTCCTTGACGAAGTCGCGGACATTGCCGCTTTCGCCGAACGAGAACCAGGCGTCCGCGGCCCCCAGCTTGTCGCCCCAGGCGATCCGCTTCGGCGGCAGCAGCGTCACCTGCAGCTGCTCGGAATGCGCCCGCCAGGCCTCCTCGAAGAAGTAGTCGTCGGTGCCGCGCTCCTGGCTGCCCTTCTCCAGCTCGACCAGCTGCTCCAGCAGCCGCCGGGTCGGCGCCGTATAGTTGAAGAACAGGAACCCGGGGTGGAACGTCCGCGCGAAGATGAACGGATCGTATTCCCGGAAGTACTTGAAGTTCCGCAGGAAGGCGGCGAAGTCGCTCTCGCTGCGCAGGAACGGGTCCGGCCGCTTGATGATGCGGGTGTCGATGTCGACCCAGATGATCGGCCGCTTATGCTCCTCCAGCTTGCGGGAATAGTAGTTGACCTTGTAGCGGCAGATATCGGCCCAGTTGGCGTCCGGACCGAGCTTGACCTCCTCGAAATCATATTCGATGTCGAGCGTCTTGCAGTCTTCGGCCAGGTGGTAGGCCGAGTCGTAATAGTACTGCTTCCCGCCGTAGAAGCTGACGACGACGGCTTCCTTATCCATGATGCGTCTCTTCGAGCTGGAGCAGCAGGGTGGTCTCGTCGATCTGGGCGATCTCGTAGATCGGCCGCTCGACCAGGTCGGAGTCGGCGAAGGTGAAGACCCGCCGGCCCTCGCGGGCGATCTCGGAGCCGAGGAAGGTCTCGATCGCGGCCCTGACCGACGGCAGGTCGGCCGCCTCGACGATGACATGCGGCGAGCGCGAGCGGATCGCCCGGATGCAGTCCGCCCGGTCGCGGGCCGGCTGGCCGGACAGGCGCAGCCGCACCAGGCTGGCGTCGTCGCAGGCCTTGGACAGCTGCTTCGCATCGGCCGCGTCGCACAGCTTGATCGCCGCCCCGCCGCCCTTGCCGTTGAGGGCGCGATACTGCTTCAGGATCGGCTCGCCCTTGCTCTTCTCATAGGCCACCGACACCGACCCGGCCTTGGAGACCAGGCTGCCGAAGGCCGAGGCGAAGTACAGGAAGCCGGGGTCGAGATCGACCACCTTGTCGCCCGGCTTCAGCACCTTGGCGGCGCAAGCCAGGGTGCTGTTCCGCCACCGCCGGGCCTCGATCTCCGGCAGCTCGGCTTCGATGCCGTCGGCCGGCACGGCCAGCTGGATGGCATCGGCCGTGGTGACCACGACATGGTCCGGCAGCACGATCTCCTGGTTCTTCGACGGCTCCTCGGCCGCGGCTGAGAGCTCCGGCGCCTTGGCCGCGGGCGCCGGATCGATCGCGACGGCCTCGACCGCGATCATCTCCTTGCGGTCGAACACGGCGGCGAAGTGCTGGACGTTCTCGCGCGCGCCCGCGATCGCCGCCGACCGCTCATCGTCACTGACCGGCTGGACGAACTCGATCGCGTCGCCGATCCGCAGGTTGCGGTTGGCGTGGTCGAGCAGGATCGCGGCGCGGGTCAGGGACGGAAAGCGTTCGGCCAGCGCCCGGCCGCTCTTGCTGGTCGGGCCGCAGACCTGAACCAGCGGCGTCCGCCCCATCACCGAGAACAGCAGCCCGTGGAAGCGGGAGGTCACGGCGAGCCCGGCGGAGGCATAAAGGTCCATGATCGCCGAGACATCGAACTCCGCCGCCTTGACCACATGGATCTCGCGCCGCTGCCGCAGCCGCTCGTAGATCGCCTCGTCATCGACCGAATGCACCACGCCGACCACTGTGTTGTAGCCCTTGCCGAGGGCCTCCAGCGTCTCGTCGAGATAGGCGTCGATCGTGCTGTCGCGCTTGGCCAGCCAGCTTTCCAGGCTGTGGCTGAGCGACAGCACGGCGAGGTTCGGGTCGCGCCGGACCGGCACCGGCCGCGGCCCGTCTGCCAGCAGCAGGGCCAGGTCGCCGGTGGTGTGGACGTTCTTCAGCCCCACCGTCTCGGTCAGGATCTTGGCGTCGCTGTGCTCGCGCACCGTGACCAGCCGCGCCAGGGACAGCGCGTCCTTGTAGGCGGCGGCGCCGAGCGTGGTGCGGATGCCCTGGGTGCCGACGCCGAGCACGGCGGAAGGGATGCCGCGCTCATAGGCGTAGCGGATCGGCGCGGTGTAGTTCGAGACGTTGCTGAAGCTGCTGTCGTAGAGCAGCCCGCCGCCGCCGATCACGACCAGGTCGGCCCCGTCGATGACCGAGTAGTCGGGGTTGGGGCCGACCAGTTCGACCTCGTCGAAGCCGCTGCGGTACAGCACCTCGCGGGCGCCGAAGCTGACCGCGTCGTCGCCGACATTGCCGACGCCGAAGGCCGAGACCACCACCGCCCGCTGATCGCCCGGTCGCTGCCGCACGCGGATGTCGCGCTTGACGTAGTCCAGCACCGGCTGGCTGTGGCGGCGCCGGGCGACGTCCAGCACCGACGGCTTGGTGCCGCCGCCGTGCCGGGCGAACACCACGAAGACCTCGTTGGCCTGCACGATGTCGCCATGGATCACCAGCGCCTGCAGGATCTGCCGCGGCAGGCGGGACATCAGCCCCTTGTGGATGATCGCTCGGTCCGGAACCGGCGATTTCAGCTGCGCCGCCGCGCTGTACGGGATGATCCGGGCGTTGGCGAGGTCCTTCGACAAGGTTTCGAACAGATAGTCCGGAACGAGAACCTCGTCTCCCGGCGCAAGCTTCAGCGCCGAAATCATGTCCTTATGGTGCTTATCCACTGTCCCCTCCGAGAAACCGGTTGAAAGGGGGAGGGTGGCGCGACCAGCTTTCCGCGAATCCGGAAGGGCCTCTTCCGGATTCGCGGCATGACGGGCTGGCACCCGCCGGAGGTGTGGCCGGCAGGCGGTGGCTGTCATCGCTGGACCGCACGGATATCGGCGCTACGGGGCGTCGGGTCTCGGCCTGGGACGCCTGTGGTCGCTCGATTCCATCTGATCCCCCTTCACTGAGGTGCGCGGCCGCCAGCAGCCGTCCGGACAAGCCGGTACCAGCCGATAGTCGCGACCGCCTTCCCCGGATTGAGGTCCCAGATCAGGCACAATGGCGCCGAAGCACCATTCGCCCCGCAGGCTGAACGCCTTGCGATAGGGTTCGTCGGCCGCAGGCCACATGATCTTTTGGCATCGATCATGTTGCAGCGCAATCAATAATTCGGACGTTCTCTCCACTACTTATATAGATCAAAATTTATATTATTGCCTGCTAATTGTCGCTCCGAATTGCATAGTTTTTATGCATTCTTTACTTAGGCACAAGAGTTTAATTTTGTATACTAGATTGGTCTTTTAGGTTTCGCAACCCACTATGGCTCATACCTTGCCATGAAAACCATCAGACCTGGTTTTCAGCGTGGAAATACAGACCGATCTGCGCCGAAATCTGGCTTGCTCAGGCGGCGGCCTTGCCGCGGTCCAGCCGCCGGATCGCGTCGGCGAGCGGCCGCGCGGCGTCGTCATAGCCGTCCCAGGCGGAGCCTTTCGCCAACAGACCGGGCGCAGTGCGCAGGGTGTAGCGCTTCGGGTCGAGGCCCTTGCGCACCTGGTCCCAGGTCAGCGGCATCGACACCGTCGCCCCCGGCCGGGCCCGCGGCGACAGCGGCGCCACCGCTGTCGACATCCGGTCGTTGCGCAGATAGTCGAGGAAGATCCGGCCCTGGCGCTTGGCCTTGGCCATGTTGACGAGATAGCGATCCGGCGCGTCGCCGGCCATGTGCACGCAGATCTCCTTGGCGAAGGCCTTGGCTTCGGCCCAGTCGGGCCCGCCCGCACGCGCCGCGGCCAACGGCGTCACCACATGCAGCCCCTTGCCGCCGGTGGTCTTGCAGAACGTGACGAGGCCGACTGCTTCCAGCCGATCCTTCAGCTCGCGCGCCGCCTCGATTACCGCGTCGAAGCCGAGGCCGGGGCCGGGGTCGAGGTCGAACACCAGCCGGCCGGGGCGGTCGGGCACGCCGGGCCAGCAGTTCCAGGGATGCAGCTCCAGCCCGCCCGACTGCGCCACCGCCGCCAGCCCTTCAATCCGGTCGATCTGAATGTAGGGCTTGCGGTCGCCCGCCACCTTGACCAGCGAGATCAGGCTGGACGTGCCTGGCATGGCATGGCGCTGGAAGAAGATCTGGCCCCCGATCCCGTCCGGCGCGCGCAGCACAGAGCAGGGGCGGCCCTTGATGTGCGGCAGCAGCCAGGGGCCGACCGCCTCCAGATACAGCGCCAGGTCGTGCTTGGTGACCGGCTCGCCGTCGCCGGCATCCGGCCACAGCGCCTTGTCGGGCTTGGACAGGGCAATGCCCATCACCGTTGCCTTGCCGCCGCCGGCGCGGCGCGGCGGCGCCTTCGCCGCCTTGGCCGGTGCGGGCTCGACCACCGCGGTCTCGGCCGCCGCGGCCGGGGCCTCGACCTCCTCGGCCGGCTTGTCCTCGCGCAGCCCCTTGAACGAGGCCTGGCGGACCATGCCGGATCCGGTCCAGCCGGCAAACTCGATCTCGGCCACCAGCTCCGGCCGGGTCCAGTGGACGCCGCGTTCCCGACGCGGCGCGCCGGGGCCGGTGAAGGGTGACTTGTCCTGCTCGACCGCCTTCAGCCGCGGCACCAGCCGCTCCACCTTGGCGGCGCCGTAGCCGGTGCCGACCCGGCCGATATAGACCAGGTGGTCGCCGCGATGGACACCGACCAGCAGGGAGCGGAAGCGGTTGCCGGTGGTCGACCAGCCGCCGATCACCACCTCTTCACCGCCGCGGCACTTGGCCTTGGTCCAGCGGTCGCTGCGGCCGGACTGATAGGCGGCGTCGAGGCGCTTGGAGATGATGCCTTCGAGATGCAGACGGCAGGCGGAGCGCAGCACCGCGTCCCCCGCCTCCTCGAAATGGTCGACGTAGCGGATCATCGTGGTGGTGTCGCAGCCCTGCTCCTCCAGCAGCTCCCGCAACCGGGCCTTGCGCTGCGACAGCGGCTCCGGCCGCCAGTCGCGGCCGCCCTCATGGAGCAGGTCGAAGGCGAAGAAGATCAGGTCGCGGCTGCGTCCTTCCGACAGCGCCACCTGCAGGGCAGGAAAACTCGGATGGCCGTTCTCGTCCAGCGCCACCGCCTCGCCGTCGAGGATGCAGTCCGGCCAGCCCTTTGCCGCATCGGCGGTGGCCTGGAAGCGATGGGTCCAGTCCAGCCCCTTGCGGGTCTTCAGCGTGGCCTTGCCGCCTTCGATCCGCAGCTGCAGGCGATAGCCATCGAACTTGATCTCATGCGCCCAGCCGACGCCGCTGGGCGGCCGGTCGACCGACAGGCACAGCTCCGGCGGGATGAAATCCGGCATCGCGGAGGCGGCGGCCTTGTTCCTGCCGCGCGGGGCCAGCGTCTTGGCCGCCGCCTGCTCCGGCTTCGCATTCGAATCCCAGACCGCATCCGCCCGCACCGTCTTCCGGCCTCCCAGCATGAAGGGCTGCGGACCCCGGCCCCGACCGCCGGCGATCTCGGCCATGGCGCGGCCGGAGGCGACGGACCGGTCCTCGGCCAGCACCGCATCGCCATCGGCCTCGGCCGCGTGCTCATCGCGATGTTTGATCAAGAGCCAGTTGCTGCGCTTGCCGCGGTTGCGGTCGCGCTTCATCCGCACCAGCACCCAGCTGCCGTGCAGCCGTTCGCCCTCCAGCGTGAACTTCAGCTCGCCCTTGGCCAGCTGCTGCTGCGGCGACGCCCGGCCCTCCGGCGCCCAGACGCCGCGGTCCCACAGTTGGACCGTACCGCCGCCATACTGCCCCTTGGGGATGGTGCCCTCGAAATCGCCATAGGCCAGCGGGTGGTCCTCGACCTCCACCGCCAGGCGCTTGTCATGCGGATCGAGCGACGGTCCCTTGGTCACCGCCCAGGATTTGAACACGCCGTCCAGCTCCAGCCGCAGGTCGTAATGCAGCCGCGTCGCCGCGTGCTTCTGGATGACGAAGCGCAGCCGGTCCGAGGGGGCGACGCCGGTCGCGTCGCTGGGCTCGGCCGTCTTCTCGAAATCGCGCTTTTGCCGATAGGTCGACAGGCTGTCCTTGGCCATAGCCTTCGCCCGAAAGTTGCGTCGCCTTGGGGAACGATGCGCGCAACGCGGCGGTTCCGGAAGGGCCGGCTATTGCGGCGCCCAATCGCCCTCCTGCACCCCGGGCGCGGCCAGCAGCTTTTCCACGGCCGGCGGCAGGCCGTTATCGGTCTGATACCCGCGCCAGAACAGGTCGTAGCGCAGAGTCCTGACCCCGGCCGCGCATTTCACGGTGGCTGAGATGGCGATGATGCGGAATCCCGCTTGCTGCAATGCCGCCTCGATGTCGCGGGCGTCCAGCCGGTCCTGTTCCACGGTCAGGCTCAGCCGCGCCTTGCGCTCCTGTTTCACTCGGTCCGCCACCCATTTCAGGACCCACAGCACGACCAGCCCCACGCCGAAGGCGAGGCCGCCCAGGATCAGCTCGCCGGCACCGAAGCAGAGGCCCATCACAGTGACGAACCACAGCGTCGCCGCCGTGGTAACGCCCAGCACCAGGCTGCCGCGTTGCAGGATGGCCCCGCCGCCGATGAAGCCGATGCCCGACAGGATGCCGAGCGGCAGGCGCATCACATCCATCCGGACAAAGGAATCGCCGTCCTTGCCGCTGGTGTCGAGCAGCAGGTTGGCCAGCACCATCGAAAAAGCGGCGGCGAGGCAGACCAGCAGAGTGGTGCGCAGCCCGGCCGGGCGGCCATGGGCGCTGCGGTCCCAACCGATGATCGCGCCGGCGAGCGTGGCGAGCGCGAGCCGCAGCAGGAGATCAGGCCAGGTCGGGTCCAGCGGCATCGGCGAAAGCCTCGCTGATGAACATACGGTTCAGGAACCCGACGTGTCGCCCGACCGTTCCTTTCGGGGACCGATCCGCTGCCGAGGACGAGATGGCGTCGCGCGCGACCTGGAAAGGCACGTTGAAGCTGGGCTTCCTGTCATGTCCGGTGGCGCTGTACACCGCCGTCGGCGGCGGCGACGAAATCCACTTCAACATGGTCAACCGGCGCACCGGCCACCGGCTGCGGCGCCTGTTCGTGGATGCCGAGACCGGCAAGCCGGTGGAGCGTGACCAGCAGGTGAAAGGCTATGAGGTCGATACCGACCGCTATGTCGTGCTGACCGAGGAGGAGATCGAGGCGGCGATCCCGGACAGCACCAAGACTATCGAGATCGAGGCCTTCGTGCCGCGCGGCCAGGTCGACCGCGTCGCCATCGACCGGCCCTATTACCTGGCGCCGGCCGATGCGGTGGGGGCCGAGGCCTTCGCCGTGATCCGGGCGGCCTGCGAGAAGGCCGGGGCGGTCGGCATCGGCCGCACCGTGCTGTTCCGGCGCGACCGGGTGGTGATGCTGTGCCCGGAAGGGCCGGGCTTCCTGGCCAATTTGCTGCACTTCGAATACGAGATGCGCGACGAGGCCCAGGCCTTCGGCGACATTCCGACCATCAAGATCGCCGGCGAGATGCTGGACTTGGCCAAGCACATCATCGGCCAGAAGAAGGGCAAGTTCGAGCCGGACAAGTTCGAGGACCGATACGAGACGGCGCTGCTGGAGTTGATCCGGGCCAAGCAGCGCGGCGAGACGATCAAGCCGCCTCCGGCGCCGAAGCGCGGCCAGGTGATCGACCTGCTGGCCGCCCTGCGCGAAAGCGCCGGGGCCACCGCCAAATCCGGCCGCAAATCAACGGCGAAGTCCAAGACCGCGGCCAAGAGCAAACGCAAGGCCCCGGCCGCCCGGGCCCCCCGGCGGAAGGCGAGCTGAGCTCGCTCTCTTCCCGGGGCTTGACGCGGAGATTAAGAGACCTTTCCAGAACACCGACCCATCCCTTTGCCGTCATTCCCGCGAAAGCGGGAATCTCCGTCCGCTCAAGCGTTGCGAGATCCCCGCTTCCGCGGAGATGACGGGTTAGGGCCGGGGCTCGACCCGGGGCCCCCCGGGAGTGGCAAACCGCCAGTCTAGGCCTTTTGAGCCAAACCCCTCACCGCTTCCGCTTGTCGGAATCCAGGCTCTTGCGCAGGGCGGCCATCAGATCGATGACCTTGCCGGTCTCCTCCTTGGCCTCGGGCTTCGGCGCCTCGACTTTCTTGCCCTTCTTCTTGCGGGCGATGATTTTCCGCAGCGAGGCTTGGACCCGGTCGCCGAGCAGGTCCTCGCTCCAGTCGACCGTCCGGTCCTTAATCACCGACAGGGCCAGCTTCATCGCGTCCTTCGGCGGCGTCGCGGGCTTGATGCCGCCGAAGACGTCCTTCTCGTCCCGCACCTCGTCGGCCTGGCGCAGGGTCCAGACGATCATGCCCTTGCCGCGCGGCTCGATCATGATCGGCCGCTCGCGGCGATACAGCACCAGCTTCGACAGCCCGACCGTCCCGGTCGCGGCCATCGCCTCGCGGATGACGCTGAACGCCTCCTCGCCGACCGGCTCGCTCGGCGCCAGATAATGCGGCCGGTCGCGCCACACCAGACCGACCTCGGCGCGCGGGACGAAGCGGTCGATCTCGAGGGTCCGCGTCGTCTCCAGGGCGACGGCGGAGAACTCGTCATCCGTCAGGGTAACGTAGTCGTCCTCGCCGACCGGATAACCGCGCAGCTGGTCGTCGTCCGCCACCGGCTTGCCGGAGACGCTGTCGACATACTGGCTGACGACGCGGTTGCCGGTGGCCTCGTTCAGCGTGTGGAAGCGCACCCGCTCCGCCTGGGTGACGGCCGGGGTCATCTCCACCGGGCAGGTCACCAGGCTGAGCTTGAGATAGCCGGACCAGAAGCTGCGGGCCGCCATCGGCCGCCTCCGCGACAATGTCTCCTGCGCAAGAAAGCGCCGCGGGCGGCCGGCGGTTCCCCGCCGGCCCGGCCCGCTGGCCTTACTTGGCGGCCGCCTTCCGGCCCCGGCCCGACTTCGCAACCGGCGCCGGCTGCGGCGGCGGCTCGGCCGCGCGGCGGGTGCCGAGGCCGATGCTCTTCGCCAGCGTGCTGCGCTGCTTGGCGTAGTTCGGCGCGACCATCGGATAGTCGGCCGGCAGTCCCCAACGCTCGCGGTACTCGTCCGGCGACATGTTGTAGGCCGCCTGCAGATGCCGCTTCAGCATCTTCAGCTTCTTGCCGTCCTCGAGGCAGACGATGTAGTCGGGCGTCACCGACTTGCGGACCGGAACCGCCGGCTCCGGCCGGATCGGCGCCGGCGTCGAGGGCTTGCCCAGCCCGGTCAGGGCGCCATAGACCTGCTCGATCAGCGCCGGCAGGTCGTTCGGGGCGACACTGTTGTGCGAGACATGAGCAGCCACGATCTGAACGGTGTGTTTCCGCAACTCATCTGTCGGCTTCAAATCATCGGCGACGTCCGCACCCATCTAGTCTCTCCTGTGAATGGATTCGAAATAGATATCTCATTCCAGCGACAGGTCCAGACTTATTTGTACAAGTCGAGACGATTAACGCTCGAACAGTTTCGTTGAGCGCGCAGATTTCGGCGGCGAAATGCAAGATCGGACGCGGCTCGCCACCCCGATCAAGGAGGCGGAAAGCGAGACACACGGCGCCGGGGGCGGCGGTCCGCAGCCCCCGGCGCCGCCCCGGTTTCACAGCACGAAATCGGCCGCCGTCGGGCCGATGGCGCCGGTGAGCTGGATGTGGAAATCGGAGATGCGGTCGCCGTTGAGATCGCCGGCGATGGTGGTGACGGCACCGTCGGAGGCGTAGCGCAACTGGCCTGCGACGCCGGTGTAGAGGCCTGCGCCGATGAAGGTGAAGGCCTGGTCACCGGCCAGACCGGTGTTGGCGTCGATCGCAGAGACATCGATCTTGTCGCCCTGGACGTGGCTGAAATCGGTGATCCGGTCGGCATTGGCGCCGACCGGGCTGTCGGCCGCGCCGGCATAGACGAAGCGATCCGCCCCGGCGCCTCCGGTCAGCGTGTCCTTGCCGGTCGCGCCGATGAGCACGTCATTGCCGTTCCAGCCCTGCAGCAGATTGGCCCCGCCGTCGCCGGTAAGGCTGTCGCTCCCCTGGCTTCCCGACAGATTGTCGATGCCCTGCAGGCCGTCGCCCTCGGCGTCGCCGCCGGTGTTGGTGCCGCCGATCGCGAGGCTCGCCGAGACCCCGACCGAGCCGGTGTAATAGCTGGCGGTGTCGTTGCCGTCGCCGCCGTTCAGGTAGTCCGCCCCCGCGCCGCCGCGGAGCACGTCATTGCCGCCATTGCCGTTGATGAAGTCGATTGCGGCGCTGCCGGTGACGGTGTCGCCGCCCGATCCGCCGAAATATTCGAGGCTTTCGACATTGATCGCGGTCATGCCGTTGCTGCCGGTGGCGGAGGTGCCGCTGAAGGTCAGGGTCATCCCCGTGGTCTCGCCGCTGTCATCGACCGAGATCCGATCGATGCCGGCGCCCCCGTCGATCCGGTCCACCACCGGACCCGCCGCGGCCGGGGAGGCTGCGGCCGCGGCGATGTTGTTGCCGCCGACGAACATCCGGTTGCCGGGCGACAGCATGTCGTCGCCGGCACCCCCGGTCAGGATGTCGCTGCCGGCGCCGCCAGCGAGGTCGTCATTCCCGGCCCCGCCGGTGATGGCGTCGGCGCCGGAGCCGCCGTAATAGCTCAGGGTCTCGACATTGACCGCCGAGATCCCGAGAAGGCCGATGGTGACGCTGGTGCCGACCAGCGCCGCGGTGACGCCCTGGTCGCCATTGCGCTCGTCGATGACCAGCCTGTCGGCCCCGGTCCCGCCGTCGACACTGTCCAGATGCCCGGCCTGGATGGTGTCGTCGCCGTCGCCGCCGAGCAGGTCGTCATGGGCCCCGTCCTCGGTCGACAGGTTGTAGGGCGCCGTAACGCCCTGGACGCCGCCGAACAGCTGGTCGCCGCCGGCCCCGCCTTCCAGCCGGTCGCTGCCGGTCCCGCCATATTGGATGTCGTCGCCCACACCGCCCCGGAGGTCGTCGGTCCCGTCGCCGCCGATCAGCCAGTCTGTGCCGGCGCCGCCGTCGAGGATGTCGTTGCCTGCGCCCCCGTAGAGATTGTCGCCGCCGTCGAGGCCGGTGAGGACGTCGTTGCCGGTGCCGCCATCGATAAAGTTGTTGCCGGCCGAGCCCGTCAGCGAGTCGTCGAGGGCCGAGCCCTCGAGATCCTCGATATCGGCGGAGACCAGGTCGCCCTGGGCATCGCCGCCGGATCCGGAGCCGCCGATCGTGACGGTCACGCCCGCCGTGCTGCCCCAGTAGCTGGCCGTGTCGAAGCCGGCGCCGCCGACCAGCAGGTCGGCCCCGGCCCCGCCCCAGAGCGTGTCGTTGCCGTCGTCGCCGTAGATCGCGTCGGCGCCGTCGAGGCCGTAGAGCTCATCCTGGCCGCCGAGGCTGTGAATGACATCGTCGCCGGCCGTTCCGAGAATGATGTCGTCGCCCGCGGTTCCCGAGAAAATTGTCATGTCCAATCTCCCAACTGGAAGTCGCAAAGCCGATTCTATGACAAAAAGCGGCTGCTTCATGGACCGGCCGGCCGCAGATGTGGCGGCCCCAAACCCGAGCGGCTCGCTGCTCCAGGATAGACGCCGGGCGAAGACTTGTCGCCGCCGCAGCGGCAGGACTGCGACGCCATGGCCCGGACGGCCGGGCTGGCCGCAAACGGAAACCCGGTTAAGATCGTCCCGGCCCGCTCGACACGACAGGATCCGATCCATGGTGCAGCACGGTCGAACCCCAGGCATCCGGCACAGCGCCGCCCTCGCCGCCGCGTTGCTGCTCGGCCTGTTGTCCGCGGCCCGGGCGGAACCCGCCTTCACCGATCCCTGGCCCGCGGTCGGCGATGCCGCCGGGCGGATCGTGGCGGTGCCGAGCCACAGCCCCTTCGTGCCGTCCGAGATCGGGCCCGACGCCCCGGCGACCCCGGCCCGCGTCACCTATTACCCACCCGCCGGCGCCGATGCCGCGCGCAAGGCACCGGCCGTGGTGCTGCTGCACGGCGCCGCCGGCATCGACGAGCATCGCGAGCCGACCTACGCCCGGCAGCTGGCGGCGATGGGCATCGGCGCCGCCGTGGTCGACGTGTTCGGTGCGCGCCGCGACATCGCCACCAGCTTCACCGACCGGGTGATCCGGATCACCGAGACCATGGCGCTGGCCGACGCCTACGCCACACTGGCCTGGCTGAAGGCGCGGCCGGAGATCGACGGCAGCCGGGTGGCCGTGTGGGGCTTCTCCTACGGCGCCATGGCCAGCATCGTCGCCACCAATGCCGCGATCGCCGACCGCTTCGCCGCGCTGTACCGGCTGGGCGATACCCGCTTCGCCGCCCATGTCGCCTTCTACGGTCCCTGCATCATCGGCTTCGAGGACCCGCGCACCACCGGCGCGCCGGTGCTGATGGCCTGGGGCGACCGCGATGCGATCATGGACCCGGCCGACTGCCAGACGACCGCGGCGACGCTGCGCCAGGGCGGATCGCGGGTGCAGACCATCATCTATCCCGGCGCCGTGCATCAATGGGACGGCAGCCGCCCGGGACCGCGGCCGATCGGGCGGCTGCTGAACGACTGCGACTTCCAGGTCGAGCGCGACCTGACGGTGCGCGACGGCAATCTCGGCATCGCCATGGGCGGCTCCTTCACCCGCAAGCTGATCCTGGCCAACTGCGTCGGCAGCGAGGGCTATCTGATCGGGCGCGACGACGCCGTGCGGGTCCGGTCGGATCGCGACGTGGCCGCCTTCCTGTCGGCCGCTTTCGGGCTGGCGGAACCCAGCTGAGCCCATGCCCGCATTTCACCGTCTGATCGCCGCCCTGGCCCCGCTGGTGCCGGCCTTGCGCGCGCTGGCGCCGCGGCCGGTGTCGGCGGCGGAGCGGCTGGCCGCCTTCCCGACCGGCGGACTGCCGCTGTCGCGCCCGGTCGACATCCGCTGGAACGGCCACCAGATCCCTTTCATCGAGGCCGAGACCGATGGCGACCTGGCGGTGGCGCTGGGCCTGGTCCACGCCCATCTGCGCGGCGGGCAGATCGCGCTGATGAAGCGGGTGGCGCAGGGCCGGCTGTCGGAGATCGCCGGCCCGGTGGCGCGCGACATCGACCATGCGCTGCGCATCCTCGACTACGGCCATGCCGCCGACACGGTGATCGACCGCATGCCGGCGGACAGCCGCGCCTTCGCCGAGGCCTTCGTCACCGGCGTCAACGCCTATCACGCGCTGGAGCGTGCGCCGCCGCCGGAATTCGCCCTGCTGGGGCTGCGGCACGAACCCTACACGCTGCGCGACATGTGGTCGATCGGCCGGCTGGCCGGCAGCGACATCAACTGGGTGGCCTATTTCGGACTGCTGCGCGAGCGTGGCACACCCGGCTTCGCCGAGGCCTGGGCCCGCACCCTGAAGGCCGGCGCCAACGCGGTCACCAGCTTCGCCTCCGACGGCCAGCAGGCGGCGCTGGCGACCCTGCTGACCGCGACCGGCCGGACCGGCAGCAACAGCGTCGCGGTGGCCGCGTCGCGCAGCGCCAGCGGCGGGGCGATGATCGCCAGCGACCCGCATCTGTCGCTGTCGCTGCCCAATCTCTGGCTCGTCGCCGGCATGCGCTCGCCCGGCTACCACATGGCCGGGCTGATGGTGCCCGGGCTGCCCTTCGTCGCGGTCGGCCGCAGCCTGCACCTCGCCTGGGGCGGCACCAACATGCGCGCGGCGTCGAGCGACCTGTACGACGTCAGGGCGCTGCCGGGGACGGAGATCGCGAGCCGCGAGACGGTGATCCGCACCCGGTTCTGGCGATCGGCGCGACGCCGGGTCCGCCGGACCCGCTTCGGCCCGATCGTCAGCGACGCCAAGGTGGCACGCAGCCGGCCCGGCGATACCATCGCCCTGCGCTGGATCGGACATGAGGCGACCGACGAGGTCACCGCCCTGCTGCGCGCCAGCCGCGCCACCACGCCGGAGGATTTCCGCGCCGCCTTCGCCGGTTTCGGCGTCTCGGCCCAGAACATGCTGGTGGCCGGGGCTGACGGGCGGATCGGCCAGATCATGGCCGCGACCCTGCCGGTGCGAACCCGCTTCCCGCCGGCCGACCCGGTGCTGGATGCCGGCGACCCGGACACCCATTGGCAGGGGCTGGTCGACGCGCCGGACCTGCCCTGGACCGCCGACCCGCCGGACGGGGTGCTGGCCACCGCCAACAATCGCCCGACCGACACCGCCCTGCCGGTCGGCTTCTTCTTCTCCGCCGATGAACGCGTGCGGCGGCTTTACGCCCTGCTGAGGTCCAAGGACCGGCTGACGCCGGAAGACCTGGCGGCGCTGCAGGCCGACACCGTGTCGCCGGACTCAGGCGCGCTGGCCCGGCGGCTGGTCGAGGCGATCCGCGAGGCCGGCATCGGCGGCGACCAGGCCGTCTTCCTTGACCGGCTTGCCGCCTGGGACGGCGACTACGCCGCAGGATCCACCGGCGCCCCGGCCTTCGAGGCGCTGCTGCACCACCTGGTGCCGCGGGTCTACGGCGCCGAGACGATCGACGCCATGCCGCGGCTGATGGCGCAGTGGAACGCCATCACCGCCTTCCTGGCCGACGACCTGACGGCGCTGGCGCCTGACCGGCGCCGGCGGGTGCTGGCCGAGGCAGTCGGGCTGGCGGCGATCGACGCCGCACCGATCCCGAGCTGGGGTGAGATGCACCGGATGCGGGTGGCCCATATCCTGGCCGCCCTGCCGGTGCTGGGCCGTTTCTTCGTCTTCGGCGACTACCCGACCGGCGGATCGCGCGAGACGCCGATGAAGACCGCGCACGGGCTGGTGCGCGGCCGGCACAACGCCACCTACGGCTCGATGGCCCGGCACGTCGCCGACATGTCCGATCCCGATTCCAGCTGGGTCACGCTGTTCGGCGGCCAGGACGGCTGGCTGGGCAGCGCGGGGCTGACCGACCAGATCGCGCTGTGGCGCGAGCGCCGATCGATCCGCCTGCCGCTGCGGCCGGAGACGGTGGCGCGGGAGTTCCCGACCCTCACCCGCCTGTCGCCGCGATGATCGACGCCACCCCGGCCTTCCGGCTGGCGGCGGCGCTGCGGCGCCGGCGGCTGCGGCGGCTGGACCCGGCAGAGAGCCAGCGCCGCACGCTGCTGCAGCTGCTGCGCCGCGCCGCCGGCACCCGCTTCGGCCGGGAGCACGGCTTCGGCCGCATCGCTGACGTCGCCGCCTTCCAGGCCGCCGTGCCGCTGCGCCGCTATGAGGAGATGTGGCGCGACTACTGGCAGCCGGCATTCCCGGTGCTGCAGGACGTGTCCTGGCCGGGGCCGATCCCCTTCCTCGCCGTCACCTCCGGCACCACCAGCGGCCGCAGCAAATACGTCCCGGTCAGCGACGCGATGCGCCGGTCCAATGTCCGCGGCGGCTTCGACCTGACCGCCTGGCATCTCGGCGCCCGGCCACACAGCCGCATGTTCGGCGGGCGCAGCCTGATGCTGGGCGGCAGCACGGCCCTGACCGAGGAGGCGCCGGGTGTGCTGAGCGGCGACCTCAGCGGCATCGCCGCCCGCACCCTGCCGCCCTGGGCCCGGCGCTTCGTCTTCCCCGGTCCGGATCTCGCCCTGCTGACCGACTGGGAGGAGAAGCTGGACCGCATCGCCCGCAGGTCGCTGGAGCTGCCGGTCCGCAGCGTCTCCGGCACCACCAGCTGGCTGCTGATCTTCCTGGAGCGCGTCAGGCAGCTGCGCCGCGCCCGCGGCGACGCGCCGGACCCACCCTTCCCCTCGCTCGAGCTGCTGATCCCCGGCGGCGTCGCCCTCGCGCCCTACCGCCCGCGGCTGGAGCGGGTGATCGCCGGCACCGCAGCCGAGATCCGCGAGGTCTATGCCGCCAGCGAGGGCTTCATCGCAGTGCAGGATGCCGGGCTGGGGGACGGGCTGCGGCTCAACCTCGACCACGGGCTGTTCCTGGAGTTCGTGCCGGTCGAGGAGCTCGGCTCGCCCGACCCCACCCGGCACTGGATCGCCAATGCCGAGCCCGGGGTGAACTACGCCATCGTCCTGACCACCTGCGCCGGCATCTGGGCCTATGTGCTGGGCGACACGGTGCGGCTGGTCGGCCGCGACCCGCCCCGCGTGCTGATCACCGGCCGCACCAGCTACGGCCTGTCGGCCTTCGGCGAGCACCTGATCGCCGAGGAGGTCGAGCGCGCCGTCGCCGACGCCGCCGCCGCGATCGGCGCCGACATCGCCGATTTCGCGGTGATGGCGGTGTTCCCGGACGACGCGGCGCCGGTCGGCCGCCATCGCTGGTTCGTCGAATTCGCCGAGCGGCCCGATGCGACCGCGGCGGCCCGCTTCGCCGCCGCCCTCGACGCCCGGCTGTCGGCGCTGAACGACGACTATGCCGCCCACCGCGCCGGCGGCACCGGCATGGGCCCGCCGGAGGTGGTGGCCGTGCCGCCCGGCCGCTTCGCCGCCTGGATGAAATCCCGCGGCCGGCTGGGCGGTCAGAACAAGGTGCCGCGGCTGATTGCCGATCCTGGGCTGGCGGCCGAGCTGTCGGCGTTCATGGCGGAGCCGTGAGGCCCCCCTGCAGCAGCCCTGTCCATCAGCGTCGGGTCGTCGTTGCGCACGGCGTTGACCCGGACCGAGACCGGGTAGGCCTCGACCGGCAGGTCGGCGGGCGGCGCCAGCAGCGCCTGCAGTTGCGACGACGACGCCGCGGTCTCGCCGAGCCAGGCCGGCCACTGCTCCGGCTCCAGCATCACCGGCATGCGGTGGTGGATCGGCCGCAGCCGCTCGACCGCGTCGGCGGTGACGATGGTGAAGGTCCGCACCCACTCCTGGGACTGCGGGTCCTTCCAGCCTTCCCACAGCCCGGCGAAGACCATCGGCCTCCCGTCGAGCCGGCGGACGAAGTGCGGCGTGCGGTCAGGTGCCCATTCGTAGAAGCCGTCGACGGGGACCAGGCAGCGCCGGACCTGGAAGGCCTTGGCGAAGCTGCGCCGCTCGGCCAGGGTCTCTGAGCGGGCGTTGATCAGCTTGGCGCCGCCCTTCAGCTCCGTCTCCCAGCTCGGCACCAGGCCCCAGCGCAGCAGGTCGATCGCCCGCCGCCCGGTCTTGGGGTTGAACCGGACCACCGCGAGATCCTGGGTCGGCGCCGCGTTGTAGCGGGCCGGGATGTTCGGGATCGGGCCTTCGGCGCCGGCGATGGTGGCCAGCTCCTCCGGCGGCAGCTTCTGGACGAACCGGCCGCACATGGTTCAGGCCGGCATCGGCAGCAGGTAGGGCCCGAGCAGCAGGCCGAACAGCATCATCAGCACCACCAGCGTCACCAGGGTCAGGCCGAAATGAGCGCCGCGTTGCTCCTGCGGCACGCGCAGCACCAGTCCGGTGCCGCGATAGAGAATCGTCAGCGCATAGCCGATGGCCAGCAGCACCAGCAGCACCGCGGCCGGGCCCGACAGCAGCAGCTGCACCCCAGGCCCCAGCATCTCCGCGACATAGACCGGCGTCATCGCCAGCGCCACCAGGACGAAGGCGGCGTCGAAATTGGCGACGGCGCCGAACATGCCGGCGTAGAAGCGGACGACCGCGGCCATGACGAACAGCCCCGCCAGATTCACCGCCACCCGCACGGCCAGGAACAGCACCAAGAGGCCGATCGGCGTCTCCACCTCGGAGACCGAGAGCAGCAGCGCCAGCAGCAGGAAGGCGCCGATCGAGGTCAGGACCAGCACCGGCAACGCATGCTCGCGCACCACCAGGCGCCAGCCCGGCGCCGGCACGCCGTGGGCGGCCAGCGTGGCGTCGGGCTCGAACAGCATGCCGCGCACGCGGCCCACCACAGCGGCGAGATCCAAAACCGTCTCCTGCGCGTCGTCGCGGTCCCGCAGGACCGTCCCCCTATGGGAGGGGATATGGCCCCGCCCCCGGAGCGCATGCAACCCCGCGCCTTGCAAGGCCGGGCCGCGCATGCCATGCCTGCCACGATGAAGCGGCAGATGCGACGGAACAAACCCGCGGCCCCCGGGTCGCGGCGAGAGATCGAGCTGGTGGTCGAACGCCTGGGCGGCGGCGGCGACGGCATCGGCACGGTCGACGACCTGCGCGTCTACGTGCCCTTCGCCGCGCCCGGCGACCGGGTGCGCGCCCGGCTGGGCCGGCCGGAGGGCCAGGCCTATCGCGGCGAGTTCATCGAGCTGGTGCAGCCCGGCCCGAATCACCGCGAGCCGCCCTGCCCGCATTTCGGCCCCTGCGGCGGCTGCCAGGTGCAGCATCTGGCGCCGCCGGTCTACACCGAATGGAAACGCGGCCTGTTGGCCGGCGCCCTGGCCCGTGCCGGGCTGGAGACCGAGGTGGCGGCGCTGGTCGAGACCCCGCCGCGCAGCCGCCGCCGGGCCAGCCTGGCGGCCCGGCACGGCCGGTCCGGCGTGTTCCTGGGCTTCAACGAGGCGGGGTCGAGCCGCATCGTCGACCTGACCGACTGCGCGGTGCTGCGGCCGGAGATCACGGCCCTGCTGCCGCCGCTGCGCACGGTGCTGGCCGCGATCCTGCCGGAGAATGGCGGCGCCGACCTCGCCGTCACCCTGCTGGATGACGGCATCGACCTGGTGGTCGTGGCCGAGGCCGCGCTGGACCTGCAGCGGCGGGAGCGGCTGGCCGAATTCGCTGCGGCGCAGGACCTGGCACGGCTGTCCTGGCGCGGCCCCGGCGGCTTCACCGACCCGGTGGCGCATCGCCGCGCCGGGGTGGTGCATTTCGACGAGGTGCCCGTGGCGGTGCCGCCAGGCGGCTTCCTGCAGGCCAGCGCCGAGGGCGAGGCCGCGCTGACCCGGCTGGTGCGCGAGGGTGTCGGTCCGGCCAAGCGGATCGCCGACCTGTTCTGCGGCGCCGGCACCTTCGCCCTGCCCATGGCGCGCGGCGCCCAGGTGACGGCGATCGACGGCGAGGTCGCCTCGGTCGAGGCGCTGGCCACCGCCGCCCGGCGCGGCGGCCGGGGCGAGCGGATCACGGCGCAGCGCCGCGACCTGTTCCGCCAGCCGCTGACCGCGGCGGAGCTGCGCGGCTTCGACGCCGTGGTGTTCGATCCGCCGCGGGCCGGCGCCCGCGACCAGGCCGAGGCCCTGGCGGCGTCGGCCGTGCCGGTGGTGGTCGCCGTGTCCTGCAACCCGTCCAGCCTGGCGCGCGACGCCCGGACCCTGGTCGATGGCGGCTACCGGCTGGAGCGGGCGACGCCGGTCGACCAGTTCCTGTGGTCGCCGCATCTCGAGGCGGTGGCGGTGTTCCGCCGGTGAGAATCGGCCTCAAACAATAGATCGTCATTCCCGCGAAAGCGGGAATCTCGTCGAGATCGGAGGCAGATCCCGTGTCTGCGCCGCGGCACTTCGTGCCGCAGCGCGCACGGGATGACGGGTCACATGGAGACCGTCGCGGGTCAGCCGATCAGGCTGCGCAGCGGCACCAGCGGGCGCGGGCCGACATGGCTGATCACCTCGGCGGCGGCGATGCTGCCGATCCGGCCGCTCTCGGCCAGGCCGAGACCACGGGTGAAGCCGTAGAGAAAGCCGGAGGCGTAGAGGTCGCCGGCGCCGGTGGTGTCGACCAGCTGGGTCAGCGGCGCGGCCTCGACCACGACGGTCCCGCCGTCGGTCACGATCACCGAGCCCTTCTCGCTGCGGGTGATCGCCGCGACCTCGCAGCGGCCGCGCACGGCGGCGACGGCGGCATCGAAATCGTCCACCTGGTACAGCGCCTTGATCTCCGCCTCATTGGCGAACAGCACGTCGACATGGCCTTCGATCAGCGACAGGAAGCTGTCGCGGTGCCGTTCGACGCAGAAGCTGTCGGACAGGGTCAGCGACACCTTGCGGCCGGCGGCGTGGGCGACCCGGGCGGCCTTGATGAAAGCCTCCTTCGCCGTCGGCCGGTCCCACAGATAGCCTTCGAGATAGGTCACCTGCGAGCCGGAGATCACCGCCTCGTCGACATCGTCGGGCGTCAGCTCGACGCAGGCGCCGAGATAGGTGTTCATCGTCCGCTGCGCGTCCGGCGTGACGATGATCAGGCTGCGCGCGGTCGGCGGAGTGCCCGGCACCGCGGGGTCGAGCGGCTTCGAATCGAAGTCGACGCCGACCGCGCGGATGTCGTGGCGGTAGACGGCGCCGAGCTGGTCGCCCGTCACCTTGCCGATGAAGGCGGCCTTGCCGCCCAGCGAGGCCAGCCCCGCCGCGGTGTTGCCGGCGGAGCCGCCCGAGGCCTCGAGCCCCGGCCCCATGGCGGCGTAGAGCGCCTCGGCGCGTTCCGCGTCGATCAACGTCATCGCCCCCTTCACCAGGCCGTGCCGGGTGATGAAGGCTTCGTCGTTCTTGGTGATGACATCGACGATGGCGTTGCCGATGCAGGTGGCGTCGTAGCGGGCGCTCATGGGTCTCGCTGAAATTGCGGCCAGGGATGCGACCCGCAAGGGGTCCCTGACCCTCTAGGCTGCGGCCGCTGCCGAGTCAACCGGCGCCGCCGAGTCGCGGCTCGGTGCCGACGGATGGGGCAGGCCGTAGCGGTCCGCGATCCGGTCGATCCACAGCCCCGGCGTGCCGTGCGGCCGCTCATGCGGGGCGAAGGGCGTGATCACGGCGTCGAGCCGGGCCATCGCCGCCGTGACCTCCGCCGCCTCGGCCGCGGTCAGGGCAGGTTTGGCGCCCTCTGCCGTCAGGGCACGGATGCGGCTGCGCTCGACCAGCTTGGTCACCAGGTGATGGCCGTCGAAGCGGCGCAGACAGATGCCGTAGACGGCGCCGAGCCAGCTCTCCCAGATCTCGTCGAGGGCCTTGGCGAAGGCGGCCTCGTCGATCGCGCCGGCGCCATCGAACAGCTCGGTCCAGCCATGGACCCGGCCTTCCGAGGCGAGCAGGGCCCGGCGGAAATCGGCCACGAAGTCCTGCCGCAGCCCTTCCGCCAGCGCGGGTGGCGGCAGCGTCGACTCGGCGGCGCGGCGGGCCCAGGGCAGCACCGCGGCGCCGAACCATTCCTCCGGCTGCGGCGCCAGCGCCTCGCTGCGGATGGCGCTGCGCGCCTGGAGAGACGAATCGAGAACATAGGTCGGCCCCGGCAGGCAGCGGGCGGCGATCAGCGCGCGCAGCCGGTCCTCGGTCAGCCCCGCGGCCTGCGCCAACGCCGGCGGCGTCAGGCAATGGCGGCGGACATAGTCCAGAATCGCGAAGGTGTCGGTCATGGTCGGTTCTCCATGGTGGTCGCCCCACTCCACATCCGCGGCCGGCCCTTGACCAGCGGAGATAAATCGATCACCATCGAAGTATGAAGGAAGGTCTTGATCTCGCAAGCTTATCGTCCCTGATCGGCGATCCCAGCCGGGCGCTGATCCTGTCGGCCCTGTTCGGCGGCGAGGCGCTGCCGGCGGGCGAGCTGGCGTTCCGCGCCCGGGTCACGCCGCAGACCGCTTCGAGCCACCTGGCCAAGCTGACCGAGGCCGGGCTGGTTGCGGTCGAGCGGATGGGACGGCACCGCTACTACCGGCTGTCGGGGCCGGAGATCGGATCTCTCCTGGAGAAGATGATGACGGTCGCCTGGGCCCCTGCGGTCGAGCGCTCGCGGGTGCCGGCGCCGCTGCGCGACGGGCGCATGTGCTACGACCACCTGGCCGGCCGGCTGGGCGTGGCGGTGACCGATGCGATGGTGGCCCGCGGCGTGCTGGCGCGGGGCGACGATGCCTTCGCCCTGACCGAGGCCGGAACGGCCTGGCTGGCGACGCTGGGCATCGACGCGGCGGCGCTGCGGGACGGCCGCCGGTCCTTCGCCCGCCACTGCATCGACTGGAGCGAGCGCCGGCCGCATCTGGCGGGCGCCCTGGGCGCTGCCATCGCCGAGCGCTTCGTCGACCGCGGCTGGATCCGGCGCGACCGCGACAGCCGCGCTGTGACCCTGACCGAGGATGGCCGCGCCGCCCTGGCCCGGATCCTCGGGCCGGAGGTGCTGGCGGAGGCGACCGCCGCCTGAGCGCCGGCGCAGGATCCGCAAGGACGCTGCACCGCCGGCCGCTGTGGAACAGGGATGTCGCCGCCTCGTCGAAGGATTGCCGATGCCGGAGAATACCAGGCCCCTGGGCGGCGGATGCGGCTGCGGCGCGGTGCGATACGCCGCGGCGGGCGCGCCGCGATGGGCCGCCGCGTGCCATTGCCGCGACTGTCGACGCGCCACCGGCGCGCCCTATTCCGTCTATGCCGGCTTCGAGCGCACGCAGGTGGCCTGGAGCGGCGAGGCCCCGCGCAGCGTCCACTCCTCGCCCGGCGCCGAGCGTTTCTTCTGCGGCCGCTGCGGCACGCCGCTGGCCTATGAGGGCGCGCGCTGGCCGGACGAGGTGCACCTGCTGGTGACCACGCTCGACGACCCCGGCGCGCTGCCGCCGCGGGGGCATGTCTATGTCGGCGAGACGCTGCCCTGGATCCGCCTTGCCGACGGCCTGCCGCGCTACCGCACCACCGCCGGCGAGGGCGGGCCGATGGCGGAGGACGAGTAGCCCTTGCGCGGCGGCCCGTGCCGCCCCAGGTGAACGGCCGCGACATCAACCGTGCCGAGTCCGATGCCGAACGCCCTCCGCCTCGCCTTGCAGCAGATGACGTCCGATCCGGCGATCCGGCGGGTGCTGTGGGTCAGCTTCGCCGCCACCATCGGGCTGGTCCTGACCCTGCCGGCCCTCGCCGGCTGGGGCCTGTCCTTCGTCCACGTCGCCAACTGGTCCTGGGTCGACACCGCGCTCGACGTGCTGGGCGGCGTCGCCGTGCTGGCGCTCGGGATCCTGCTGTTCCCCGCCATCGTCGGCCTGGTGGCCGGGCTGTTCCTCGACGACGTCGCCGAGGCCGTGGAAGCCCGGCACTACCCCGCCCTGCCGCCGCCGCGGCGGCAGCGGATCGGCGAGATCGTATGGGGGTCCGCCCGGTTCTTCTTCGCCCTGGTGGCGTTCAACCTGGTCGCGGTCGGCATCGTGCTGGTGGTGCCGGGCGTCAACCTGCTGGTGTTCTGGCTGGTCAACGGCTACCTGCTGGGCCGCGAATATTTCGAGCTGGTGGCGGCCCGCCGCTTCGAGCCCGCGGCGGCGCGGGCGCTGTGGCGCGAGCGCCAGGGCCGCTTCGTCGTCGCCGGGCTGGTGCTGGCCGCGATCCTGCTGGTGCCGGTGGTCAACCTGGTGGTGCCGGTGCTGGGCGCCGCCTTCATGACCCATGTCTTCCACCGCGCCGTCGGCGCCGCCGGCGGCCGGGCCCCGGCGGAGCGGACCGCCGGATAATTCATTTGACCGAATTGCGGCGGAATTGTTCCTGTGCCGGGAACGGCGCTGACCGCCACGGGTTGATCGGCGGATAAGCATCCAGCTACAGTCCCGGCCCCATCGCCGATGGGGCATCGGAACCACATAAGCAGGGGGACACCCGCGTGTTTCGTCGACGCAACCCCGCTGGCGGAGGATCAGATGGCGGCGCCGAGCGGCCAGGCCATTCTGCCGCCACGGACACGTCCTTAGTTCGGCCCACCGCCCCGACCGCGCCTCAAGGAGAGCCCATGTCGTCCACCCCCAAGCCCGTCACCGGCTACAAGACCGAGCTGCCGCGCCGGGTCGACCTCCCCGGCACCGGGGCGATCGGCGGCGTCCGCCGCCCGGCGGAGTCCGCGGGCCCGAGCGGCCGCGAGTCGCCGCGCAAGCTGATCGTCGGCAGCGAGATCTCGCTGGCCGGCGAGATCACCGCCTGCGACCACCTGGTGGTCGAGGGCCGGATCGAGGCCAAGATCAAGGACTGCCAGACCATCGAGATCGCCGAGCAGGGCGTGTTCAAGGGGTCGGCCGAGATCCAGGACGGCGACATCGCCGGCCGCTTCGAGGGCGACCTCTCGGTCTCCGGCCTGCTGCGCCTGCGCGCCAGCGGCGTCGTCACCGGCACCGTCAAATATGGCGAGCTGCAGGTCGAGACCGGCGGCAAGCTGATCGGCACGCTGCAGCCGCTGGGCGGCGATGCGGCGGCTGCGGCCCCGGCTGCGACGGCCGCCGCCCCGCAGCCCGCGCCGACGCCGCTGTTCGACGACAAGGCCGAGGCCGGCAGCCAGGCCTGAGCCCGGCAACATCGGACAACAATGCGAATGCGAACGGCCGGGGCGACCCGGCCGTTTCGCTGTCCGGGGCGACTCGGCGCATCGACGCCTGGATCCGGAATGAACGGCGGTGACCGGCACGGTTGCGGGCGCGTTTCGACCGACGTGCAAGAAAAAGGGCCGCAGCGAACTGCGGCCCGAGTTTAGGGAGGAAACGCCCAAGAAGTGCGTTACGACAGCAGCATCGCTGCATGTCGCAATGCACAATTTAGGCAGTTCGCCGGACAAATCAAGAGGAAAATGAATTCGTGTTCTGAAACAGCCACTTAGAAGACATTCGTGCCTAAGATATGTGCATTTAGCATCAAGTTTGTGCTGCGATGCACACTCCGACATCGGATCCGGCCCGACGATACGCCCCGACTCGCGCCCTGCGCCCTGACGCTTCGGGCTTGCCCCCGGCCGCCGCATGAGGGAAGCATGGCCGACCCGATACAGCCGGCCCGCCATGCCTGAGCCCCTCGCCCTCATCGCCGATCTCGGCGGCACCAACGCCCGCTTCGCCCTGGCCGATGCCGGCGGGACGCGCGACACCAAGATTCTGCACGGGGCGGACTACCCGACCCTGGCCGATGCCGCGCACGCCTATCTCGACATGGTCAAGCCGGCGGCCCCGCCCACCCAGGCGGCGATCGACGTGGCCAGCCCGGTCACCGGCGACCAGGTGACCCTGACCAATGCCGCCTGGTCGTTCTCGATCTCGGCGCTGAAGCAGGATCTGGGGCTGGAGCGGCTGGAGGTGATCAACGACTTCACCGCCGTCGCCCTGGCGGTGCCCTATCTGGAGGATGGCGACCGCACCCCGATCGGCGGCGGCGCGCCGGTGGCGAACGAGCCGATCGGCGTGCTCGGCCCCGGCACCGGGCTCGGCGTCTCCGGCCTGGTGCCGAGCGGCGGGCGCTGGGCCGCGCTTGCCGGCGAGGGCGGTCACGTTACCATGGCGGCGGCGACCGAGCGCGAGGCGGCGGTGCTGGACCGGCTGCGCCACCGCCACCAGCACGTCTCGGCCGAGCGCGTACTCTCAGGCATGGGGCTGGTCAACCTGTACGAGACGCTGTCGCAGCTGGACGGGGTCGATCCGGTGCAGCGCGACGCCGCCGCCGTCAGCGATGGCGCCAAGACCGGCGACCCGCATTGTGCCGAGGCGGTGGCGATGTTCGCCTCGATGCTCGGCACCGTCGCCGGCAACCTGGCGCTGACGCTGGGGTCGCGCGGCGGCGTCTACATCGCCGGCGGCATCGTACCGAAGCTCGGGGCCCTGTTCGACGGTGCGCTGTTCCGCCAGCGCTTCGAGGCCAAGGGCCGGATGCGCAGCTTCGTCGTCGGTATTCCGACCTCTCTCGTCACCCACCCGCTGCCGGCCTTCCTCGGATTGCGCTCGGTGCTGGGTCTCACCTAGGCGCCGACGATGCTGGACCTCGACCGGCTGCGTGCCGACACGCCGGGCTGCGCCCGGGTGCTGCATCTCGACAATGCCGGCTCGGCCCTGCCACCCGCCCCGGTGCTGGACGCGATGCTGGGCCATCTGCGGCGGGAAGCGGAGATCGGCGGCTATGCGGCCGCGGCCGAGGCCGAGCCGCGGCTGGAGGCCGCCTATGTCTCGATCGCCCGGCTGATCGGCGCCGAGCCCGACGAGATCGCGATGATGGAGAACGCCACCCGTGCCTGGGACATGGTGTTCTACGGCCTGCCCTTCCGGCCGGGCGACCGGATCCTGACCGCCAAGGCCGAATACGCCTCCAACACCATTTCCTACCTGCAGGTGGCGCAGCGGACCGGCGCGGTGGTCGAGGTCGTGCCCGACGACGCCACCGGCCAGCTCGACGTCGCGGCGCTGGAGCGGGCGGTCACGGCGACCGACCGCGGCCCGGCGCGGCTGATCGCCGTCAGTCACATCCCGACCAATGGCGGGCTGGTCAATCCAGCGGCGGCGATCGGCCGGATCGCACGCGCGCATAGCATTCCCTATCTGCTCGACGCCTGCCAGTCGGTCGGCCAGATGCCGGTCGATGTCGAGGCGATCGGCTGCGACATGCTGTCGGCCACGGCGCGCAAGTTCCTGCGCGGGCCGCGCGCGGTCGGCTTCCTCTATGTCCGGCGGTCGATGCTGGAGCGGATCGACCCGCCCTTCCTCGACCTCTATGCGGCGGAAATGGTGGCGCCCGACCGCTATGTCGTGCGCCCCGACGCCCGCCGCTTCGAGAATTTCGAGCGCAATTTTGTTGGCATCCTCGGCATGGGCGCCGCGGTCGACTACGCCCTCGCCCTCCGCCTCGACGCCATCCGCGACCGCACGCGGGCCTTGGCGGCACGGCTGCGCGACGGGCTGGCGGCCCTGCCCGGCGTCACCCTGCGCGACAAGGGCGCCGAGCGCTCGGCGATCGTCAGCTTCACCAAGGCGGACGAACCAGCCGAGGCGCTGCACCGGCGGCTGCGCCAGGCCGGCATCAACACCAGCGTCACCCGCCGCCGCTCGACCATGTTCGACATGACCGACCGCGGCCTCGACGCGATGCTGCGGGCCTCGCCGCACTACTACAACAGCGAGGCCGAGATCGACCGGTTCGTGGCGGTGGTCGGCCGGAGCTGACGGCCGGCGCTACTCCCCGAGCAGATGCAGCACGATCTCGCGCCGGTGCGGTCGGCTTCGGTGCTCGAACAGGTAGATGCCCTGCCAGGTGCCGAGCGCCAGCCGCCCGGACGCGACCGGGATCGACAGCTGCACCTGGGTCAGCGCCGTGCGGATATGGGCCGGCATGTCGTCCGGACCCTCGGCATCGTGGATGTAGCCGACGCCCTCCGGCGCGATCCGCTCGAAATAGGCTTCGAGGTCCGCCCGGACATCCGGATCGGCATTCTCCTGGATCACCAGCGAGGCCGAGGTGTGCCGGCAGAACACGGTCAGGAGGCCGGTTTCGATCCGCTGCGCCTCGACCCAGGGCCGGATCTGCGGCGTGATCTCGATCAGCCCCTTGCCGCGGGTGGTCACGTGGAGGGTGTGGAGGAACTGCTGCATCGGCCCACCATGCGTCGAGCGGTGTTCCGGATCAACGGCAGCGACGGGATGGCGGATCCCCCTCCGATCAGCGAGAATGCGGGCATGGCCGAGGACGACTTCTACCCCCAGGTGCCGGTGTTCGACGGCTTCGCCCGGCTGACCGACGCCTCGCTGTACCGGCCGCTGCCGGAAGACTGGGTGATCGGCCTGTCCGACGTCGTCGCCTCCACCGCCGCGATCCGGGCCGGGCAGTACAAGAGCGTCAACGTCGCCGGCGCGGCGCTGATCGCCGCCGTGTCCAATGCCCTGGCGCAGCGCGACTTTCCCTTCGCCTTCGGCGGCGACGGCGCCAGCTTCGCCCTGCCGGCCAGCGACGCCGAGACCGCCCGCGCCGCCCTGGCCGCCACCGCCGCCTGGGTGCGCGACGAGCTGGGCCTGACCCTGCGGGTCGGGCTGGTGCCGGTGGCGTCGATCCGGACCGCCGGCTGGGACGTCCGCGTCGCCCGCTACGCGCCGTCGCCGAATGTCGCCTATGCCATGTTCATGGGCGGCGGCCTGGCCTGGGCCGAGCGGGAGCTGAAGGCCGGCGCCTTCGCGGTCGAGCCGGCGCCGGCCGGCACCCGCCCGGACCTGTCCGGCCTGTCCTGCCGCTGGCAGGAGTTCCCGGCCCGGCACGGCGTGGTGGTGTCGCTGATCGCCGCCCCGGCGGTGGCCGAGAGCGAGGCCGGCTTCCGCGAGCTGGTCGGCGACATCCTGCGCATGACCGGGCGCGAGAGCGAGGCCGAGCACCCGATGATCGATCTCGCGCGCGGCCTGGTCTGGCCGCCGCCCGGGCTGGATGTCGAGGCGCGGGCGTCCCGCGGCGCCGGCCAGCCGCTGCTGCTGCGCAAGCTGGCGCTGGGGCTGCACAGCCTGGCCGGCTGGACGCTGTTCCGCTTCGGCATCCCGCTCGGCGGCTTCCAGCCCGGGCGCTACATGCGCGAGATGGTCGCCAATGCCGATTACCGCAAATACGACGACGGGCTGCGCATGACGCTGGACTGCACCCCGGCCCTGGCCGACCGGCTGGAGGCGCGCCTGCTGGCGGCCGAGCAGGCCGGCATCGCCCGCTTCGGCCTGCACCGGCAGGATTCGGCGATCGTCACCTGCTTCACGCCGTCGCCGCTGCGCAGCGACCATGTCCATTTCGTCGACGGCGCCGCCGGCGGCTATGCCGCCGCCGCCGCCCGGCTGAAGCTGTCGTGAAGGCCGGCAACCTGTTCGACGCCCTGCCGCGCGAGGCGGCGGAGGAGCAGTTTACGACCCTGCTGCAGGATGCCGGCTTCGTGCTGGAGCGCATCGTTTCCACCGGCCAGGCCAGCCCGGCCGGCTTCTGGTACGACCAGGAGCGGGCGGAATGGGTGCTGCTGCTGCGCGGCTCCGCCGGGCTGGAGCTCGACGGCGAGCCGGCGCCCCGCACCCTGCGCCCCGGCGACTGGGTGCACATTCCGGCCCATGCCCGTCATCGCGTCGCCTGGACCGACCCGGACGAGCCGACGGTCTGGCTGGCGCTGCATCATGACTAGGCTGCGATAAGCTCGAACCGGTCGACATCCACCAGCCCGCGGTCGGTGATCTTGAGGTGCGGGATCACCGGCAGCGGCAGGAAGGCGAGCTGGATGAAGGGCTCCGGCAGCGGGCAGCCCATCGCCCGCACCGCCCGGCGCAGCGCCCGCAGGTTCTCAGCCACCCGCTCGAAGGGCTGCAGGCTCATCAGCCCGGCCAGGGGCAGGGCGATCTCGCCGGCCACCTGGCCGCTGCGCACCGCGACGAAGCCGCCCTGCAGCTCGATCAGCCGGTTCACCGCCGCGGCCATGTCGGCGTCATTGTCGCCGACCACGCAGATGTTATGGCTGTCATGCCCGACCGAGGAGGCCAGCGCCCCGCCGCAGAAGCCGAAGCCCTTGACGAAGGCGCGGCCGATGTTGCGGTTCACCCCGTGCCGCGCGAAGACGCAGATCTTGAGGATGTCCTGGTCCGGGTCGGGGTGGCGGCAGCCGTCGCGCCAGGGCAGGGACGCGGTCAGCGCGTCGGTGATGATCTTGCCCGGGATCAGCCCGATCACCGGGCCGGTCGGGCCGCTGGTCGGGGCCTGGAAATCCTCCACCGCCACCGGGTCGAGCCTGACCGAACCGAGGCCGACCGGGGCCGGAGCGGTGCGGCCTGCGAAGATGTCCGGCCCGACCATACGCCCGGCGCTGATCACCTGTGAGACGGCGCAGGTCTCGAGATCGTCGAGCAGCACCAGGTCGGCGCGGCGGCCGGGTGCGACCAGGCCGCGGTCGCGCAGGCCGAACCCCTGGGCGGCCGACCAGGTGGCGGCGCGATAGACATGGGCCATCGGCGCGCCGCGGCGGATCGCGGCGCGGATCAGATGGTCGAGATGGCCTTCCTCGGCGATGTCGAGCGGGTTGCGGTCGTCGGTGCACAGGCCGAGCAGCGGCGAGGTCTCGGCCGAGATGATCGGCGCCAGCGCGTGCACATCCTTGCTGACAGAGCCGTCGCGGATCAGGATCTGCATGCCCTTGCGCAGCTTCTCCAGCGCCTCCTCCGGCCCCGTCGTCTCATGGCAGTTGCGGATGCCGCAGGCGAGATAGGCGTTCAGCGGCTTGCCGCGCAGCAGCGGCGAATGGCCGTCGATATGGCCGTCCTGGAAGGCGGCCAGCTTCTCCAGCACGCCCTCGTCCTTGGCCAGCAGGCCGGGAAAGTTCATGAACTCGGCCAGGCCGATTACCTTCGGGTGGCCGCGGTGCCGCACGAGGTCGGCGGCGTCGAGCCGGGCGCCGGCGGTCTCGAGCTCCGTCGCCGGCACGCAGGAGGAGAGCTGGACCCGCAGGTCCATCGCGGTGCCGAGCGCGCCGTCGAGGAAATAGCGCAGCCCCGCCTCGCCCATCACGTTGCAGATCTCGTGCGGGTCGCAGATCGCGGTGGTGGTGCCGCGCGGCAGCACGCAGCGGTCGAACTCCGCCGGCGTCACCAGGGTCGATTCGCAATGCACATGGGTGTCGATGAAGCCGGGCACCACCACCTTGCCGCGGCCGTCGATCTGGAAAGCACCGGAATAGTCGTCGCAGGTGCCGACGATGCGGTCGCCGCAGACCGCCACGTCGCCCTCCAGCAGCGCGCCGCTGATCACGTCGAGGGTGCGCGCGCCCTTGATCACCAGATCGGCGGGCGCATGGCCCAGGGCCTGGTCGATTCGCCGCCTCAGATCCGCCGTGCCGTTCATGCCGTTTCTCCTGCCAGTACGGCAGGGTAGCAGGATCGAGGCAAATCATGCCCGGCCCGGAAATAGATACAATTTTAAGCATAATTATCTATACCATCCCCTGACGGCGACATCGCCGCCGGTTTCGACTATCAACTGATCAGGAGGCCGGTGCCCCGGCCTCTCGGGAGTCGGGAGTCGGGTGGGGAATGGAGAAGTTTCTGGGCTCGGTCCGCTCGATCGTCCTGCTCGCGATCCTCGGCTTCCTGCTGTTCTTCGGCACGGCGGGATGGCTCGGCAAGCAGTTCCTGGCCGACAACGCCCGCACGCAGGCCCGGGTTGACCACACCAATCTGGTGATCAGCACCATCTCCGAGGCCCGGCTGAACCTGTCGCGGGCCCAGAGCTCCAGCCGCGGCTTCGTCATCACAGGCAACCCTGGCGATGCGGCGCTCGCGGAGGACAGTGGCCGGATGGCGACCGATGGGCTGTTGGACCTCCGCAAGCTTGCCGCCGACAATCCGGAGCAGGTCCGGCGCTTCGACGAGGCGGCGGCCATCGCCGAGGAGATCCTGCTCACCGGCGACCGGATCCTCGCGGCGGTCCGGCGTGGCGATCTCGACGGCGCCCGCGCCCTCGTCCGGGAGACCGCGGACCTGGGGCCAACCTTCCGCGCCAAGATCGATGAGGCGGTGACGGTCGAGAAAACGCTGCTGGCGCAGCGGCAGGACGCCACCGAGGCCACGCTGCAACGGATCATCTGGCTGCTGGCCGGCGTCGCCGCGCTGGCGGCCCTGTGCGGCCTGCTGGCGGCCTGGGCGATGTCGCGCCAGGTGCGCACCGACCTGAAGCGTTACCGCGATCTGGAGAGGGCCAAGCTGGAGAGCGACGCCGCCGCGCGGGCGCTGGCCGAGAGCCGGGCGCAGCTGCAGGCCGTGCTGGACAGCGCCCGCGACCCGATCCTGGTGGTCGGCCGGGACGGCGTGGTCGAGCTGGCCAACCGCGCCTGCGGCGAAGCCTTCGGGGTGGGCGCGGGCGAGCTCGTCGGCACCGATATCTCCGACCTGGCACCGGCCCTGGCCGGCGGCGCCCAGCCGGCCGGCGAGATCACGGTGACGCGGCGCGACGGCAGCAGCTTCCCGGCCGAGATCTCGACCGGCGTGTTCGAGCGCGACGGCCGCGCCGCCTCGGTCTGCATCCTGCGCGACATGACCGAGCGGCACCGCCTGGACCAGTTGAAGAACGAGTTCGTGTCGACGGTGAGCCACGAGCTGCGCACGCCGCTGACCTCGATCCGCGGCTCGCTGGGCCTGATCGTGGCCGGGGCGGCGGGGGCAGTCCCCGACAAGGCGAAATCGCTCTTGGAGATCGCGCACAAGAACAGCGAGCGGCTGGTCGGGCTGGTCAACGACATCCTCGACATCGAGAAGATCGAGTCGGGACGGATGGAGTTCCGGCACGATCGGCTGGAGATCGGGGCATTGGTCGACCAGGCGATCGAGATGAACCAGGCCTATGCGGCACAGCACCGGGCGGAGTACTGGGTATCGGCAAGGCCGGATGCGGCCTTGTTCATGCTGGGCGACGCCGACAGAATTACACAGGTGCTGACCAACCTGCTGTCGAACGCGGCCAAGTTCTCGCCCACCGACGCCGTGGTGGACGTCGCCATCCAGGTCTTTGGTCACTCTGTCCGGATCAGCGTGCGGGACCACGGCGCCGGTATCCCGGAGGAGTTCCGCAGCCGCATCTTCCAGCGCTTCGCCCAGGCCGACGCCAGCGACGTGCGGCGCAAGGGCGGCACCGGCCTCGGCCTTTCGATCGCCAAGGCCATCGTCGAGCGCCATGGCGGTCGCATCGGCTTCGAGCCGGCGGAGGGTGGCGGCACCCGCTTCTGGTTCACCCTGCCGCTGCTGGCCGAGGCGCAGGAGACCGTCGTCCCGGCCGGCGACGGCGGGCGCCGGGTGCTGATCTGCGAGGATGACCCGGACGTCGCCACCCTGCTGGGCATGATGATCGAGCAGGACGGCTGGAGGGTCGACATCGCCCGCGATGCCGAGACGGCGCTGGAGAAAGCCCGCACCGGCCAATACGACGCGCTGACCGTCGACCTGCTGCTGCCGGGCATGGACGGCATCACGTTGATCCGGCAGCTG